>Ga0209683_10000249_pt1 | contig 21338 bp, 15 predicted proteins | sample DOMMetBare2Fresh_FD_187474 | JGI IMG/M metagenome (GOLD analysis project Ga0209683, IMG submission 187474) | Wetland sediment microbial communities from St. Louis River estuary, USA, under dissolved organic matter induced mercury methylation -... | ecosystem: Environmental > Aquatic >... | reverse complement strand
ACCAACCCTTGGCCGGACAGCAACTCCAGCACCCACGCGAAGACCTGCCGGTGTGTCTCCAAATCGATCAGCCGCCGCGTCCGCGAGATCGTCGTGTGGCGCCTATCGACGGTCCCACAAACCTAGCAGCCTATCCGACTTACGGACAATGCTGGATTGCGGAGGTCGCACTTGCCCATGGCCAAGGTATAGAAACACTGACCTTCTAAATTGAAGGCCATCTCCAGTTTTTCCTCGATCATTCCCTTCCACGCTCTTGCCATAAACCCGCGCGCCGCTGCGTCGTTGGAGATGATCTGCGATAAGATCCCGGAGCCAACCAGCATTTCCGCGTAGCCCCAGGACGATTGATCCAAAAGTGTTGCGAATGGCGCAGAGAACATCACATACAGACAGACGGTTTGCAGATCGACATTGAAGAACGTGCCGTATGCCTCGGAAAGCGGCGTCCATGCGTTCTCGATTCTCTTCGTCTGAACCACATCGGATACGTAATGGGCGGTTACACTGAAATCGGGATTGGCGCGTAGAATCGTCATGGCGGGCCATGGGAATCGGCGGTTCTGAACTGCCCGATAGCTTTCGATCATAGAGGCAATAAATGCGTCCTGCTCTGGTGTCGTGGACGGAAGCCCGCACATGCCCATCACAGAGTTTCCCGAGGTGCGCGGACACTTTTCGGGCGTGTCGGGAATTGGAAAAAGGTCGTGGCGTCCGATTCCATTGATGATTCTGGTTTTGCCTCCGGAACTCCTGGCCCATTCGCACGCCCGAATGCAACGTTCGCGGTCGGCGCGAGTTAGAACAAACTCGGCAATGCGGAGCGCGGCCGTGCAGTCTTCCTCGCAGGGCGACAAGAAGTCTTGCCCGGCTAAAGCGATCTCGAGCGGGGCGAGTTGCCTTGCTTCGCCGGTTGCGTCTTCGGCAGAAGGGCTAGGAGAAAGGCGGCACTCGTACTGGCAACCAACGCCACGCAACGCCGCACAAATCTGCTCGGCGAGATGTCCAATCTCAAATAGGCATAAGGGCAGGGCCAGATCGCCATAGTGCGGGGCAATCCGCTCCATCGCCATAACTAGTTCGAGCCGCAGCGAGCTTTGCCATCTCTTTCCGCCCAGCATGGAACCTCGGCGGGGCCGCAGGGCCTCATGGCTCTCATCGAATACCAACCGTGTTTCTCCTTCGACGTTGGAAAACACGAAATCCACGTCTATGGGAAACAAACCGCGCGCGGATGCGTAGCTGCGGTGCAGGAGGGTGTTGTTCAATGGCTCGAAGCGAAGATCGCTGGTCATGGCGATGCCCAGCGCCTGTACTGGAAGGGCAATGGAAGCCTGAAAGAGACCGCTCTTTCCATGAAACGGAATGCCCCTGGCGACGGCCTCCTTCTTCGGCAAGAGCCGCTTCTTGTTTTCCTCCAGAAAGACGGGGACATCCAGCCTCTCCGACTTATTGTAGGAACTGCGCAGGGCGAGTTCGTGAAGCGGATCCCGTGCGGCGCCCGCGTTATGGAAAGTTGTGCGGGAAAGGGTTAAGAGCTGGCTCATTCGGCTCTCCTATCTTGTGCAGATACTCTTGGGCCATCCGTAACCGTTGAGGATGAATGCGGCGATACTGATGGCCGAACGTGACCGGCATCAGTCCCGGGGCCAAGACCTTCACACAATGCAGTCCCAATGGTTGTAAGATCGATGCAGTTTGATCGACAATCAAAACATCGTCGGCGACCGCGCAAGTGGCCGTCATCAAACGGATTAACTCTTCCGTGAGGTTGAGACTGCGCCACGGCCTTTCTTGCTCTGCAAAGACTTCAGCAGTCATTCCGGCGGGCGTCGCTGGATTCAGAAATCGCAGCCGCTCTAGCGCCTCCGGAAGGGAATACAACAGAACGTGATCGCGCATCTCCTGCACAAGGGAGGCATCTTCATAAAGCGCTCGCGCCTTGTCTCGTTCCGCAGCGAACGGCTTCTGATAAACCCCGATTGAGGTGCATACTTCCACCAGCGCTCCCATGACTGCGCTGGCTGCGACTGCATGCGCGGCGCTCGCACAATAGCTGGCTACCGGCGCATTCTCGCGCGGGTCGACAATCATCGCCAGAACCACCGGTATGGGAATCTCCAGTTGAATCGCAAAGGCCGACAACTCATAGCCCTCGGCAGTGGCCCGCGCATAAAGCTTCTGGACCTGCGGCATCGAAGGGTCATTTAGTTCAATCCTTCGCGGAGAGCCTGGAACATGCCAGCGGGTCATGTAGGCATCGCGTTCGATCACTTCGAAGAGGCCATGTAGAACAGCCTCTTCCAGCGAATTTCCCAGAGCGCACCCGCTAGAGGTTTCTATAGCGAATCTCTCTTTAGCCGGCGTGATGCTGCCATAGAAACAGAACTGAAGTGGAATCAACACGGGCGAGCGCCTTTTCCATGAACATGCCCAGATCCAATCAAAGACCAGATCCTCCGAGTAGGGCGCAAGAAGATATCCAGGCTCCCGACGCTGTTCATTCTTTGGCAGCACAAACGAGCGCGGATCTACCACTGGTAATCCCTGGTCGCGCAGCATGCCATAGGAGTTCCGAACCGATACCCTGCGGTGACGCGGCGCGAATCCACAATACCGTTCCAGTGCCTCGAGAATCGCCACGCTTTCGCATGTGCGGGAAAGCTCGTGCCGGCCAAAACCGATTTCCGAAAGGTTCAAGCGCGGCAGCCGGCTCTCCGCTCCCCACATCGGAAGCATCTGCGAATTCTGCTCTCGATACATGTGCTTCACAATGCCAACTCGGTAGTCCACGAACCGATCCCGCAGAGCCTTGGGCTCGGGCAAACTACGCGAGCGGAAGTGATCGCAGGCGTCTTTGTTCCTTGGCCTCAGTGGAGCCTGAACGAGATGCGGGGAGTCCTCGAACTTGGGCGTGCATCGGTCGCACTCCGGCGACGGCTGATAGCAGTGGCGCTCCACGCGAAAACTCTCAGCATCGATATCGATAAACGTCCTCGGCCTTGGATGAAGCAGAAATTCCAGGCTGATGGCTTCCAGCAAGTGATAATGCAGCGGTGTCCAGGGAAACGAGGAAATCGGCCTGCCTTCTTCCGCCGCGAGACCCCGCCATAGCTCGGCTTGCGGCCGGTTGTGATCCAGCCAGAAGAGGAGACAGTCGATGCAGTCCTCCCCGGTGCTCTCCAGAAGCGGCCCAATGCGGATGTGGTGAGGATCAAGTCCCCAAAGTAGAACTCTCTCCGCATCCGCCGGTGCGATTCTTTCCGCGCGATCTGGATCGGTTCCGAAATAGGCATAGATCCTCAATGCCTTCTGCGTGGCTGCGGAACCGGCAGCGCCACATTGCCTTAGGCGGCTCGCTACAGCAACCAGTGGTGTTTCGTCGACCAGCACCGAAGCAGAGATCATCAGTCCAATCCAGGCACGGCGGCTGCGGCAAATAGTTGCGTTGCGAGCGATGGAAACCCCAGACTAATCCAGCAAATCCTCGCCCGCGCCGCTGCTGACGCCATGTCACGGCGAGACTGCAGGCGAGGCAACTGGGGAATCGACACGCCGGGATCGCCAAGTTGAACGCACATGCACGCCTCGCCGAGCGTCTCATAGAGAGCCAAATCCACGCTGGGGGCGCACCGTTCGGCAAGCACTTCTCCATGCACGGAAACACGGCCACGAACGCCATGACCAGCCGCCGTCCGCGCTATTTCTATCTGCGGCCTTGCGGACAAAATCAGCTCCAGCAGTTTGTAGAGCTTAAGCGCTTCCGGCCGCTGAATTACCGCGGTCTCCCAAAGCGCCTCCATGCTTTGGACCGATTCGTGCGCCACCTCGGACAGCGCTATGGCATTCTCTACGGATTCCTCCTTCGACCACTCCACGGCGGGTAAGAGCCGGCGTTCCACGATTCCGGAAATGCTGTGCAGATACACGAGCACGCCCCGCTGAATGGCTTTGAGCCTAGCTTCCTGCAGATTCATGCCCCATGCGTGTACAGTGGATGGATTAGCGCTGCGGTCCTGCGCATACACCTTGAGTTGCGCCACAGACAGTGGAACCTGAATGATCTCGGCGTCGCCTTCCTCGAGAATCCCGGTAATCGGATCGAACAGGGCGCGGATCGCCTCCGAATTCGGATCGATGTTTTGAGCGATCCGTGCCGGTTCGTCGCCAGAATCCGCAACCTCGATCGCGGGTAGGATCTCCGTGGGTGTGGCAGGCGTGACCGGATCGATTCTCGAATCCAGGCTGACAATGCGGGGATCGGACCACACAGAGCCATTTCCAATACGGTTGTTCCGACTAAATATCGCAAACGCCAGCGCCGCCGCGGCCAGCGCCGTGCGCTGATCGGAGATTTGTCCACTCTCCCCACTGGCAAGAGCGGGGCGCATCACTGTCTGCCACTGCGGCAGGACTCTTCCCAAGCGGCTTTCAACAAATGCGTTGACGAGATGACCCGCCAGCAATCCGAAGTACCACGCTCCTACCAGATCGGGCCCGGAGTCAGTATACTCACAGTCTCCGCAGGCTCGAATCCAGGTGGACTGCGCCTCTCGCCCTTGCCGCTCACACGCCGATTCAGGAACGATCTCAATGTTCACGTCCGGGAACTTGCCGCGCAGTTCATCGAGGGCATTCTGCGAGACCGTTTCATCGTCAGGCACAACCAGGACTATCCGAATGGCCGCGCATTCGACCAATGACCGCGCGACATAGATCCCCGCGCGCATCGGCCCTACAATAAAGAACTTCGTCTCTCTCCAGCGCAGAAGAGCCTCTCCGGGGCGTTGAACTCGATCGGCCAGAAAGTTCCAGAGACTCCGAAATTGCCTGTGCAGCGTCAACTCCGTGGCGGGATCGTCTGCATCACGGCTGCGCAGCAGCTTGTTTCCCTCCAGATCATTCAACAGTTGCGTGGTCAATTGACGCAACGAATCGGGCATTTTCGCCAGCAGGTCGTCCCTGCTGATACCGGCTTCCATTCGATCTATGAGCGCCCTCACCAGATCATGAGCTCGCCTGCCCCGAAATATGACCGGGGTCTCGGCGCCGCGAAACACCACGCCTCCGTCAAAACGCGAAAAAAAGACGCTGGATTTCAGCGATACGCGACCCATGGTTCGCTTCCTTTCGAAGTCCGATATAGATTATTGCTCAGGCACAGGACGTTTGCACCTATCAATACGATCATCTCCACGATGTTGGGCGGCCCAAGCAATCAGCTGGGCTTGAGCCGCCAACGTTTGTAGCTAGTTGGCCTTGATGTTGACGCTGCAGCAAGAGGTCGATGCGCAGCACGAGCAGGAGTTACAGGAGCTAACCCCGCTCGATGCGCCGGTCTCCGGCATGGCCATGGCATCCCCGAGAGAAACTACTTCGAGGTCTGCGAAATCGCCGAGATCGGCAACGCTTAGATCAAATGCATTCAAATCCAGCGCATTCATCGTTTGTGATGTCATTGTAGTTGTATCCTTTCGGTTTAGGTGAAACACATTTAGTATTGGGCCCAGAAACAGCGGTCGATCAAAGCTGTGATCTGCCGCACCGAATTGTATGCATGCGCGTAGATCTCTTCGTTCTTGATCGACTTCCAGACCCATTTCACGAAGAGAGTGTTGCACAAACGGCCGTAGCGAGCCCGATCCTTTTCTTTGGCGCTATTGAGTCACTAACTGCTATGTGGCAGCATGGACATCTGGACCGGGAACGGCCAACTGAGCGATGACTATGCGGCAGTACCGTCGCGACCACTTTGCCAAGTATTGGCATTGACGGCTGCAGCAGCAGGTTGAGGCGCGGCACGAACAGGAGCCGCAATCCAATGATCTCCAGGATCGTGGGCGGCCCAAGCAGTCAGCAGGGCTTGAGCCGCCAGTGTTTCTAACTAGTTGGCATTGATGTTGACGCTGCAGCAGGAGGTCGATGCGCAGCACGAGCAGGAGTTACAAGAGCTAACCCCGCTCGAGGCACCGGTCTCCGGCATGGCCATGGCATCCCCGAGAGAAACTACTTCGAGGTCTGCGAAATCGCCGAGATCGGCAACGCTTAGATCAAATGCATTCAAATCCAGCGCATCCATCGTCTGTAATACCATCGTTGTCTCCTTTCGGGTTGGTGAAAACATCTAGTAGTGGGCCCAGAAACAGCGGTCGATCAAAGCTGTGATCTGCCGCACCGAATTGTATGCATGCGTGTAGATCTCTTCGTTCTTGATCGACTTCCAAACCCATTTCACGAAGAGAGTGTTGCACGAACGGCCGTGGCGATCCCGATCTTCTTCTGTGGCGCTATTGTGCCGTCAACCTCTGCGCTAGCAGCAAGGACACCAGCGCCGCGAGGTGGGAGCGCATCTGACGGCGCGCGTCTTCACGCCAGGTGAACCGCGCTCGTAGCGGTTTTGACGCGGTCCTTCCTTATTGGCGGCAACTTCCACCGCGGTAGCGGTCGGAATTGACTATCCTGTGGCCCCGTCTTGCCGATCACACGGTCGCCATCCTTGAAAAACACAAACCCGTTGCTCTCGAGATCCTTGAGATAAGTGAGCACGCGGGGGCGTATGTCTTCCGGACAGCGGGCCAGTATCTTGCCGATGGGAACGGGTTCGCGGGTCGCAGGCAGCAGAAGTTGATAAACCTGCTTGTTAAGCTTGCCGCACTTATCATCGAGTACAATCCAAAAGTTGCGTTCATCGCGGGCCGCAACGGGTGCAACCGATTTCGCCCACTCTGAGTATGCAAGGGAAGTGGGCTCTGCCGGAACAGTGATGCGCTCCCGGATGTAGGTAGGATAGATCTGGCGATTCTTCACGATTTGGCCGAGATCGAATGCGGACTCCACTATACTTCCAGTTACGGACACCGAAAGCTGACCGATCTCATTGTCGGCCAGCTCCTTTTCCTCAGGTGCCTGGCGCGGTTGGGAGGTTTTGAAGAAGTTCCGGCCATACGTGTCGAAGTAGATCATCGTATGCAATGTGTCGGTGCCACCGGCCCAGGGGCGAAAGAGAAGCTGCGGAAACACTCCGGCATGAGTTCCAGGCGCCCAATCGGCCTCTTCAGGCAGAGTTAGTGTCTCTTCACTCCCGCCGTTGACGCGATAAGCGACCATCCCACGGACGTCTGCATCCTCTATCTCGAGGATCGAGATTCCGAATTTCTCGGGGTTCTTTGCGATCATGGAACTGCCTGTCAAAAGGAAGGCGCCCACGCCTCCCGAGGACCAGTACTCGCGGTTATCGCGGATAAACTCGAAGGTCGAGGTTTTGTCCTTTGGTGTCTCAGTCGGAAAGTCCGTGAAGGCCATAAGCTGACAGGCGATTCCGGCGGCTGCAAAGTTCTTCATCGTGGCGGCCATGTCTTCCAACTTGGTTCCCTTATCCATAAGGTCCAGGACGCGTTGACTACCGGATTCCATGCCGAAGGAAACGCACACGCATCCTGCCTTGAGCATTTTGTGAGCTCGCTCAAGCGTGAAGGCCCTCTCCATACGAAGCTCTGTCGCCCACTTGATGTCCAGCCCCGCTTCTATGATGGCGTCAGACAGGCGCTCAAGATATGCTGGCGCCATTACATCCGCGGCAAAGTACACATAGCGAATTCCGAAGGAGGCAACCGCGTCCTGAAGGTCTTCAACAACTTGCGCAATGCTGCGCTCGCGCCAAGGCGAAGTGGGTTTGTCGGTGTTGAGGCCGTAGTCGCAAAAGGTGCAGCGATTCCAGTAGCATCCCCGCGTGGGAGAATAGTTGACGCCACGCTCCGGTGAAAGATAGAGATGCCATGGATGATCATAGATGGGAGTTCCCAGCGACGACACATGCTCGTAGCGGATCTCCGGGAAGTGGAGTTTGAGATCGGTCTTCGAGTACGTGATAGTGTTGGCAAAGCGCAGGTCACCAATCTCGCCCTCTGCTGCCGCGATCTCGCATAGCGCCGTCTCGCCCTCGCCAACCACAACGGCATCGCAATACTCGAACACTCTCTTCATGCCGTTCTTATCCTGCATGTAGTTGTACATATGCGTGATCGCCGTACCGCCCAGCACAATCGTTTTGGAGGGCCATCGCTTCCTTAGCAGCCTGGCGAAATGGAAGGCGTGACATAGCTGATGGTCGTAGATAACGCTGATTCCAAACAAAGCGCCCGTCTCAAAGTCGGGATCGCCGGCGATGTGATCATGAAAATATCGATCGAAAAGAAAACAGATCTGCTCCGACAGGGACTCGTTGAAGAGGTCGTCCAAGTTGGACCGCGAAAAGCGGCCGCCAATTCCTTGTTGAAACCCGTCATAATCGGCCGGATAACATAGTGAGCCAATGACGCCCATATACGCCTTCAGCGTGCTGACACTGTTCAGGTAGCGTGAATAGTCGAGAAAGCGATCTCTGCGACGAAGCGTGGATACAGCGTCGAGAATTTCCTGCGAATCCAGACGCGGCTTGGCGAGCAAGGAATAGTAGGCCTCCTGGTCCGCGTAGACGAGCTCGCGAGCTTGACTGAAGTCCGCGATCCGCCGATCGATTTCCTCGTAGACCCAGCGGATCGTATCCGGCTTCAGACAATGATCCACGTATTCGATGTTTACGTCGCGCATAACGACATCGTGAAAGCCGTTCGAGCGCAAATGCCCCGCAAGATGGGCTGTGGCATGGTACGGAAACGTTGGATCGTCGAGAGGGGGGTGGATCAGAACGATCTTCATAGGCTTCTTCACACTAGATTGTGCCGGTCAATACTTATCTGGCCAAAACTGGCGCGATTTTTTTCTAACCGCAAGAGCCAAGTAACGCTCGCCTTCCCTATGCATCAGGCGTTGGCGAACGAGGGCGCTCAAGACTCTGACGAGCGCCAGATTCCGCGGACTGGAGATATCCGCGCCGTCGCCGAACTTGTCAAATATGGCGCTCCGGAAACGGATCTGATGGCAGAAGGCATACACGTCCGCGACTTGATCTCCCAGCCGAATCAAACTCGCCACCTGCGGTCCATTGCCGATCTTTGGCCGATTGTCGTAGACGAGCAGGAAATCAGGGCCCTTCTCGTAGAACAGGTAACGGGTCTGAACCTCCCAGCTCTGCTTCCACTGCGCCACTTCTTCGAAGGTGGCGTTGAATCGCTCTCGGGCCCGCTCGGGCGCCTGCGGATCGCTGTGCTCGAAGAAATATGCAATTCGATCCAGGGCGACTCGTTGTTTTGGAAAGATGTAGTGGTACTCGCGGGCGGGGCGCAGGTGGATCCCAAACCTCCCGCTGTCGTAGTGATAAGGACTGAACCTTTCATACATCACCTGCTGCAAGTCGCTCGGCGGATACAGATGGCTGATGGACCGGATCAGATCCGGCATGGCGGCGTAATCGTCATCCGTCTCTCCCGGGAATCCGTACAGAATATTCCAGACCGGCCGGACTCCAAGCTCATAGCACCATTTGAGCAGTTGTATGTTCTGAATTCCGGTGACGCCCTTGTTCATAAGGGAGAGAATGCGCGTGCTGAAACTTTCGATTCCCGGCTGTATCTCTCGGACGCCAGCGGACCGCAGCGCCGCCAACTGCTCGTGAGAGAGGTTTGCCTTCACCTCGTAGAAAAGCCCTATGTCGAGGTCGAGACTGGCCAACTCAGGAAGAAATGTGTTCCAGGACTGATTTGACAGAATATTGTCTGTCGCCGAAAGCGACAAGCAGTTGTAGTCGCGCGACAGAGCCAGAATCTCTGTCAGGACCCGGTCGGATGTCTTCTGGCGGAACCGCATGGTGTCGCCATTGAGGCCGCAAAAAGCGCAATGGTGTTTCTCTCCCCACCAGCAGCCTCGGGAGCCTTCATAGAACAGTTGCGGCTTGAATGATCCCTTGAAACCATTGGCATTGATGGCTGCCACGTAGTCCGTATAGTCGGGCGCCGGGCTGTCGTCGATGTTCACCGGAGTGCCCGCCTGCAAATGGCCATCGAAGATTCCGTCGCCATTACGGGAGCTGATTCCCGGAATACGGATGGCAGTGTCGCCTCTGTAGATGGCCGACAAAAGTTGCGGAAAGGTATACTCAGCTTCTCCGTGAACGGCGTGATCGACCCAGGGAAATGCCCGGATGAATTCATTTCCCATCTCGGAGTCGACGTTCGCTCCGCCAAAGACGATTGCAGTCTCCGGGCGCTCGGCCTTGATTCGTTTGGCGATTGCAAGCGAGGCCAGGGATTGAGCGAAAGTTGTGGTGAATCCGACGACCTTGTACCGCGACCAATCAACCTGACGAAAGGCGGAATCGAGAAACTTGGGAACGCGGTCTTCCGCCAGTGTTTTGAAGAACTCACCTTTGTCCACAGAGTTGCCGGTCAGGCGCCGCAACATGGAGGCGGATTCATCGTCGGCCAGCATTTCTTCCCACCGGTTTAGCATCTCTCCTGTGCCTGCGGTCCCAAAGAGATATTGCGCGAAGAACCACTCCTGATGAGAAAAGGCGCCGGATGCGATGTCTTCATAGGTCTTGAGACCAATTTGTGCGGCAAGCAGGAAGTTTAAGTAATGAAGGTCGGGAGTAAAACCTGCATCCGCAATCACACGCCTCAGAATTCCCATGGCGACCGACGGCTTTTGGATGGATCCCCACGGCATGCACACAACGGCGACGCACATTTCGGATTTGGCTGTATTCGGCGGAACAGATGCGGTGTGGTCGGTCATCCTAGTTCGAGCGATTGCCTGTCATGAAAGGGTTGAAAGCGCCAATGCCAGGGTTGAAGCAAGAACGAATTCCTGTTGCGGTAGGATGCCGAGCCTGTTGTTCAGCATGTGGATCTGCGAAAGCATGATATTCTGCAGGGCCAATTCCAATTCCCCGGGATTCTCGACAGGCACGCCCGTGAGCGGATGCACTAGTAAACCGTCGGCAGCCAGAGCGCGCAACTCGGAGAAGTGAAGGACAAGGATGCGGCGCCACTGCTCGCTCAAGGGCGATGGCGGCAAAGAAGAGTTGCGGGCGCTGGCAATGGGAATCATGGCTCGAATAGTATCCGGGGCCGAGGAGAAGACGCGCCGGGCCTGCTCCTCGCTGGCCTCATGATCGGGAACAAAGCTGCGCCACTGATCCTTCATCGCATTCAAAAAAGATGCAAAGCCATCGCTGTCCCGCACAACATGCCCGATGGCCGTTGCTGTTAGCGCGAGCGCAATCGGCGTGCGGCGATCCGGGATGTCGATCGTCTTTTCGATAATGCTAAGCGCTAAACGGCTCGATGCGTCGAACAGATGCTCATTGAGAGCAAGGCCATGCCGGCCACCGTAGCGGCGATACTCAGGCTCATACAGAATTTCGACTGTCTTGCCTGGTGCGAATTGAATGACTCCGGGCCGAAACTGTTCGTTCCCCATGAGTGCGGCCGGCGGTTGTTCCGGCGCAGCAGGAGATGAGGCGGCGATGGACTCGGCAACTCTGCGCAATCGTTCACCAAGTGCGGTAAAGCGATCGTCGCTGAGGCCCCGAAAACGGGCGCGAATGTGCGGACCATTCTCCCAATAGCGCAAGAAGAAGAAGCCAACGGAGCCGCCCAGGCTCCGCACTTCAGGCTGTACGCCGTCGATCAGCATCCGATCCAGAATACCGGTGGATCCAAAGAAGATATGCCATGCTCGCCAGTCGTCTGTGCGCGGTGTCCAGGCGCGCGCAGCGCTGACGATCTCACTTGACTGTGACGTTGGCATCTATGTGCTCGATTCGTGGTTGTAACTCAGGCAGAGGTTCAGCAGTGGATGGCGAGCCGCCGGTGTTGGCCAAATAACACTCGAGCAACGCATCGATGAAATCCCGCAAGGTTGAAAAGTGAAGCGATTGTGCATGCGAAGCCGGATCCGGGATCATCGGGCCAAACCGTTCTGCGTACCAGCGCTGCAATATATCCGGAGTGAGACCGAAGTCGGCCAGCGACGGCTTGCCCATGGAGCGCCGGTCTATCTGGTTGTATGCAATCTGCCGGCTTTTGCGGATCTTACTGTAGCGCCCGTCGGCCTTAAGGCGTGCGATCAGAAACCTATCGAAGTCGCTAGCCAGCGTGCGGCGCAGCCATTCGCGACGGGAATCGGCTTCCAGAATATGCTGCCATTCCGCATCGGAGATGCACTGTTCGCCGCGCCACACTTTCATCGCGGCAACATTGGGAATGCCGTTACGATGGGCGATGCGCCGTTCAGCTTCGCGCAGATCCTTTCGGTCCGGCGCGAAGCTTCGTGCGAACTCTACCGCAAGGCGATCGAGCAACGCTCCTTGCATAAGTTGGTCGCGTCCTTCTCCGCCGGCGCGCACAAAGTTGGCTATGGCATTCCTTTCGAAAGCATCGTCAGACTGCGCAGTGAAGCATTCCGTTTCCACGCGAAGCGCCATCTCCTGAACGAGCGCGAGCCAGTATGAGGTGTTCTGGAAGGTAAAACTCGGCTCGTACGGCTTGCTGTTCTGTTCTGCTTCCTCGCGCAGGAGAGACAACAATTCTGCGGCATCGCGCGCTTTGGCGTCCGGCAGCGCGGCCTGGTGGCGAATGCGGTCGATGAAGGCCTGCGGCGCCTGCATCTCGATCGCCGCACTGAGGACAGCCGCCCACGATCGACGGGGATAGGGGAGGGCAGCTACAGCCTCAATCAGTTGCTTTGCAAGGGATGGAGATACAACTCCGGAGTGAGCCATTTCTTCGATGCCAAATCGAATTGACACGAGAGCCGTCGACAGGCTGCGGTATCCATTGGATGCGTCGGCGTGAGACACCGCGACCTCGTCGTCGCTGTCGAGTGTGAGCGTGCGAAATGCCTCAAAGATGCGCCCGATGCCACGCATGCCGAAGGTGTGCAACTCGGCTGCGCGCAGCGCTCCCATACTGGCAGCGCCGTAGACATGCATGCCGCGAGAGAGTGCGTAGAGGATCTCCTTATGCCAGACAGAGGGAACCCGCTCGAAGAGGCCATCCACGATGGCAATATGGTCTCCGGGCCGAGCGCGGGTGGAGACAAGAACGTAGAGATCGCCCATGGAAACAGGCGGCAGGTAGACTGCATCAAGGAGCAGTCTCGCCTCTTCACGCGGTAAGGACGGCCCTAGAAAGACAAAGATGCTCATAGGGATGTCGGTCCGGCGTCCCGGAGTGGAGGCACATGCACAGATCGTCCGCGAATCAGTGTTTCCGGCGTGCTCAGTCCCGGCGCCAGGACTTTGACGACCGGCACGTCCACTCCACGCTTACGCAAGTCCGCTACAAGAATCTGGCGGTAGCCGTGCGAGACGAGTACACGCATCAGGTATTGAATATCTTCCTCGAAGCTGGGGAAGGCATGCACATCAGACGGAGCCAACAGTGCCGCAGCAGGCCGTTCGAAGAGCGACTTGTAGTTTCTCAGATCGTCGGGATTGCCGCCTCGTCCATACTCGCCCAGAGGAATGTCGTCGCGGCTCCCGGCGATATAGGTAACACGGCTCTGCACTGCCTCTGTCAGGGCTCGGAGTAAAGCGACGGACGAATCGAGGTGACAGCCGTATCCATTGAACGGAGGCAACGCATGCCAGCGTATGCCCTCGTCGATCTGAATAATGGAACAGGCGAAGACGGGGATGCCGAAGCCGCTGGGCAACGAGAAGATCGCGGTCTGACAGCCTGCATCTTCGATGCGGTTAAGGACATCGCGACATGCGGGATCCAGAATCCGTGCGGGATCAACCCGGATATCGGGATCGAAAGAGCGAATCAGGCCAATATCGCAAGCGATGGCGTGACGCTCGATCAGTTCTAGCAGGCCGTGTGCGATCGCTTCCAAGACGTGGTTTCCACCCGCCAGGCCATTGCTCGATTGCACGAACGTAGAGCGGAGCGAGCCGTCCGATTTGACGACGTAGTCGGTGCTCACACATTCGAAGGGAACCCAGCAAGACGATTGGGAGACGAGGTCAAAGGCCGTAATCCACGGCAAGGCCAAGTCGGGCCGCGGTGGCGTGTCGCGATAGTAATTAAGCGATTCCGGATCAACAGCCAGCGCATCCCGTTGGATGGACTGCCAGTCGGCGATTCTCACGCTGCATTCTATGGTCTCCCCGTGCCAGTTCTCCACCGACTCCATGGCGGCCGAGACACGAGCCGCATCGTGGCTTAAACCTTTGCCTTGCGAGGTTGAAAGTCCTCGAGCGTTCGGACGTACGGCGACCCATACAGGCAGATCGATTGAATCAAGGCCGTTTACGCGTGCAACCCTTGTAACGCCGATCCTGTGCGCCTTGGGCAGTAGCCAACCCCACGTCTGCGCCGGATCGCAGGCGCGATGCGTCCCCTGAAGGTACGACTTCTGCAGACTGAACTCCTCCGAGAAGACAATCATGGAACCAAGCCTTCGCCGGTCGCTTCCTCACATCCGCCAGAGACGGCCAGAAGAATCTCGATGGTATCGCCAGAATGAACGGGGCTAGCGAGGCCTTCGCGCATGTTGATGTCGTCGCCGTTGAGGAAGAGAGCAACAAAGGCGCGCAGACAGCCTCCCTCGTCACATAGCTGTGTGCGCAACTTCGGGTATCGGCACATGACACGGTCCATGGCCTCACCGACCGAATCAGCCGGCACACTTACTGTGGAGGCTCCGTCGGTGCAACTGCGAATGGGGGATGCGATCCTTATCTCAATCATGTCCCTTCCTTCCGCCACGATATGTGCATGTCCTGTCTCCCGCCGGGCCAAATCGGGTGGGAGCCGCATCGTGGTCATTCGTGCGGGATCTGTGCGCTATGACAAACGGGAAATAAGACGGGCTTTCGCTTGACTGCCGTCAGCCGGCCACTGCCAGCGTGCCAGCGTCGCGGATGCGGCAAAAGGTGGTCGCCACCACGTGGCACAAGCCGAAACGCTCGACCGGCGAGACGTTCAGTGTCCGCAGGAAAGAGTAGTACATGTTGAGAATCACGCGGTAAGTCTGGAAATTCTCGGACCGGAAGAACGCTGGATCCGCGGATCCCAACATGGCATTCAGAGTCTCACCCTTCTCAACCATGCGCATCGGCATCCCGGCGCTGGCGAAGGCTTCCCTGTACTCATCTCCCATCTCATCGGGAAATGCGGTCGGGTTGTAATCGAACCAACTGTTATCGATGGCAATGACCCGCCGTATCTCGGCGTCTGCATCTGCGAGCACATCTTTCCAGCGCGCCATGATTTCAACGATTTGCTCGCGTGCTTCCATATCATCTGTGGCGCGCTCCGGGTGGCCTTGCACGGCATGGGCGATCTTCTCGTGCCACAATTCCCCAAGCCGATCATAATGCAGGCGGCAGCGACCAGCGCGATCGAAATTGGCGAAGAAGAAGTCTGCATGAGCCTGCAGAGAGAGATAGCCGCTCGCCAACCCTTCGGGCTTGAATTGCTCGCCTGCCAGCGCCAGCATCGCAATCTGGACAATCGTCGCCAGGGAAACGTCTCTGGATCGAAGCGCACCCAGCATAAACAAGATGGGCGCCGATCGGTCAAAAAAACGCATGTAGGACTGCTGCAGCACCTCATGACCGTCGACCAGTCTCGGCTGATGGTCTTCAACCAACTCCACCGTGTTGTTGGGCCGTAGCGGAAGGTAAGGCCCTCTGATGCCTTCCAATGCGCCCAGTTTGCGACATAGCATCTCGTATTCTTCCAAGTTGAGCTGCCTCGTGGAGGGGTGCTCCGCCACCCATTCCCTGATGCCACCGATTGGAGGTGTGGCGTCAACCGGAGCGCCGACGACGCAGATCTCCATGTGCGGACCATAAAGCCATCCCGTGCGGACGAAGATGAGCGCGTCGGGCCAAAGTGCACGGAACTGATTCATGCTCGTCCTGACCGGGCCAATGATCAACGGAAGTCGGTTTTTTTCGTAGTAGTCGATCCGGATAGTAGGCATAGCTCAGACTTCTCCCGTGCGCGATACCTCAAACTGGTATTCGCATGCGTGCATGGAGCCGTTCCATCCGACACCGCCCCAGCCGACGGCAGGCAAGGCCTCCTGGATGAGGATGCTGCGCCTGCGGTGCTGCAATCTTCGCTTCAGATTGCTGACCGTAAGAGGCATGTCGAGACTGAGATAGGCGGGCTTGAAGTCGGTGGTTACGGCAATATTGCCTCGGCCGTTCCCATCATCTGAAAAGAAATCGTCACGGGTGGCGATGAGGCGCACATAGTGATCGCCCGGTTCATTCAGTTCATAGAGAAGGCCGTGGAGTGTGCGGAAGAAATCAGCGTCGCCGAGAGAGGCCGCAGGAACCTGATCCGCGGGAATGAACAGGCCACGGCGCGAAAGAACCGTGTTGTGGAAGGTGACGCGCGGCAGCAGTGTAATCCGGTCCTGCGGAATCTCACCCGCGAAGAAAAGATCCTGCCACAGGTCGAGGATCAGCCCTTGCAGATTCGTCCTGCCCAGAAGCTGATAGATATTGGGCAACGCCATGAGGTTGAGGAAGCCGAAATAGTGGATCGAAAGATCCTCACCCTCCGGTGAAACAAACACCAGCCGATCCAGTTGCTCGTCGTAGCGCATCAGCAATCGTGACAGCGCCACCTTGGATGTGTTGCGATAGTTTGGCAAGCGACCGGGCATCTCCAGTTCACCGTCGATGAAACGGGGATGGAGGTTGGCATTGAAGCCGAATACCCCTGGGATCTCAATCATTCGTGCGCCGTTGACCAGTTTTCCCAGGTAACGCGATACACGGTGAATTCCTGCGTCATCCTGACCGCGCAGGAAGCGGGACATCAGCATGGAATGCCCGCTGTACAGGCGATTGAGGATGAAGTGCTCGCCTGGCACACAGCCATTGGATTGTCCGATGACTGTATAGGAAGTGGGGCGACTCCGGACTTCCTTTGGAATCCGTTCCGTGATCGAATCGATGAACGCATCGTCTAGAACGACTGGATCTCCCGGAGCCATCCGCTTGAAGAGCGTCTCAAATAGGTGTCTCTTGCCACGCATGAGAAGGCCCGCGTTCCCGCAATAGGAGGAGAGTTCTTCCTCTTGCTGCGATAGAGGCAGCGGGGTCATGCGGATCGCGATAGCCTCGGCCTCCGTGGCAATCGCCTGCGCGAACTCACTTGCCGGAACGAAGTGGCGGCCGCCATTTCGCCGAAGAAATAGGGCTGCGGTTACGGACTGGATGATGTGATTGAAATCCAGGAAGGGAAACAACCCTGAGACGCGTTGCATGTCAGCCAATCCGTCGCCAAGGCAGTCGACGGAAATGGCCGGCGCATCGCCATCGAGATGACAGTCTTCATAGAACAGAGGCGTCGTGTTATCGGCAAGGGGGGCCGCCCCAGCTTTTGCGCACAAGTCCCGGAAGGCCTCGTTCACTTTTGAAGACAGCGCAAGACGCCTGTCATAGGAAGCGCACGAGTAGCTCGCGAGGGTCTCATTGAGTGTCTCGAGCGAGCCAGCGGCGTCCTTCGACCGCTCCCCGAACCGCTCATCGAGATAGGCCATCCAGTCTTCCTGGTCATAAAGGTCAATGACGGGAAGAAGCAGGCCGGCATATACCGCCTTGTTGACAAATGCGATGAACTCGCCGGGCGGAAGCCCACTAGACATCTGCTGGGTGGCAAAGATCTCGCGCAAGCTGATAGCACTTCCCTCACCGGAACGTTTGTACAGATTCACGAGGCTCAGAATGCGCTCATTTGCGGGAAGACGCACCAGCGGCTGATGTACTCCCCAGGTGCGACCGTTGTTGGGTCCTTCTCCCCAGACCTGTCGAAAGCGGAGGACTCCCTCATCTATCTCCGCGGTGGGGTTGAGAACGAGCGGATGTGAATCACCCCAAAACTTCAAGTTGCGAGAGAGAGCCGCGACAATGTGACTCAGGGCGCGCCTGCTGAATTCAACGTAGGAGGTTACCTTCCGGCCGTCTAACGTGAAGGTAGCGTCGGAGGCGTGGCTCCAGGCGCCAGCCAGCACTGGCGTAAAGTAGGAAAGGGGGCTTACCTTCGTTGTCGCACGGATCAAGTAGTTGAACAGGGCCGAGTCAAGAGTCCGCGCGCGCTTTCCCACGTACTTATCCGGCTCCCTGGCCGAACCGATCAAATCGGCAATCAGCGATGAACTGCTGAAAGCAACTCCTTTCAGGAAGTCCTCATTCTCCATGCAGAGCGCACGCAACCCCTTGCGAGCCTTTTGGGTTTCGGCGGCAAATGTGGTTGCAAAGTCAGCCTCGAGTTCGAGCATTTCTCCAAGACCTGCGTCGGCCACGCGAATCGCCGAAGCCCCAGGGGTTCCGAGGCAATCGAGCAGCTTGTCTTGTCCGGATAGGCCGCTCAAGCGGCCGTTGAACAGATTTCGCCGAGCTTTGAGAAAGAGATGCCTCTGGTCCTGATCAATGGACTTGAGGCTGACTCCCAACTCCAGCACGTCGCAGGCTTTCTGGGCCGATTGAGCGGCGCTCTTTTTTGCTACCTGCAGCCGGTCAAGTTGACGTCGCGCGTCTCCGGTGGAGAGCCGCTGTGCCACGGAATATGGAAGGCCGGCAATGCGGAGAACGACATAGGGATGATGAAGCAACTCCCGCTGGCCCGACTGCGGCTGCAGCGCGGGCAGAGCGGCGTAGCCTCCAGCGTCCTCCAATGTCTTAGCGCTCTCGATCGACATGGTCTAGGTCCAGGAAAGATATCTGCGCAGAATCGAAAGACAGACGGCCATAAGAGCCATCATGTAGACGATGCTCAACAAGATGGAGACAGTGAATAGATCGCCTGAAAAGCCGGCTTGGAGAAGCCGGAGCGCATGAAACGACGGCCAGGCAGGATTGACGTATGGCAACCATGCTAGCCAGTTGCCAACGCTCGGGACCATTCCGGAGAAGAACGCCATGATATAGCTGCAGATGGACGCAACGGCGAACATGGACTGCGAGCGCTTAATGAAGCACGCAGGAATGAGCCCGAGCAGAAAAAGACCGCCGCCAGCGAAGATAATCGCGATCAAGCTCTGCAAGACGTTGTAGCTCGGCTTGATGCCGAACACCAGCCATCCTTCCAAGGACAAAAGCGCCAGTCCGATAAAGACCAGGACAAAACCCCTGATGGCATTGGAGAGCGCGATGGTCACCGGTCTGATCTTTGTCACGAGAATGCGCTTGTAGAAGCCCATTTCGCGGTAACCGACTACCTGGGTGGCAAGGGTGTAGAAGCTAACGAAAAGAATGATCATCCCGAGGACGGCGGGATACATGCTTGAAAGAGCCCCCTCCCGCTTGGCCGCGGGAAAACTCGCGACAGAAAAGCAGAAAATCATACTCGGAGCGATGTACGTAAACACGACTGCGATATACGTCTTGAAAAACAGCTCCAGTTCAAACCGCGAAAAAGCCAATAGCGCGGAGATCATTCGGCCCTCCCCACAAGTGTGCTGTATGCCTTTTGCAGTGTGTTGACGCTCTCTGGCATCTTCTCCAAAAGAGCCGAAACGCTGTCATCTGCCACGATGCGGCCCTCGACGAGAACGACGACACGGCCGCAAAGCCGTTCAACCTCATCCATGAAGTGACTGGTGAGCAACAAGGTGCGATTGCGATTCTTCAGCCAGTTTTCAATGAAGGTCCAAAGAGTCTCGCGCGCAATCGGATCGAGTCCGGTGCTAGGTTCGTCGAGGATCAGAAGCTCTGGATCGTTCAATAGAGCGAGTGCGAGCAAAGTACGCTGCTTCAAGCCGCCGGAGAGCTCGGAGAACTTCTTGCCCAGGTGATCGCGCAGACCGAGTTCATCAATCAACCCCTCGGGGGGCTTCGACACCCCATACAGCTTACAGAACAGGTCGATGTAGCGACTCACCTTCACCATCGGAAACATCGCCGCTTCTTGAAGTTGAAGCCCGACGCGGGAAACGATGTCCGGATGCGTAGGTACATCGAGCCCCAGCACCGAGACCGATCCTCGATCGGCGCGCCGAAGGTTCACGATGATCTCAACCAGCGTGGTTTTGCCCGCTCCGTTTTGCCCAATGACCGCTGTCGCCTGACCGCGCGGTATGGACATGGAGACATCCTGAAGAGCCTTGACCTTGCCGTAACTCTTGGATAAATGCTGCACCTCGATAACAGTCTCAGGACAATGCGCGCTCATATTACTCCTTAGTCTGGAAGCGGCATCGGGTATTGAGACAAAACCCGATGCCGGTTGCACCAGATTGCCGTTTTGATGAAGCAACCTCCATCGCATCACCGACAGATACGAAATTGGCTACGCTGCTGACATCGAGATCGAGCCTGGATCCAGAACAGCAGTCGATACGTCTATCGTATTATGAACTCCGGGTCGCCGGCTGTCCTCCACACAGCAACGCTTATCGAGTTCGGCAACGCCACAACCGGGAAAGCAGCCCCAGCCACACCACAGCTACAGCCGCGGCTGTCGGGCTGGAAGTCTGCCGGAATCGGCTGCTTGGAAGATGGCTGGAACCCCTCCTGGGCTTCGGATCTCAGTGCCTTTTGTTGCCGCTGACGGATGCATATTTCGAGTGCTTCAGAGGCCCGTTGCCTCGGCTCGCTTGAACCATAAACAGGAGTCCGGTGAGTTGTTGAAATTGCCCTTGACACGAAGCTGTGTTTCATACAGTATGTATTATACAGGATATGGCGCACAGTCCAGAAGCTGGCGGCGGCGAACTTTTTGAGAGCCTCCGTCTTGAACTGCGCCGTGGATCTCTGATTCTGGCCGTGATGTCCGCTCTTCAGGGTGAGCAGTATGGCTACACTCTGCGTAAATCTTTGTCGAGCGCGGAACGGAGATTGACGAAGGTACCCTTTATCCTTTGCTTCGTAGGCTGGAGAGCCAAGGTTTGCTCACGAGCCAATGGCGCGAAAAAGACAGACGCAAGAAGCGCTTCTACCGGCTGTCCTCTGAAGGCAAGCGGACACTAAAGCTGCTGCTTGCGGAGTGGCTGCTTATGAATTCTTCTCTGAAAACAATCCTGCAGGAGCACTCTGATGGACCTTGTTGAGCGCTATCTACATGCAATCAAGTTCTGGCTGCCCAAGTCCAAGCACGACGATATCATCGCGGAGATCTCCGAGGATCTTCGCTCTCAGATCGAGGACGAGGAGGCCCAGCTCGGACGCGCGCTCTCCGAGGCTGAAGTCGGAGCCATTCTCAAGCGACTAGGCCGGCCTCTTGTGGTCGCAGGCCGTTACTCACCACAGCTTTACGTGATCGGCCCGACACTGTTTCCGCTCTATCGCTTCGTCCTCGTCACCGCGATTGTGTGTTACTGCGCTCCCGGACTGCTAGTGTAGTGCGGCAAGCAGATCAACGGTTATCCAGGGCGGCGCGGGCACGCTTGACCTTCTCCAGAATATCGGATGCTTTGGCGGTCCAGACGAA
>Ga0209683_10000247_pt1 | contig 21473 bp, 21 predicted proteins | sample DOMMetBare2Fresh_FD_187474 | JGI IMG/M metagenome (GOLD analysis project Ga0209683, IMG submission 187474) | Wetland sediment microbial communities from St. Louis River estuary, USA, under dissolved organic matter induced mercury methylation -... | ecosystem: Environmental > Aquatic >... | reverse complement strand
CGTCGGTTCCGTCCGTGCCTGCACTCAGCACAACCACCCCCTCACAGCCCGCCAGGTCGATGGCTGCCGCCAGCGCGAATTCCTGGTTGCGGCCGCCCAGCCCGGCGCCGCGCAGCGTGACGGTAGTCTCGCCTCCGGAGATCAGGCAGACAGGCGGACGGGCCGGGTGGCCCGAAGCAAGGCATTCGCAGGCGATCGCGGCGTGCATGCGCGCCACCTCGCGCGTCTCGCCTTGAATCGTGGTGGAAAGCGTCAGCGGTTTCAGTCCCAGTTCCCGCGCACGGCGGGCGGCGGCGTCGAGCGCCAGGCGATTGCCGCCCACCATGAGATTCTGCGTGCGGGCCAGCGCGGCATCGCCCGGCTTGGGCGTCTCCGGCGTCTCTCCGCGCAAGCCGGACTCGATTCGCCGGCGCACAGAAGCCGGAGAACGCCCCCAGACCGAGTACTTCTCGAGAACGGCCTTGGCGCGAGCGAACGTCGAAGCGTCGGGCGCAGTGGGCCCCGAACCGATGACGTCCAGGTCGTCCCCGATGACGTCCGACAGAAGCAGGGTGAGCGTCCGGGCGGGGTAAGCCATCCGCGCCAGCTGGCCGCCTTTGATCAGCGAGATGTGCTTCCGGACGGCGTTGATCTCGTGGATGCTGGCGCCTGAGGCGAGCAGTAATTGCGTCGCCGCCTGCTTTTCGGCCAGCGTCACGGGCGCGGCGGGCATAGGCAGGAGCGCGGAGGCGCCGCCTGAAACGACACAGATGACGAGGTCGCGTTTCCCCGCCCCGCGCGCGATTTCAGCGATCCGCCGCGCGCCGCCAACGCCGCGCTCATCGGGAAGCGGATGGCCGCACTCGTTCAGCTCGATCCGGCGCAGAGGCGCGAGATGGCCGTCCTTGACGTTCACCAAGCCGCCGCACAGCCGCGCTCCGAGAACGCGCTCCACCGCGCGGGCCATGGCGGCGCTGGCCTTGCCTGCCCCCACCACCCAGATGTTCTCGAGAGAAGCCAGCGGGTATCGCCGGCGGCCAGCGACGAGCGCCCCGCCCTCCCGGCGCAGATGCCGCAGCACGGCTTCGGCGGGATCCGCGGCCTCGAGCGCCGCGCGGAGGATGGCGACCGCCTTCTGTCTCAAGGTCATGGCTGTTCAGAAAATCGGAAGGGCGCAGATGGCGTTCACGATGGCTTCGGGATCGTCGCTCACGATCTCGACGCGATAATCGGCTTTCGAGTAGCTCGCGCGGCGCGCCTCGTAGAGGTCGCCGAACCGGGCCGGATCGCGCGCCAGGGGCCGGCTCGTCCCGTCGGCCACTCTGCGCCGCGCCAGCTCCAACGGGCAATCCAACCATACAACGATGCCATGATCGCCGAGCAGTTCCCGGTTCCCGGGCCGCGTAAAGGCGCCGCCGCCCAGCGCCATCACGAGCGGACGGCCTCCGCGCACCATGCGCGTCCGTTTGCGGATCGCCTCCGTCTCCAGAGCGCGAAAGTGGTCTTCGCCGCAGGTGTCGAAGATCGCGGCGATCGACGTATTCTGCTCCGCTTCGATGTCCTCGTCCAGATCGATGAAGCTCCAGCCCAGGCGGTCGGCCAACAGTCTGCCGACAGTCGTTTTTCCGCTGCCCATGAACCCCACCAGGTAAATGCCCGGGGTTCTCACGAGCTTGAGTATCATCCAGGTTGCTCCAAGCGCGGCTGGCGCCGGCCCTTGCTGCGTTGGGCGGCGCACCTCATTGAGCCATAATGGTAGCATGCAGCAGGGGTTGTTGCCGCTGTTCCCGCTTCCCATGGTCCTGTTCCCGAGGACGCTGTTGCCGCTGCATATCTTCGAGGACCGCTACAAGCAGATGATCGCGAAGGTCCTCCCGGATCGCACCGAGTTCGGAGTCGTGCTGGCCAGGGAAAGCAGCATCGTCACGACCGGCTGCACCGCGGTAATCGAGAAAGTTCTGGAGCGCTATCCGGACGGACGGCTCGACATTCTGACGGCGGGCCGCCGCCGGTTTGAGATCCTGGAAGTGGACGAAGAGGAGACCTATCTGCGCGCCACGGTCGAATTTTTCGATGACGATGAGAGCGGCGGCGCTCCAGCCAGCCTGGAACAGCGCGGGCTGGACCTCTACCAGCGTCTGCGTGAACTCGACGACTCGCTTCCCGAACTGAAGCTCGGCGACCCGCAGCTCAGCTTCCAGATCGCACAGGGTGTGGAGGACGGCGAGTTCCGGCTGCGGCTGCTTCGGCTGCGTTCCGAACCCGAGCGATTGCGAACCCTGGTGGAGTTCTGTGAGCGCTACCTACCGAAGCAACGGGCGATCGCCAGTCTCAAGCGCGTGCAGCCTCACAATGGCCACAGTCCCGGCCGCTTCTCCGATCGCCCATGAACCAGCGCCCGCCGCAACAGCTCATCTTCGACGCCGACGATACTCTGTGGGAAAACAACGTCTATTTCGAGGAGGCGTTTGACGAATTCTGCGAGTTTCTCAGCCATTCCCGGATGAGCCCGGCCGAAGTCCGCGCAACGCTCGATGAAATTGAGGTCGTCAACAGAGAGATTCACGGCTATGGGGCGCTGAATTTTGGCAGGAATCTGCGCGAATGCTATGAGCGCCTGTGCGAGCGCGCCATCTCGCACGACGATCTGGACCGGGTGATGGCATTCGCCGCGCGCATTCTGGAGCAGCCGCTCGAATTGATTGAGGGCGTTGAGGAGACGCTCGCTTACCTCGATGAACGGCACGAACTGTTCTTGTTCACCAAGGGTCATCCCGACGAGCAACGGATGAAGATTGACCGCTCGGGCTTGGGCAAGCGCTTTGCGCATACCGCGATCGTGAAGGAGAAAGACCGCCGGTCCTACGGCGCGTTGGTGGAGGACTGCGGGCTGGCGCTCGAGCGCGCCTGGATGATCGGGAATTCGCCGCGCTCGGACATCAACCCAGCGCTCGCGCTGGGGCTGGGCGCGGTGTACGTTCCGCATCCGAGGACGTGGTCGCTGGAGACCGAGGAGATCCGCGGCAACGGGGGCCGGCTGCTGATTGTGGAGCGCTTCGCGGATCTGCGTGGCCATTTCTAACCGAAACAGTACAAACGAGTTCCGCCGTGCGCGGAATCTCTCAAGTCCGGGGCGAAAACAGCCGAAGAGAACGGTAAGGCGAACACATCGATGAACGTCCTCTCGGTGGCAACGGATAGCATCGATCGGGCGACGACGAACCTGAACGCCGTCGCCGCCCGGATCGCCACAATCTCCGACCCCGAATCCGGCGCGTCCGACTATGTCGACCTCAGCCAGCAGATGGTGGCGCTCATAGACGCCCGCGCCAGGGTCGAAACCAGCTTCGCGGTCCTTCGCACCGCCGACGAGATCAGCAAACAGCTTGTGGACCTGATCGGGTAGGCCGAGCCGGCGCGATTCCACCGATATCCGACAATGGATGAGTGCTGTTTGTACTGCTTCCAGGGATGGACGGCTCCGGAATTCTGTTTGACCGGTTTGTCCGGCTTCTGCCCGAAGGCGCCGAAGCCAGCGTTGCGAACTACCCCGAGCACGCCTACCTGAATTACGAGGAACTGGCAGACCACGTTCGCAAAGCAATTCCGCTCGACAAGCCGTACGTGATCGTCGCGGAATCGTACTCGGGACCGGTGGCTACTCTGCTGGCCGCACGCCCTGCCGGTAACCTTCAGGCAGTGGTCTTCGTGTCGAGCTTCGTGTCTCTTCCACTCGGTCGCACCGGCTCCTGGATTGCCGGATTTGTGCCCACGGCTGTCTTCCGCGTCCGCGCTTCGACATGGGTTTTGCGATGGCTTCTGATGGACTCAGGGGCGCCGCCCGATCTTCTCTCCTCACTGCAAGATGCGATTGCGCGCGTGAGACCCGAGGTCCTGGCAGAACGTCTCAGAGGCGCTCTGAGGGCGGACTATGCATCCGTGCTGAGTGGCTGCACCGTTCGAGTCGTGTGTCTGGCGCCGGACGCGGACCGGCTTTTGGGAACGCGCGGACTTCGCTCGATCCTTGCGGCCAAGCCCGATGTCGAAGTGGTGAAGCTCGCCGGATCTCACCTCCTGCTGCAGTGCGCTCCAGATTGCGCCGTGGCGGCTCTTCGGGAGCTCAGGATCTTGAGGGCGTGAGATTGGTAGAACAGCGAGCCGGAGAGTCTTCATGGCCGCGATGGCGCTCGCGGCCGATGGAAACCGACGTATGCGGCGGAGGCGGGCGCTCGCATCGCCGACTTCATCAAAATGGACATTGACGGGTCCGGGCGCAGGGCGCCGGTTGGCCCGAAGGACACCGTGGCCCGCCTCAAGCCACGTATGGCAATTTCGCTCGGACGCTGACCGGACCGCTACGAGTCGATGGTCGCGAACAGCCGGAAGGATTGTATGTGAGCGGTTAGACGCTCACTTCGTGACCGCGAGGCCCGTGAAGCGCAGAACGATGGAGGGATACAGTCCCAGGGCCAGGGAGGCGAGCGAGGTGGTCCAGAGGACGGTGCGGGTTCCGGCGGCCATCGGGGGAAGATCGAGGATGGACTTGCCGGGGTCCCGCATGTACATCACCACCAGGATGCGCAAGTAGTAATACGCGGCCACGGCGCTGTTCAACAAGCCGAGTATTGTGAGCCCGCTCAATCCCGCGTCCAGCGAGGCCTTGAACACGTAGAATTTCGCGAAGAATCCTCCGGTGGGCGGGACGCCTATCAGCGACAGCAGCAGGATCGCGAACAGCGCGGCGGTCACGGGCTGCCGCTGGCCCAGGCCAGCCAGGTCGTCAACGTGGACCCATTGCTCGCCCTTGCGCGCAAAGTAGGAGACCAGGGCGAAGGCGCCAATCGTCATCAGCACGTAGACGGCGAGGTAATACATGGCGGCGGCGACGGCGGCTTCCGTATGCGCCGCTACGGCCACCATCACATAGCCGGCGTGTGCGATGGAACTGTAGGCCAGCAGGCGTTTGATGTTGGTCTGCGAGAGGGCGCCAAAGTTCCCCACTACCATGGTGAGCAGCGCGGAGCTCCACATCACGTTTTCCCAGCGGGCGCTGATCGAACCGAAGGCGGTCAGGTAGACCCGCAGGAAAACGGCGAACGCGGCCGCCTTCGGTCCGGCGGAGAGGAATGCGGTCACCGGCGCGGGCGCGCCTTGATAGACGTCCGGAGCCCAGACCTGGAACGGCGCAGCGGAGACTTTCAGTGCGAAGCCGACGAACATCAACGCCGCGGCAGCGGCCGCGAGCAGTCCCATCTTCGCCGCCGGGAGCGCCTGCCGGATCGCGTCCAGGTTGGTGGCGCCCGTCGCACCGTAGATCATCGCGACGCCATAGAGCAGGAATGCGGTGGCGAACGATCCCAGCAGGAAATACTTCGCGGCGGCCTCGTTGGCCAGCTTGTCGCGCCGCAGGAAGCCGGCAAGGACGTAGCTTGCGATCGAAGAAATCTCGAGGCCGATGAACAGCACGATCAGCTCGTTCGACGCCGCCATCAGACATTGCCCTGCGACGGAGTAGAGCAGCAGCGCGTAGAACTCGCCGCTTTCGGCGTCCTCGCGGCGAAGATACTGGAACGAGATCAGGGCGGCCAGCGCGCCCGCCACAATCACCAGCACACGGAAGAAGACGGCGAAGCCGTCCACACGCAGCATGCCGCTGAAGGCGAGGCCTTGATTGCTGTAGCCCGCGACGGCGGCAGCCAGCGCTCCAAGGAGGCCCAGCAGACCAAGGTAGCCGAGCGCGCGTTTGCGCCCCGGCGGCGTGAGCGGCTCGAGGACCATCACCAGCGTGGCGACCCCCGTGAGAACGATCTCCGGCAGTGCGCGCAGATATTCGGCGGGAGCGGGAGGGACGAAGCTAGCGAGCATCGGCGACCTCCTGCCGCGGCGTCTGGCGCTCCACGCGGAAATCGACGTTGAACCTGGCCTTTTCCAGGATCGAGGCGCTCGCCTGCGTGATCGGCGGCATGAAGGTCTGGGTGTAGGTTCCCATCCAGACCATCATTAGCAGCAGTGGCGCCATCACCGCCCACTCGCGGACTGTCGCGTCTGTCATGTGGCGCCGAACAGTCTCGGGCGTCTCCCCGTAGAAGACGCGCTGGTAAAGCCAGAGCATGTAGCAAGCGGAAAGGATGACGCCGATCGCAGCGAAGACGGCCCAGCGGAAGTCCGCTTGCGCCGCGCCCTGCAGCACCAGATACTCGCCTACGAAGTTATTCAGCAGCGGCAGTCCCATGCTGGCGAGCGAGGTAATCAAGAACATCGTCGCGAGCGCAGGGGCTGGAGTGGCGACCCCTCCGTAGTCCTTGATCTCGAGCGAGTGGTTCCGCTCGTAGAGGAAACCCACGAGTGCAAACAGCGCGCCGGTTGAGATGCCGTGGTTGAGCATCTGGTAGACCGCCCCGTTGACGCCCAACTGCGTGAACGAGAACAGGCCCAGCACGACAAAGCCGAGGTGACTCACCGAGGTGTACGCCACCAGTTTCTTCATGTTGGGTTGCACCAGCGCCACCAGCGCGCCATAGATGATCCCTACAATCGCCAGGACGACGATCCAGGGCGCCATGCTTCGTGCAGCCGATGGGAACATCGGCAGACAGAAGCGTAGCAGTCCGTAGCAACCCATTTTCAGCATGACCGAGGCGAGCATGATGGAGCCGGCCGTGGGCGCTTCGACGTGCGCATCCGGCAGCCAGGTGTGCAGCGGGAAGATGGGCACTTTGATCGCGAAGGCGGCGAAAAAGCCGAGGAACAGCGCGGTCTGCTCGATGCGGTCCAGCGAGAGCCTGCCGTTCCACATCATCTCGGTCAGAGTGCAGTAGTCGAACGTGCCGGCGCGGTTGTATAGGTAAATGATCCCGGCCAGCATCAGCACAGACCCCGTCATGGTATAGAGGAAAAACTTCACCGCTGCGTAGATGCGCCGCTCGTGCCCCCAGACGCCGATCAGAAAATACATGGGTACCAGCGAGACTTCCCAAAAAACGTAGAACACGAACAGATCGAGCGAGACGAAGACGCCGATCAGCCCGAATTCCATGAGCAGGAAGAACGCGAAGAATTCCTTGACGCGCTTGTCGATGTGACGCCAGGAGACCAGGACTCCCAGCGGCGTAAGAAGCGTGGTCAGCAGAACGAGCCACAGGCTGACGCCGTCGATCCCGATGTGATAGCGAATGGCGGGCGAGGCGATCCAGGGCAGGTCGGTCGCAAGCTGGAAGGCGGCGGTGTTGCGGTCGAATCCGGCCAGCAGTCCGAGGGACAAGATGAACACGCCGAGCGAAACTCCAAGCGCAACGCGGCGTATCGCTTCTTCGCGCGCGCGGGGCGCCAGCAGCAGCGCCGCGAACCCGGCGAAGGGAAGCCACAGAACCAGGTTCAGCAGGATCATCGTGCGCCTCCTGCGAAGCCCATCGCGATGAGCGCGGCCACCGCGCCGAGCAGCACCCAGGCGGCGTAGCTCCTTATGTAGCCGGACTGCAGCTTTCGCAGAATCTGGCCGACACCGCGGGCGCGAGCCGCGACGCCGTTCACGCTGGCGTCGATGATCTCCACGTCCACCGTTTCCCACATTACCGTTCGCGAACCTTCCACCACAGGCTCCACCACTGTCGCGTTGTAGATCTCGTCCACGTAGTACTTGTTCAGGACCGTGCGGTACAACCAGCCGAGATGGCGCGCTGCGGCGTCCGCCAACCCGGGCCGGACGACGTAGAACAAGAAGGCCAGCGCGATGCCTGTGAGCCCTGCCGCCACCGAGATCACTACCAGAGCGGGGCTGTGATGCTCGGGCGCTGGGAACATCGGCTCGAGCCAGCGCGGCACGGAAATGAGCCCGCCGCCGATCGAGAGCGCGGCCAGGGCAACCAGAGGCAGAGTCATCGACGGCGGCGATTCGTGCGGATGCGCGTCTCCGCGGTATTCGCCGAAGAACGCCAGAAAAATCGCGCGGAAAACGTAGAACGCCGTCATGCCAGCGGTGACAACTCCCAGCCAGAACATCCACGGAGCGTGGTAGTATGCAGCAATTAGGATCTCGTCCTTGCTAAAGAAACCCGCGGCGGGCCAGACGCCTGCGATCGAGACCGATGCGCACACCAGCGTCCAAAACGTGATCGGCGTCTTCTTGCGCAGCCCGCCCATACGGCGCAGGTCCTGCTCACCCGCCAGCGCGTGGATGACGCTACCTGCGCCGAGAAACAGCAGCGCCTTGAAGAACGCGTGCGTCATCAGATGGAAGATCCCGGCGGAGAAGGCGCCCACCCCCACACCGAGGAACATGTAGCCGAGCTGCGAGACGGTGGAGTAGGCGAAGACCTTCTTGATGTCATTCTGCGCGAGACCGATGGTGGCTGCGAAGAACGCGGTGGCCAGGCCGATGTACGCGACCATTTCCAGCGCCATCGGAGCTTTGAGATAGATGGGCGCGGTGCGCGCGATCATGTACACGCCCGCGGTCACCATGGTCGCTGCGTGGATCAGCGCCGAGACGGGCGTGGGACCTTCCATGGCATCTGGCAGCCAGACGTAGAGCGGTATCTGCGCCGATTTGCCCGCCGCTCCCACGAGCAGCAGCAGACCCACCAGCGTCAGCGTCCCGGCGCTCTGCTCCACGGGCCAGCCGCCAAGGCCCTGGAACACCGCGCCGAAATCGAGCGACCCGAAGTTCATCGCCACGAGGAAAATGGCGAGCGAGAAACCGAAATCGCCGATGCGGTTTACGATGAACGCCTTGTTTCCCGCGTTTGTCGCGCTCTTCTTCAGGAACCAGAACCCGATCAGCAGGTAGCTCGACAGGCCCACTCCCTCCCAACCAACGAACATCAGCAGGAAGTTGGCCGCCAGCACCAGTGTGAGCATGAAAAACATGAACAGGTTGAGGCAAGCGAAGAACCGCGGGTAGCCGTTGTCGTGCGCCATGTAGCCGGTGGCGTAAATGTGTATGAGCAGACCGACGCCGGTTACCACCAGCAGCATCACCGCGGTGAGGCGATCCACCGCGAAGTCGCAGCCGATGCGCAGGTCGGCCACGCGGATCCAGTCGAAGTACCGCTCAACGTGCGCCATCTCGAGAGGCCACAGCGAATACAGGCTCTTCACGGACCACAGCAGCGATAGAAACACCGAGCCGACTGCCACCGCGTTGATCGCCGCTTTGGGCAGCCGCCGGCCGAGGATTCCGGCAGTGAGGAAGCCGAGCAATGGGAACGCCGGAATGAGCCAGAGGTGTTCCATTAGTCCTTCATCGAGCTGATGTCGTCAACCTGCAACGTACCGCGGTTCTTGAAGACGGTGAGGATAATCGCCAGGCCGACTGCCGCCTCGGCCGCCGCCACCACCATCACGAAGAAGGTAAACACGTGCCCGTCGACCTGCTTGAGGTGATAGGAGAACGCGATAAAACTCAGATTCACCGCGTTCAGCATGAGCTCGATCGACATGAACATCGTGATGATATTGCGTCGAAAGAGAAAGCCGGCCACGCCGAGAGTGAATAAGACGGCGCTCAGAATCAGGTACCAGGAGAGGGGAACGGCTTGCGGCATGGCTAGTCCAGCTCCTTGTAGCCGAGCGTGACGGCGCCCACTATGGCGATGAGCACCAGAATCGAGGTGATCTCGAATGGCAGCAGGTACGTCGTGAAAATCGCTCGCCCGATGTTCTCGACCGTCCCTCCGGTGAAAGCGCCGAAGTGGACTCCGATGCGCCTGGGAAAAGCCCAGAAGATCACGAAGCTGAGGATTCCCAGCAGGGCCATGAGCAGCGGCGTTCCGGCCAGACGGGCCATCCACGCTCCGCGCGAGCGCTCCTCGGCGCCGGTGTTCAGCAGCATGATGACAAAGATGAAAAGCACCATGATCGCGCCCGCGTAGACGAACACCTGGGCGGCCGCGATGAACTGAGCGCCGAGCAGCAGATAGATCACCGCCAGCGATCCCATTACGCCGATCAGCGAGAGTGCGCTCGAGATCGGGTGAACGCGCACCACGACGTTGATCGCGCAGACAACCGCGACGCCGGCGAAGATGAGGAAGACGATCGCGTCCATAAGCTATCCGAACAGGGCGACCAGCAAGCCCGTCGCCAGCAGGTTCACCATCGCCACGGGGAAGAGGAAGCTCCAGGCGAACCGCATCAACTGGTCGTAACGGAAGCGCGGCTGCGTGCCGCGCACCCAGATGAACACAAAAAGCAGCAGACCCGTTTTGGCGCAGAACCAGAACAGCGGCAGCAGGTACGGCTGCAATAGCGGAACCGAGAACACGACGGCGATGGCGAAGAAAATACCGGCGAACGCCGTCAGACTCCACCGGTCTCGCAAGTGCCGAGTGTACAGGCCATGGTAGAGCGAGACGAGGCCGCCGGCCGCGAAGGCCGCCGCGGGAATGAACTTCGAACCGTAGCCGGCGGGGAACGGCGGCAGCCAGCCGCCAAGAAACAGGATCGTGCCCATCGAGCAGACCGTGATCATGTTGGCGTATTCGGCCATGAAGAACCCGGCGAACTTCATGCTGCTGTATTCGGTGTGAAAGCCCGCCACCAGCTCGCTCTCGGCCTCTGGAAGATCGAATGGCACGCGATTGGTTTCCGCGAAGACGGCGATCATAAAGACAATGAAGCCGATCACCTGCGGCCACGGACCGCGAAGCAGATTCCAGGCGGGGAAGAAGCCCCAGTAGAAGTGCTCCTGCGTTTGTACGAGTTCGCGCAGGCTCAGGGTGTTCGACATGAGCAGCGGCGCGGCCACAGCGAGCCCCAGCGGCAGCTCATAACTGATCATCTGCGCAGAACTGCGCAGCGCGCCCAACAGCGGATACTTGCTGTTCGAGGCCCAGCCGGCCAGCACGACGCCATACACGGTGAGCGATGAAATCGCCAGGATGAAGATCACCCCGATGTTCAGGTCGGTGAGCTGCATCCAGGTGCGCACGCCGCCGGCCTGCACCTCCGGCCCAAACGGAACCACCGAGATGGAGATGAGCGAGAGCGAAATCGCCAGGAACGGCGCCAGCAGGAAGAAGAACTTGTTCACGCCGGGCGGCATGAGGTCTTCCTTGGTCAGCAGCTTGATCGTGTCCGCGATCGGCTGCAGCAGTCCGTGCGGGCCGACGCGATACGGCCCCAGCCGCACCTGTATATGTGCGAGCAGTTTCCGCTCCACCCACTGCAGGTAGAGCAGCGTCAGCATCAGCACGCCCGATACTACCGCCGCCTTGATGACGCTCAGCAGGTAGAAGTTCATCCGTGGTACAGCTCCCCGGGCGCCTCGTGCACTGCGTTCAGCATTTCCGAGTACCGTCCCAGCGTCCCTGAAGTGAACAGCGTGTCGCCCGCGGACCAGATCAGGTCCGGGTTCGCAGTGGCGGCGAGCGGCGGCAGAGCGATTGCGTCCGGCAGTGTCAGCCTCATCTCGCGCACCAGCAGCCGGAAGATCTCAAGGTCCGGCTTCGTGCCCGGGACCTCGAAGGCTTGTCGCAGCCGTTGCGTTTCCCCGCACACGCTGGTGACCGTGCCCGACTTTTCGTAGGCGGACGCCGCGGGCAGAACCACGCTGGCCGCCTGCGCCGTCTCGGTAAGGAACAACTCCTGGACCACAACGAACGCGCTGTTCGCGGTGCAATTGTAGCGCTGGAGCGGATTGGCGCCCACTACCCAGAGCGCATCGAGGTTTTCAGCCGTCATCATCCCCGGCAGAGCGAGTCCGCCCGGACCGGGTAGCAGGCCGCGCTCCACCGCGCCGCGGGAATTGGAGCCGTCGAGCAGGCAAACGAACTTCACCAGAACGCCAAGTGAACTGCCAAACCTCACCAAGCGCGCCACTGCCTCGCCCTTGACCGCGTCGCCGAACAGGATGACCAGCTCGGGCTCCTTCGCCAGCTCCTCGCGCAGCGATTCAACTCCCGCCAGCTCGCCTCCGGGCTCGACAGACACGATCCGCGCCGCGATCTTGTCCTCACGAACCGGTCCGCGCCGTACCGTGAACACGCGGGCCTGGTGATGCCGCCAGTTGGCGCGGATCTGGAAGGCGAGCAGAGGATGTTGTTGCGAAAGGTCGCTGCCCACAATCAGAACGGCCTTGGCGGTGTAGAGATCCGCAATCGCCGCCTGTGGCGCTCCCGCAGCGATCAGACTCGCCAAGTCGCCGGTACGATGATGGTCGATGCTCTCTGTTCCCAGTCCAGCGCGGGCGATGCGCTGCAAGCACTCGTTCTCTTCGTTCGTGGTGTGGTTCGAGCCGATCACACCGAAAGCGCCGCCGCGAGCGCGGATTTCGCTGAACCGCTCGGCGATCAGTTTGATCGCCTCAGCCCAGGTTACCGGTTCAAAGCCAGCAGCGCCACGCACCAGGGGCGACCGCAGCCGGTCCGGGTGATGCGTGAAGTCTCCTGCGTATCGCCCCTTGATGCAGAGAAACTCGCCGTTGATTCCGGAGCGGTCGCGATTGTTGGCGCGGTGGATCTGCTGGTTGCGAACTCCCAGCGTGGTCTTGCAGCCATCGGCGCAATGCGCGCAGACCGTGCCGGCATGCTCCATCTCCCAGGGACGCGTCTGGTAGCGGTATGTCCCGCTGGTGAGTGCGCCAACCGGGCAGATGTCGATGCACATGCCGCACTCGTCGCATTCCAGGCGGTCTTCGTGGTTCGGCGCAATCTCGGAGGCGGCGCCGCGGCTCACCACGCCCAGCGCGCCCACGCCCATCCCTTCGGCGCAGATCCGCACACAACGGAAGCAGAGAATGCAGCGCGGCTTGTCGTAGAACACCACCGGAGACCACTGGCGCTCATCCGCGTGTTGCTTGACTTCGACGAACCGGCTCTCGCCCGCGCCGTAGCGGAACACCATATCCTGGAGCTCGCACTCGCCGCCTTTGTCGCAGACCGGGCAATCGAGCGGATGGTTCGTGAGCAGCATCTCAAGCACGCCTTTGCGCGCCTGCGCCACTTGCGGCGTCTCGGTGCGGACAATCATGCCCTCGACCACAGGCAGCGTACAGGCCGTCATCAGCTTGGGCGCCTTTTCGACCTCGACCAGGCACATACGGCAGGCCGCCTGCAGCGCGAGGCCCTCGTAGTAGCAGAACCCGGGGATCTCGATTCCGGACCGCCGCGCCGCTTCGATCACCAGCGTGCCGGCCGGAGACTCGATCTGCTTGCCGTCGATTGTGAGCTTCACGTTCGCCATCTAGACGCTCACCGCCTTCGACTCGAACGGACACGAAGCGCCGCCGAGATGCGCCTCGAACTCTTCGCGGAATTTCTCGACGAAGGCGATAGTGGGCATCGCCGCCGCGTCGCCCAGCGGGCAAAAAGTGCGGCCGAGCATATTCTTTGCCAGTTCGTGTATGAGTTGCACATCGCCCGGCGCGCCGCCGCCATCGTGAACGCGCGCCAGGATCTTCCTGAGCCATAGCGTGCCTTCGCGGCACGGAATGCACCAGCCGCAGCTTTCGTGTGCGTAGAACTTCATGATGCGCAGCGCTGCCTTCACCATGCACGTGTCTTCGTCCATGACGACGACGCCGCCCGATCCGAGCATGCTTTTGACCTTGGCCAGCGAGTCGAAATCCATCGGGATATCGCACTCCTCGGCCTTCAGCACGGGGCAGGAGGAGCCACCGGGAATGACGGCTTTGAGCTTCTTGCCGCCGCGCACGCCGCCGGCCACGTCCCCGATCATTCGGAGCAGGTTGAAGCCCATGGGCAGCTCGTAGACGCCCGGCTTATTGACGTGCCCGGAAATACAGAACAGCCGCGTCCCGCCGTTCTTCTGCGTTCCGAGCGCGGCGAACGCGGCGCCGCCATCGCGTATGATGGCTGGTGCAGCCGCGTAGCTCTCGACGTTGTTGAGGACCGTGGGGCACTGATAAAGCCCGGCGACGGCCGGGAACGGCGGCCGGATACGCGGGACGCCGCGCTTGCCTTCGAGCGACTCGAGCAGCGCCGATTCCTCGCCGCACTCGTATGCGCCCGCGCCCGTGTGCGTGTACGCATCGAAATCGAATCCCGTCCCCAGGATGTTCCTGCCGAGATAGCCGCGCTCGTACGCCTCGGCGATGGCGGCGTCCATGATGTCGATGAGGTAGCGGTACTCGCCGCGTATGTAGATGTAGCCCGCGTGGGCGTCCACCGCCAGCCCGGCGATCAGCATCCCTTCGAGAAGCTGGTGCGGGTCGTTCTCAATGAGCAGCCGGTCTTTGCACGTCCCCGGTTCGCTCTCGTCCGCGTTCACCACCACGTACTTCGGCTTGGCGAGGTGCGTGGCACGAAGCCCCACTTCATCCCGGTGGGGAAGCCCGCGCCGCCGCGCCCCCGCAGATTCGAGGTGCGCATCTCCTCGAGGATGCGCTCCGGCCCCATCCCGGCTGCTTTGGGAAAGGCGGTGTACCCGTCCGTGGCGAGGTATGTATCGAGCGATTGCGAGTTCGGCAGGCCGAATCGTCGCGTCAGCGTCTTCACCTCGAGCGGGCTGGGTTCGTTGTACAGCATTCCTAGGAGACCCTCCGCAAGCTCTCGATCAAGCGGTCCAGTTTCTCCGGCGTCATCTGGTGATAGAACTCGTAGTTCACCTGCAGGGCTGGCGCCCACGAGCACGCGCCGATGCACTCCACCTCTTCGAGCGAGAATTGCCCATCGGGTGTGACTTGTTTGTGGCCGACGCCAAGCTTGCTGCAGGCGCGCTCCCACAACTCCGCGCCGCCAGCGAGCTGGCAACTGATGTTCGTGCAGATCTGTATGTGATGCTTGCCAAGCGGCGTGCGGCGCAGCATCGAATAGTAGGTGACGACTTCCTTGACTTGAAGCGCCGTGATCCCGGTGCGCCGGGCCACCTCGTTCACCAGCTCTTCGGTCACCGAGCCCACTTCGTCCTGCGCGAACATCAGCATCGGCACGACCGCCGACCGCTCGCGCCCCGGCGGGTAACTCTTCAGCAGCTTCTCGAATTTGGCTTCCAACGCCGAGGAAAAGGTCATGGGCGCTATCTGTCGATGTCTCCGAGAACGAAATCCGTGCTTCCGAGCGCCGCGATCGCGTCCGAAACCAGGCGGCCCTGCACCAACACCGGCAGCGCCTGCAGGTTTCCGAAGCTCGGCCCGTGAATGAAGACGCGGTACGGTTTCGAAGTGCCGTCGCTCACGACGTAGTAGCCCATCTCGCCGCGCGGCGACTCCACGACTTGATAGACCTCTCCCGGCGGGACGCGAAAACCCTCGGTGACGAGCTTGAAATGATAGATGAGCGCCTCCATCTGCGTCTTCATCTTCTCGCGATCCGGCAGCACCACCTTGGGAGCATCGGCTTTGAACGGTCCGCTGGGCATGCCCGCGAGCGCCTGTTTCACAATCCGCGCGCTCTGCCGCATCTCCTCGACACGCACTTGATAGCGCGCGTAGACGTCGCTCTCGGTGCGCGTGGGCACGTCGAAATCGAACTTCTCGTAGCTTGAGTAGGGCTCGGATTTGCGGATGTCCCAGGCCAATCCCGCGGCGCGTATCATCGGACCGGTGACGCCGTAGTCGAGCAGATCTTCGAGCGGCGCGTAGCCCACCCCTTTGGTCCGCCGCATCCAGATCGGGTTCTTGGTGAGCAGGTCTTCGTACTCATCGACGCGGCTCGGGAACGCGTCGATGAACTGACTCACCGCCTGCTGCCATCCGCGCGGCGGCTCCAGCGCCAGACCGCCGATGCGGAAGTAGCTGGTCATCATGCGCTGGCCGGAGAACATCTCGAAAATACGCAGCACGTCCTCGCGCTCGCGGAAGCAGTAAAGGAAGACAGTCATCGCGCCGAGGTCCAGCGAGTGCGTCCCGAGCCAGATCAGGTGGCTATTGATGCGCGTGAGCTCGTTGAGCATGACGCGCATCCACTGGGCGGCGGGCGGAATCTCGATACCGAGCAACTTCTCGACCGCCAGACAGTAGCAGAGATTGTTCGTCAGCGGGCAGAGATAATCGATGCGGTCCGTGAGCGTCACCGCCTGCTGGTAGAACTTCTGCTCAAACTCCTTTTCGATCCCGGTGTGCAGGTAGCCGATGTCGCAGTTGGCGGTGACAACGGTTTCGCCGTCGAGCTCGAGCACCATGCGCAGCACGCCGTGCGTGGAGGGGTGCTGCGGCCCCATGTTCAGCGTCATGCGGCGGCCGCTTGCGGGTTCGCTGTGGATCGCCGGGTCGCTCACGTCACTCTCCCGCATAGCTGTACTTCTGGCCAGTCGCCGGGTAGTCCTTTCGCAGCGGATGGCCCTCCCAGTCCTCCGGAAGAAGAATCCGCCGCAGGTCCGGATGGTTTCGGAACCGCACGCCGAACAAGTCGAAGACCTCGCGCTCATACCAGTTGGCGGAGCGCCACACGCCGCTCACGGAATCGATCTCCGGCGATTCGCCGGCCAGCCTGCACTTCAGCCGGATGCGCTCATTCCGCTCGATCGAATGCAGCAGGTACACGATCTCAAATCGCGGCTCGGCCGGAAAGCGGTCCACCGCTGTCACCGCGCTCAGCCGAACGAAGCGGAGCCGGTCTTTGAGATGGCGGCAGACGCCGGCAACCTTCTCGGGTGCGATCGCCAGCGCCGGCGCCTCGTCCCCTAGCACAGCGCCGGCGTCCCAGGCTCTCAACTCTTCGGCAACTGTCAAGCTATTGTTTCCCCCGCGGCTGCTCTTCCATCGACCACGCCAGAGCCCCCTTCTTCCAGATGTAAAAGAACCCGGAAAGGATCAGCGCGATGAACAGAAGCATCTCAAAGAACGCGAACAGCTTCAATTCGCGATAGACCACCGCCCAGGGATACAGAAAGACGGTCTCGATGTCGAACAGGATGAAAACCATCGCGACCAGATAAAACTTCACGCTGAACCGGTCGCGAGTCGTGCCTTGCGGCGTGATGCCGCATTCGTAAGGCTGGTCTTTCACCGCGTTGTGCACGCGCCGGCCGAGAAGGGCCGAAGCGGCAAGCATACCGCCCGCGATCGCCATCGCGATCAAGACTTGAAGCAACACCGGGAAGTAAACCTCGGTGTAGGAGGTTGGCATGAATTTCCAGTCGCCCCCGAAACCGGCCGGATGCCGGCAGACAACCCCAAAACGCCCTCGGCCGCACGGCCATGAAGCCTCTGAGACACGGGCGTCCGCAAGCTCGCCAAGAAAACTGATCTAAACCTCGACTATAATGAGGTCCGGAAGAGGGTGTCAAATGCCGCGGGCCGCGACGACCCTCCGCGCGCCACATGCAGATCGTCTTGAACGGCCAGAATCATGATGTCCCGGAAGGGCTGACCGTACTCGGTCTGCTCGAGTCGCTGGGAGTGAAACCCGACCGCGTCGCCGTCGAATTGGACGGGCTGATCGTCAAGAAGCACGAGTGGCCGGAGCGCGTTCTCCAGCCCGGCGCTCGTCTGGAGGTCGTCCACTTCGTGGGAGGCGGATAGACCCCGTGGCTGAACATGTGTGTCCCTGGTGGGTCGGCTACCTCCTCGCGAACCCGGTGCGTCGCCTCTGGCAGGATCCTGCGAGGATCCTGGATCCCTACGTGAGCGAAGGCATGACGGTGCTCGAGCCGGGACCGGGCATGGGCTTCTTTACGCTCGAACTGGCCCGCAGAGTGGGCGCTACCGGGCAGGTCGTCGCGGTAGACACTCAGCCCAGGATGCTGGGTGGTCTGAGGCGCAGAGCCGCGAAGGCCGGCTTGGCAGATCGGATTGACGCTCGCTTGGTTCAGCCGGATTCGATGGGCCTCACCGATCTCACCGGGCGAATTGATTTCACACTTGCCTTCGCCATGGTTCACGAGACTGGCGCCCCGGGTTCCTTTTTCACTGAGGTCGCGCAGGCCACGAAACCGGGCGGACGACTCCTGTTCGTGGAGCCTCGTGGACACGTCGATGTCGCGCATTTTGGCACTGAGCTGAGGCTGGCGATGGAGGCCGGCTTCACTGTCGCGGGCCGCCCCTCGATTCGCCTTAGCCACTCCGCCGTGCTGGTGAAGGTATGTCCGGTTCCGTGATGCCTTGTCCCAATTTCGGACAGTGGTGAAAGTATTCTCACGGTTCTGCATCAACTTAACGTGGAAGGAGAATTGCCTGTCTTACATTGATGGGAGCGCACATGGCTTCTGTTTGGAAGGACTTTCGTTACGGACTGCGGGTGCTGGCCAGGACGCCGGCTTTCACGGCAATTGCGATTCTCACCATCGGAATCGGCGTGGCTGCCAACACTGCGATCTTTAGTTGGATTCGCATGGTGCTGCTGAATCCGCTTCCGGGCGCATCCGATCCCGCCCGCGTAGTGGCGCTCGAGACGCTAGCGCCCTCGGGTGAGGCCCTTACGACCTCATTCCTTGATTACCGTGATATCCGCGATCACACGAAACTTCTCGCTGGGGTGTCTCTGAGCGAGCTTAGGCCGCTGGCGTTAGGTGAGGACCGGCAGGTGGAGCGCGTTTGGGGAGAGCTTGTCACCGGGAATTTTTTCAATGTGTTGGGCGTGAAGCCCGCGTTGGGGCGCTTCTTCTCGAAAGCGGAAAGTGATGACGCGCAGAATGCGCACGCAGTCGTTGTGATCAGTCATTCGTTCTGGAAGACCCGCTTCCGTTCCGATCCCGCCATCACCGGCAAGACGGTTCGCATCAATCGAGCGCTCTACACAATCATCGGCGTCGCGCCCGAGAACTTCCATGGGTCGATGGCCGGGTTGGGCTTCGAACTGTGGGCGCCCGCCACGATGCACGGGCAACTCACCGCAACGGGCGACTGGATGCTGCGCGACCGCAAGACGCGGATGTTCCGCGCTCTGGCACGGCTCCAACCGGGCGTCACGATCGAACAGGCGCGGGCGGAAGTCCAAGCGCTCGGACGCCGGATGGCCGAAGGGGATCCGGACACAAACCAAGGCATCGGTTTTACCGTGCTGCCTGTGAGCGAGTCGCATTTCGATGCTCAGCGCATCATGCGAGGCCCTCTCTACATCCTCATGGGCGCCTGCGGTGTGGTGCTGCTCATCGTGTGTGCGAACGTAGCGAACCTGCTGCTCGCGCGCGCCGCGACGCGGCAGAAAGAGGTCGCCATTCGTGTCGCGCTGGGCGCTCCGCGCTGGCGGCTGCTACGCCAGATCTTTACGGAGACCTTTCTCGCAGCCACGGGTGGCTCCGCCTTGGGGCTGCTTCTCACCGTCTGGCTCGCCGGGTGGCTGCTCTGGCTGATGCCGGCCGGATCCATCCCCACAGCGCTGCAGCCGCCGATTGACGGCTGGGTTCTGGCGTTCACGATGGCGCTGGCTTTTGTGGTGGCGTTCCTGGCCGGTGTCGCGCCCGCGCTGCACACAGTCCGGGAGAACGTACATGAGGTCCTCAAGGAAGGCGGGCGGAGCGCCGCTGCTTCTCACTCGCATCGTTTGCGAGGGCTGTTGGCGACTTCGGAAGTCGCCCTCGCGGTGATTGCTTTGACCGGCGCGGGTCTGTTCTTGAAGAGCTTCTGGACGGCCCAATTGATCCACCCCGGATTCGATACCGATCGCATCGCGATTGCGCAGTTCAGTCTCTCGACGGCCGGCTACAACGCCCAGCAAGCAGATTCGTTCTGCCGGCGCCTGCGCGAAAGGTTGGAAGCGCAGCCGCGCACAACGGCGGTGGCCTACGCTGACTTCGTCCCGCTGGGGTTTGAAGGCGGATCGTGGGAGGACCTGCAGATCGAGGGATATCTCCCGCGGCCAAGCGAGAACATGAAGATCTATCGCACGCTGGTCTCCCCGGGATATTTCAATCTCATGAAGATCCCTTTGATCGAGGGCCGCGACTTCGATCTTCACGACAATTTCGATTCGCAGCGCGTCATGATCGTGAGCCAGGAATTCCTGCGCCGGTTCCTGCCGAACCAATACGCTATTGGGCGCAAAGTCCGGGGCTGGGGACGGTGGTTCACGATCGTCGGAGTCGCAAAGGATACCAAGTATCACCAGCTCACTGAAGGCGCGCAGCCGTTCTTCTATATTCCGATCCGGCAAGTCTACCGGCCGGAGATGGCGCTTACGTTCCACGTGCGGACATCGGGAACGGTGGATCAGGCGATCGCTTCAATTCGGCGTGAAGCCCGCGCAGTTGACCCGGCTCTTCCGGTGTTCAACACGTTACCGCTTGCTGAATATGTTTCCGCATCGCTCTATGGTCAGAAGCTGGCCGCGACGCTGCTCAGCGCCCTCGGCGCGATCGCGCTCGCGTTGGCGGCGATTGGTCTCTACGGTGTTCTCGCCTACTCGGTAGCGCAACGGAAGAACGAGATTGGCATCCGCGTGACTCTGGGTGCACAGCCGCAGAATATCGTGCGCATGGTCGTTCGCGAGGGAATGATGTTTGCCGTTGCAGGCCTGGCCGCCGGAGCGCTCGCCGCTGTCGCGTTGGCTCGCATGGCGTCTGCCGCGTTTGTAGCGGTCAGTCCGGCGGATCCGGCAGTCTACGCCGCTGTCGCCGCTTTCATCCTGCTCGTGACGTTGGCCGCTACTGCGATCCCCGCCCTCCGCGCGCTGCGCGTCGATCCGATGGTCGCGGTGAGAGGCGAGTGAGCGCCGCCGCTAAACGGTGCAGATCTCCACAGCCTGGCGCAGGGATTCGAGCGGGTCGCGCTTCGGCGCGAACTCGTGGGAGAAGAAGCCCCTGAAGTTCAGGTCGGCAACCGCCTGAGCGATGGCGCGGTAGTTCAACTCCTGCATGGAATCGATCTCGCCGCGGCCCGGATTGCCGCCGGTGTGAAAGTGGGCGATCCATTGGATGTTCTCGCGAATGGTGCGAATCACGTCGCCTTCCATGATCTGCATGTGATAGATGTCGTAAAGCAGCTTCACGCGCGGTGAATTCACTTTCCGGCACATCTCCGCGCCCCAGGCCGTGTGGTCGCACTGATAGTCCTTGTGGTTCACTTTGCTGTTGAGCAGTTCCATGCAGATGGTGACGCCCTTTTCCTCGGCGAACGCTTTGATGAGGTTGAGCCCGATCACGCAGTTCTCGAGCCCCTCCTGGTCGGAGAGGCCGCGGCGGTTTCCGGAGAAGGTGATCACATTGGGAAGGCCGGCTGCTGCCGCGCGTTCTATGTTCGCGCGGAGTTCCCCAACGATCTTGTCGTGATTCTCTTTGTGGTTGAGCCCGTCGGGAATCGTGCCGCCGCCCGGAACCATCGAGGGCGTGAGGCCGTGCTTCCGGATGGTAGGCCAGTCCGAGGGGTTGACGAGGTCAATCCCCTGAATACCCAGGCTTGCGGAGTTGGCGCACAATTCCTCCAGGGTCCATTTGCTGTAGCACCAGCGTGAAACGCCTTGTTTCAGACGTCCCTTAGGAGAAGCTTGAGGATCAGCCGCCAGTGCAACCGCGCCAGCGCCAGCGAGAGAGAGGAAAGTACGTCGGACCATGGGCATATCGTAGCAGGCCTGCCGGCGAAACGGGCGATATAATTCCCGCATGGTGCAACTCGTCGATCTGAGCCACGCGATCGAGGACGGAATGCGCGCCTATCCCGGATT
>Ga0209683_10000246_pt1 | contig 21582 bp, 43 predicted proteins | sample DOMMetBare2Fresh_FD_187474 | JGI IMG/M metagenome (GOLD analysis project Ga0209683, IMG submission 187474) | Wetland sediment microbial communities from St. Louis River estuary, USA, under dissolved organic matter induced mercury methylation -... | ecosystem: Environmental > Aquatic >... | reverse complement strand
GTGTTCTTAGGCTTCAAAAAATGACTATATACACCCAGGGGGGATATTTATACAATGTTTTTATACTGAGCCGTATATATTGATACCATTTGTATATTTATACCATGTTTATACATTTACAATAGCTTGCTCTCTTGCTCCTTTATTATATTAAGTGCTTCTTCTATTGAAATCTCTCCATTCTCCATCTTCTCATGATGATAGTCACATGTGGTAATAAGGTTGTCGTTATCTAATCGCTTATCGTAATCAATCTCTAATGGTATGGCATGATGTACTGAAAGATTGTTGTATGTATACTGATTGACCGTATTATATAGTCTACGAATACATATTTGGCATAAGCACAAATCTCTTTCCTTTATCTCTTCCCTCTTATCCTGCCATGCCTTTGTCCATCTGAACTTATCTTTATCAGTCCCTTTATATTTGCTTTGTCTTGCCTTGATCTGTTCTTGCTTTGGCTTACATATGAATTTACCATCATGGATACGTCCACATAAGCTGCACGATTTAAGCATTATCTACCTTCCTTTATCACGCATCGGTTGTCTGGTATTCTCTCGATGAATGCCGATCCGCTTGTTGGGTGAACCACATTATCTTTTCCGCATAGTTTCTTTTGCATTAAAGGACATTCTATACAGTTGGTTGGTATCTTATTAGCTATTACTCTGTATATCTTCATGGTTCACCTTCTTTCTTTGTACTAATAAAAATAGCACCTTACAAAGTATTTTTCTAAGTAAGATGCTATTTTAATGCAGTTATCTCTTCCGCTCAGTAAGAAGCGTTTTTATTGTTGAGCGGTAATCGACCGCCGCCATTTTACGAGCGGCAGCCGTATATGATAAGGAGGGTAATTGGCTCTTTATCTATTGGTATATCTGTTCTATTACATTTATCCATGCTATTACTATAGCATAAGTTAAGCGGACATTACGGACAAATCTGTTCTTGATAAAAAAATCTTTCAAATTCTTTTCTAACGCTTTCCTCGGTAGCTTTACCTCCGATGTTTATAGCTACTTGTATCCATGTCATATCATCAATAAACTTATATCTTATTATTCTTCTTATTCTGCTGTCGCTTATGGACTGTATGTACTCTTCTACCGAAGTTGTCAGTTCCAGTAATTCTCCCTCTGAGTTTTCAAGCTGTGCTTTATTGAGACATAGCCTTGTTTTCTTTCTGCTGTATTCAGGTATTGGGAACCCTTCAATTCTATAATGTCTTATCCCTCCTTCCCCTCCATTCACCGAGTCAACTACATTTCCTTCTCTTTCTATCTTTCTTATATCATCTTCTAATTTCCCTATTCTTTTTCTTATGTCCTTGGCTTCCTCTCTGAGATCACAATATTGGACTAGAATTTCTTTTGTCAACCATCTTCCCCCTTTATCCTCTCATGCTCCGTGTCAAGTATCTTGGCAAGCTTTTCTTCAAGCAGATCATTTCCGTATCCGTCACAGGCCATACATCTATTAGTGTCTTCGTCTTTACATAGCTCACAGTAATCAGTTTTCATCTGTATTTACTCCTCCCTCTATTGCGTCCTCGAATTCAGTAAACTCTCGAAGAACAAGTTCATGACATTGGTTACTTGCGGATTGTACATGTGTCTGATATTTTCTGGTTCCAATATGGACTAGGTCGTTGCTTATTAACAACCCCTTGCGCATACTTTCCTCGATAAATTCCAGTAGTTCTTCTATTGTCATTCCACTCCACCGCCTTTCAATGCTTCCTCGGCTGCTTCTCTGGTGAGAAATACGGTTTTTCCGATATCGTCAGCCCATAACACCTGCGTATTCTGTCTCTCTTCGACTCCGATTATTTTTATGCACCCGTCAATGGTTATCTGCGATACTGTGACGGGCTTCGCAATTATTTTCCCTCTGTATTGCTCCTGTGTATACCAAACAGTATCACCAATCTTACAAGGAAGCGTAATCAATAACCCTTGTTCCTCTGCATCCTCTAAAGTGGATAATTTATCTATTGCTTTAAAATAATTTTCGCATGGTGCGGAACAGCTATTTACTGATTCACATCCAACACAGCAAGCTAATACATTTCCGTTCTCTGTTTTAACTGTTAATCTCTCCATAGATTTTTCTCCCTTCTACTGCATCAATGTTTTATCGCATTTATCACAGCGCGCATGTATATGTCCGTTATATCCCGACTTGCATATAATTAGCGTCCCTCCGCAATCACAAGGTATTTCAGTGCTTTGTCCTGGACTGATTGTCTTGGCTACGCTTCCGACTTTATTAATAAATCCTATAACGCTTTCGTCTTTTAATGGATCGTCATAATCATTCATGCTACCGCCAACACAAGGGGATTCGCATGTACATGCTCCTGTTGCGTTTTCTACGTGGCTGCAACCATAACAAATACTATCTTCATCTAATTGAAATCTTGTTTCGCTCATGTAGGCTTTATCTCCCTTCTTGATAAATCAAATTAAACTATTGTTTTCTCCCATGCAGTAACCTCTAATTGTTCTCCGGTATAACCATCAATAAAAAGCAATTCAATTCTGCACACATCATCGGTTTTATCACCGCTTAATCTAAATCCAACTTTGATACCGTTTTCTTTTGCTTCGGATAATAATCCTTTAAATGCTTTTTGATAATATCCAGGAGTGTCTACTCGTAATTCGTGTCCTGCCATATCTTCCTTTCCGATGCAGGAGCCGGCTCAGCCTGTCACTCCTACATCTGTGTGAAATTAATATCGTGTATTCCATACCTTGATAGCTTCATCAAAGTACGGTTTAAAATTATCGTTATCTATTCCGTACCGTTGGTATGTATATATGCTCCCTGTTTTCCAGTCCGTTTTGATTGGCTTTCCCATAGCATGGCACTTATTACAAATGGCTCTAACCTTATATTTTATCCTCTTGGTTCCGATTCCGTTATATCCACCGAATAGGCAATCTTTTACGGTTATTCTTATGCTTTTACTCCCACAAAACGGACACGGCTTTAATTCTTCTGGCATAATATTTTCCTTTCCGCTGTTATCAGCTAAATGTATTCACCTAGCTTTTCTTGCATTTCTTCGGCTAAGTTCTTAATTGTTCCGCATAATGCGTATATGTCCATTAATAGAAGTTTTTCATTGCCTCGCATCAGTTTCTGTCTTTTATCGCATATTATGTCAATTGCTTCTGACATTTGACATTCGCTATCAAGAATTAAGTCATGTAAAAATGCTTTATCCATATTTCCTCCTTATAAGCTATACCGGACTTACCGGATGGATTGATTAAGTTACGGTTTAGCACTGAAACCACGTTTTAATAAAAAATCCTTTTATTGGAGTTTTTCTATAAATTGTACCGCTATAATCATCCTCACAATATCCGCATTGTTGGTCCACATATTCTTTTATACCGTAATCATCTGTCTGAATTTTATTATCTGTGCTGTAGTAATCTTTTCCGATTTCTTTTAATCCTTTGCCGTCTACAACCGCCTTTACCAAACAAGCATTATCTAAATCTTCTCCATAATCCTCAAACTCATATTTTCTGTAAAATTTGTTTCGTGCCTTGTTCTGCCTTGCGATTTGCATTAATTTAAAAATTATATAAATTTTCTCTAAAAATCTATTCATTCTTTTTCCTCCACTAAATATTAATTTACAGTTACTTCCCATTGATAATTCCAAACAACCGTTCTATAATTATTTTTGAAAGTGAGGTATGTCCATATGCCATTTTTAAGTCCCGATCATAAACCATTAATACATCATCCATCCGGTAAGGCCGTTGAAGTCTTAGTATCCTTTAAACCTAACGGAGAATTTATCCCTCAATATTTTCGTGTGGAAGATGATTATGAGGAACGCTTTACTTTTAAGATATCTGATATCAGCTCCATAAAGGATAGGCGCGGTGTAAAGGTATTTGAGTGTGTTTATCTGGCATATGGACAACGCAATGTTATTTTATTGAGTTTTGATATTATGCGGTGCTTGTGGGTGATTGAGTAAGTAGCTCTGGATTCTCGTAGATATTGCCGATAACTTCAAACCCTTCCCACTCTTCCCATGTAAATTCATCACATGCTGCTTTTTTATTTACTTCTTTTAATGCAAATTTAGGAGTGGAATAATATACTATTCCTTTTCCGTTTCCAAACCCAAAATCATGCGCTACGATATCCCCCTCATAAATCTCTTTACCGTTCTTATCTTTCAATCCGGTGTATTGCATAAGCTCTATGAATTCTTTTTCGCATGTACATGTTGTGCTGTCCCCATCTACATCCAAATAAAATAATTGTATCTGCGATCTTCCAACATATTTATACCCCAATATATCAATCAGTTCTTTGGTTCTTTTATCGTATGCTCTAAATTTAACTTCTCTTTGCATATCCTACCTCCTACAATCTAAATTCATCCTTAATACTTCTCAATTCCTCTATGGCTTGATGATATCTAATGTCCATCTTTGCCGTGTCCTCGATAATTAAGTTTCTTACCCTCTTCCGGAATAAATCGCTGTCAAATCGATGCTGTGCTATGTCCTTTTCAAACTGTTCCGGATGATAACCATATTGACTGCTTGGTTCTCCAACTCTGCCTATTCGGTATGGCTTATTCATCCTTGACAGCTCCTTTCACTATTGATAACGCATCATAATAAGCATCACGTTTTCCAACTTCATATCTTGGCATCTGAATAGTTTTTGTTTTCCATGCTTTATGCTGTAATTGCTCGACAACATTATCCACATCGTAGGCGGTCGGCAACCCATTTGCTATGTCAATCATCATTTCACCTTGCCATGTATTCGGGTCGAATTGCTTTTTTATTTCGTCTGCATCAATCAATCTCATTTCTTACCCTCCCTTACCAATTTACATTTATTCTTGTATTTACAATTCTTACAATCACCTTTACATTGATTTGATAGTGTTTGGAGTTTCATAATTCTCCTTTCCTATTGGCGCATACTCACTTAGCTCCATCTGCTTATCTTGCCTAATTGCAATACCGTAAATTCTGCCACATCGTTTTAAATGCTTACATATCCGCTTATCTGGATTTTCTTCGCGTTCCCAGGTATAAAATCCGATAGGCTCATAGAATTTACAGTCTTTGCAATATGGCTTTGTGTTTGGGTTTCCGTCCGTTTTAATCCCTCCTATTTCCTATGCAAATTTCAACTGTGGTGAAGTATTGTCAACCCAATATCCAATCATCAATTGATAATTGACCCATACATTCATCTGTTTCATATGATTTTCCGTCCTTTGCCGTAAACCTCCAGTTATCATCCCTAACTTGGTATGCATCACCAATATGCTCCATAGCCGGATAGTTTGTTTTAGCTGTCTAAATGGCATATTTATCAATTTCAGTGGCACAATACCTGATTACATTGGCTGCAAGTTTATCTAATGCGATATGTCCGCAGCTCATACCGTCATACATGGATAATACTTCAATCATTTCTGTTGTGATATCCGGTATAAATGATAGTATGTGCGCTATTATATCTACGGTCCAACCGTTTCCAAGCATCTTATAAGCCTGAGAATCGCTTACTGGGAAAACATATGTATCTGGAACTGTTTGCAATCTCATACACTCTTTTACTGTCAGCTTTCGGATTATGTAAAATCCATCTTTTAATTTAATTGGGTATTGTTTATTTTTGATGGATATTTGACCGTTACGTACTTCATAAACTGTCAGCGGCTTTTTAGATTTGTAAGCTGGGTTGTAATCTGTGATAATATATTTCCTGCTATCTCCATCCAAACAAATGCTTTTGTTATCAGTCCGGTATATTCTCGTGCCTTGTGCTGGCTGTCCGCTATTATCACTTGTGTTTTTGCATACTATTTTTCCAAATATATTCGTATCTTCGTCTCCATGATAATAAACATCGTCCAATTCTTCTGTTTCTATAGGAACAGCATACAATCCAGTTTTAGCACCTACTCCTCCACCGTTGCCACAAAGAGTTACCGATTTTCCATCTGGCGAATATACTCGATATTGTTGGCTATCAAAGTCTGCGTTCTGTGCCGCGCTTTCGATTGTGCCGATCCGGATGGGCTCTATTATTTTGGGCCCCTCTCCTTTATTTGTAGTCAATGTTCGGCTTTTCCCATCTGTCCTCATAACAGCGCCGTTCATGCCATGACCACTCGGGTTTATATTTAGTACTGACACTGGTTCAGCCGCCATATGTCTTGAATACGAATGCTGTTTTGTAGGATTATATTCACCTGCTGTTTTATAATAGTGTGCATCAAGTGTATAACTCTTTTCTCTCCAACAAACCCCAGTCTCTAAAATATCATTAAGCATTATTCCTTTATCTTCTGGCTGTGTTACTGTTGGAATATTGGTCCAGTATAATCGTTGCCTATTCTGTGCTGATAATAAAGCCGAATTTATTAGTATTGGTTCAGTTCCTAATTCCTTCGTGATCTGTTCTCTGATTGCCGGTGACATACTCTTGTTGTTTTCGTAAATGAAATAATCAGGTTTATATTTTTTAAGTCCAATTAAATAATTTTCGAACAACTCCCACCCTAATCCTGACGGTTTTGTTTCTCTATTCTTGGTCTGTGCTATGGACCAATGTGTACAAGGGCTACCGCCCAAATATAATTTTATCATTCATCTGTTGGAGTAAAGAGCTCTTTATTCCGGCCGGAAACCTCTTACTCCTTTCGATTTAATTTGTATTGGCGGTTTACATTAACCCGCCTGCCTTTCTCTCCTAAGTGCCTGATAGGCCATATCTCTTACTTTGATTTTTTCACGGTGTTCATCGTGGTATTGTTTCTGATAAGTTTTTTCCTTCTCACGGTGATTTAGATAATATCTCCTTCGGATTTCCTTGCGCTTCTCCGGATTATTTCTGATCCATGTTGCCTTTTGCTCGTTCACATCTTGTTTTTCATCCCTGACGCAATCCGGCAGAGGACAATTCTCACATTGTACTATTGTCGGGTTTATGTAAGGACATTTCATCTTACCGCCTCCACATGATGGGGTTTTCCGTATATGAAAACTATTTTTCCTCCATTGCGTATCAGATCAGCAGCCTTTCTAATATCTTCCCATTTCTTTTTAAACTCTGGATTGACATTTCGATTAATTTCATTGTCCGAATAGTCAAATGTAAATTCGCCTTTCTTGCCATGATATGTTTTGCCGGTATTGATATAATGTGATATTCTTTTACTATCAATGCCTGTTCGTTCATTAACCTGGTCTATATTTGCGTTTTCAAGTATTTTTACATCTTTTTGATATACGTTATATGCGGTCATTATTCATCCCTCACTTCCAATTTAATCATTGACATGATGTATTCACCGCAGGTCATATCCTTTGGCTTCTTGCAGTATGGTTTATACTCACAAAGTGGTGTACAGCCGGTAGTTTTTATATTTCTCTTGGATAGTGTTTGTTCGATGGAAGTGCATATAATTTTCATGGCTGCCTCCTATAAAGTTTTATTGATAAGTTTCTTTTCGATATCTGCATAATCCTGAGCTGAATATGTACGCTGAGGAAATTGATTAAATTTATTGCTAGACTGTGGTTTAGGTTGTGGCTTCGGCTGCTGTTTTTCTTGCTTCAAAGGAAACAACCCTTTCCATCCTCCGACTATAGACTGATTAATGATTGCGATTTGTGTTGGTATATCATTAGATAGCTCACCAAGATTTTTAATCATCAAATCAATTCCATGATCAGTTAGCGGCGCTTTCATCTGTTTACTACTGCGAAATTCGATAAAATCCAAAATAGCTTGATTAAGTAATTGATCATCAACGAAACGCTTATTATCTTTAGATAATATATTGTTATCATTGTTCTCATTATTGTTTGTGCTTTTTGGTGTTTCCTCGGTGTTTCCTTTGCGTTTCTTTGGTGTTTCTTTGGTGTTTCTCGAATTTTGATAATCCTCATATTTTACAATGGTTACAAGCGTTTCTTTGGTGTTACTATTTTTTACTAACATCTGTTCCTTTTCGAGTACATTTAAAAAATCGAATACTTTCTTCCTTGACCAGCCCCACCGGTCCGCTAATTTTTTAATACTTGTAATACGGGAACCGCGCTTTACCATAGTTATTTGGTTACCGTGTAGGAACTCGTTATCTTCGTGATTTACAAGTAAAATTAAATCTATCCACGCTTGCCCTTTTGTAAAAGGCTTATCTCCCCATAGCCAATGTTCTGTTAACTTACGGCTTATGCTTACCCATCCATCCACTTAATCACCTACCTTATAATTCGTAGATCATGTGTTTCACCGTATAACTTTAAAAACATCTTTCGTTTAAGCTTAAATACATCTGTTTCCATGCCCTTTACATCTTCTACAATTACCTTTTCGCATTCTTTGTCATTGTATGAGAAGTCCGCTATGTAACATATTGCCGCTTGTGCCTTTCCATTATGTCTAAATTTCGATTGCAATTCGTATTTAGGCTGTAATACCAGGTTATTAATTAAGCCTATCTTCTCGAGCATTCTAAGCTGCGCATACCGTTCCGATTCAGCTTTGGAATCAAATTTGATACCGTCTATGTTAACTTTTACATTTTTATATTTATTGTATGACATATTGCTCCTTTCTCCGGGATGGAGGTCAACCACCCCGGTATAGATAAGAAGGTCGTTATTTCATTGTGATATGCTATATTAATCTTCTTACCAGTGTGTAGATACAAATCACACTTATAACAATCTCTTAAGAGCTAGTTATTAATAATAATTCCGTATACCTTGTATTTCTTCTCAAATTCATCATTACCGATGGTATGGCACTCAGTATGATGTATTCTACATAGGCACACTTTACGTTTCATGCTGTCGTCAATCTCTGTACGGTCATTTCCCATGCCTATAGCATCCCAATGATGGATTTCGCCATCTCTACCGCACACAGCACACTTTTTATTCATGATGCACGCATACAGGTAATGGTTAATATCATCGGTCCGGTTAATGCCGAGATCATCAAGGATAATTCCGTTTTCAAGTGCATAATCCATGATGGTATTTATATATTCTCTGGCGGTATCCATGGAGCAGTTGGAAAGACTAAAATATTCGCTTCCTGTTCTTGATATATGCAGATACTTCATCCACTCTTTTAATTCCTCAGGCAGATATCCAGTATGAAGTGATATATCTGCCAAGGTTGCATAAGCTTTCTTTCGTTGCTCCGCTGATATCGTCCTACCATCATCCAACCAGATACCGCATAAGGCTATTTGTTTCTTGATGATAGGCTCTTTGAGGTTTACACCATCAATATGTATCTGTAGCGCCGTCCCTTTATCGGTAAGCTTATATGCTGTGATATTTGCTAGTTCGTACAATCAATCACCTTCTAAAATATACGGTTAATCACTTCAAAGAGATATGAATTATCAACCTTCCATTCTGGATCACTTTGCTGCTTTTGTTCCATGGCATTGATTGCCATATTGAAGTATGCGCTGTCGGCTCCGACAAGCTGGTCCTTAAGCGTTTCTATATCGTGTAAGTTCAATTCATTTAGCTGTAGGCACATTTTGAGATATTGACCTGCATTTATGGTGTATCCTCGCTCCAAAAACTTCCTGGCACGGATAATAGAGCAAAGAGGGTATTTACTTCCTGTGTAATACAATTCCTTATTAATAATGCATTCTAGTGCTTTCTGTGGCAGCATCAATTCATCATTCCATGAACTCCATGAGCATGTGCAGTGAGCAAAATCATAATTTTTGTGAATTTCTTCGACTTCACCCCAGAAACGGATAACAATCTGGATTTTATCAGAAAGTGTTATTGCATTGCTGGTTAGATATACCGGCCTATATTTTGGTTTTTCGGTTACTGTCTCTTGCTGCTCTACTTCCTCAGGAAGAATACCTTCTGTGAATAGATCATCATGTACATCATCTTCACTTTCTACACCTTTGCTCTGGATAAATACTACGATTTTACCGTCCGGTTTCTCTCTGGCTTCTGCATGAGTTGAATGGGTTTCATTGAATTTCTTGACATAATATTCAGCAACTTTCTGAACAGCTTCTTTGGTACGAAAATAGACGTCATAATCATGTACCTCAGTACCAGTGAGAAGGGAAACTAAAGCTCCACCGGAAATAATGGTGTTGGCTCTAATAACTTTTTTAACCTCTTTATCATCAATACTCTCTAACCATTTATCAAATTTTGTGTTTAAAGACTTTTTAATATTCTTGCTATTCATATCAATTCTCCTTTGATTTTGTTTTTTTGAAATTATCCATTACATTTGGATAAATACCTTCTGTAATGTCAGAGATAGAGCTTATACCGTATACGCAACAAATAGTTTTTTCGGTAATGCCGGTTCTCTCCATTTCCTTGTGAATTGTTTTGAGCTTAACTTCGTTTACCTTCTTGCTTGCTATTTCTTCCATTTCCTTCTTTTGCTGATCTTCTTCCTTTCCTAACTCATACTTATCAGCATCCGGATCCTTCATTTCCTCAGTGGGAATACAGAATACCTGGAAACATGCGTATTTAAATGCCACGCTCATAGCCTTGTTCGTTGCCTTATCACCACTGTCGAAAGCCTCGCCGATAACAATTGCATCGATATGGGTTCCATCCTCCGCAAAAAAGGTATATTTAATTTTCAAAATGCTATAAATAATATTGCCACCCTTGTTTGTAACGCGGTCTTCTCGTGTCTGCTCCAATACCTCGGGAACAACGAAAATCTTATTTTTAACCATTGCAGGATTTAGAGCATTCATAACATCATCGATACCGCGGTATTTAAAATTCCCTTGCTGATTGAATTTTGTCTTTCCGATTGCATCCATATCAGCCATTACCTGAGTAACCGACTGGTAAATATTAAGCATTAAACATCCTTCCTTTCATAAGAAATTCCTAGGTTTTTAAGGATTGCTTCGACTTGTATAAAATCCTCTTTTGTACCAGTTACAACATATACTGCTTTAATGCTAGTCTGATTTACAAAACCTTGTTCTGACTGATTGGTAACCGGTGCAGGAGCATTAACAAATCCTCCACCACTATTAGAAACAGGTGTGCTGAATGAAACTGCGCTGCTAAATACAGGTGGATGACTTGATGATTCGGTGTGCTGTAATGAGACAGCCTTTGCTTCCTCTTCTCTCTTCTTTCTGGCTTCTTCTCTTGCTAAAGTCTCAGCTTTTTGCTTCTCGTAATCGTTAATTGCCTTGATAGCATCAGAAAGTCTTTTCGTTACCTTGTATGTAGCTATAGCTTTATCCTCTGCCTCGCTTGACAAAGTCTTTATTGTGTCTATATCAGATACTCGGTTATTAATAGCTGCGTCGATATCTGTTTTAATGGCCTTAAATGAAGTTGCTGCATTAGTCCATTCTGAAACGAATATTTCATCGAATGTGATCAATTCCTCATGACCTACACATTTTTCATTGAAGTAGTCGCGCGCTTTCTGTTTCTTATCTTCCTTCTGTTTAAGTTCAAATTCTTTAATCTGTTTATCCATAGGAACAATTGCTTCTTCAAGGATCCCAACAACCTCTTTGCACTGTTTTTCAAAAGTGTCATATGGTTCCAAAAATTTTTTCTTATAATCTTTTCTAACCGTTTCAATATCTTTTTGGCATGACCTTAGGTCAGCAATATCAACCTTTGAATTTTTAACAGTATCCTCGGTTACTATAATGCCTTTATAAGCATCTGCTTTCTTATGTGCTGCAATCTTTATTTCTTCGAAATTGCTCGTTATTACTCCTGGTTTCTGGCTCACTGTTACTGATAATTCATTCATCCTTAATATCCTCCAATTTTTCTCTTTCAAATCTGTCTCGTAATCGTTCTATCCGGTCCTGTTCATTTATGTAATAATCCCGTATATCCTCGCTATCTGGCACATACATTACGCACACAACCCTTCAAGATAAGCTTCAGTAATTTGTATTTTAATAGCATCTTCCAAAGAAAAATAAAATGCTTTATATGCTTTTGCTTCTTCTTTCCAACCATTTAAATGAATGTCCACTGTTACCATGTTTACATGTGGAGAATAGTTAAAGAACACATCGTGCCCCTTTGTTTTTGCATAGATGCATAAGTTTAAAATATGCTGTAATTCACTTATCATAGATGCACAGCCTCCGATCTTCTTAAAATTTCGGCTGCAATCTCACGGCTAGTGTATTCTGACAAAGGTGTTCTTTCTGCCGGAACAAAACAATTCTCCGACCAACTTCTCGGCAATCCGTAAACTGTATATCTATCTCCCCATGAAGTTTTCTTTGTATTTATAATCACTACCTCTTCACCGGATAACCTGCACATATCAGTCCATAAGGTTAATACCCCATCTTGCTCCATTGTATGTAAATCTTCCCTTACCTTTACTACTTGTCCTATTTGATATTTCATTTGACATATCCTCCTAATTGATTTAATATATAGTTGACTTTTTATTTCTGCGCCCGTGGGTTGCCGCCCTGGGTGCTTTTTTTGATGAATAATATAAAACATGGTATAAACACTATGTACTCAATCACCATTGTGATTACTGTTGCACGTACTGTTATGGTATCGCCATTAAACAGCATGACAGTTATTAATGCAGCAATCGTGACAATACACATGATTGCAAAACAGATGTTTTTCATACCTGCTCCTATCTGTCCTGATACTTAAACATGTTCTTAAGCTTTTCTATGATAGGTATCGCTGTCTGTGATTTTAACTGATCTGCATTCTTTATTTTTGATGCTCTTACCTCAAATTTGCTGAATGTTACATTGTTGCTACCATAAGTCTTATGACTTCTTAATGCGTGTTTTTCTCTACTTGCCATGATTAAATCCTCTTTTCTTCTATTTTTGATATTGTTAAATCAATTACCATACAGATTAAAATTGTTAACGCTGATGATATAACCACTGTCCCGGTGTAAAACATTCCGTTTATATTCCACGCAAAGAAGAAAATTAAAAATACCAGAATGCTGAAATATAAAACCAGTGATGCTATTTGTGCAATTTTGATATGCACTGCTTGTCCCTCCTTAAAATAATTTTGATATTGCTATTACTAATAACATTCCGGTTGCAAAACCGTCGCCTAGTATTAAAGCGTTTATGAATGTTTCTGCGTATTCTTTTGCTTTTTTCAATGCTTGTCCTCCCTTCCATCCGAATTATTTGTTAAATGATACATATAAACATCTAATGCACTCTTATAAATTTCAAAATAATCAATTATATCGTTACAGCAAGTAAATGCATCTTTTATATGTGACGATTTTTTGTGACACATAACTGATTTTGCCATATCATGAGCCTTCGAACTTGGAGAGTAGCAGTACGGCTGTTTAGCTCCGTATTGATGCTCAAAATAGAAATCACATTTCTTTTTAGCTTGTTGATAATATGACACTTTCGGCGTGTAGTTTTTGCATGTTTTACATAACTCCATATTACAATTCTCTATACACATTGGCTTGTCCCTCCTTTCTATGCTCCTAATTTCATCTGAGCATTACAATTTTGAATTTCTAATTTGGTATTGTTGCACGGTTCCCAATGTGCCAGATAATAAACTGCATCCTCGAACTTAAGCTTTGGTGTATTGTTGCGGGAATTTACATTGAAATATGTGTTGAAATCTCTGCTACACTCTTTAAATACTTTCTTTCCCATTTCTGAGTATGCATTGCTTTCTTTACCGCCTAGCCAGTGAACAACTATCTGATTTACTCTTTCTGTTAATACTCTCTGCTGTCCGTAATCTATTACCATGTTGTTTTCGAGTTTCTCCACTCTCTGCTCCACATCATCAATCATTCCAAGCTGAATACGGAGCATTTCTTTTTCGGTGAGTGGTTTAACTGATTTCGCTTCAAAATATGTATCAACCAGAATGTCGTATACTTCCCATGCTCTATCAGTGTTGAGTGATTTGGCATGGAGGAAAGCTCCTTTTTCGGTCCATAGGTAAATCTTTGTTGCATTTTTTGAACCGTCCTCAATTTGATGATGGTTAAGGTATTCTCTTTTTTCCTCTCCCTCTAAACAGATATAATGTTTTCCTTCCTCGTATCTGTCCTTGTTACGGTTAAAGTTATTGGATATTACCTTTGCATCTGTTTCATAGCTATCAGCTAATTGCTGTGTAGTTAATACCCGTATGTTTCTAAATTCTGTTACGGTTAAATCGTTCAATAAAATTCCTCCTTTATGTTATAATTTGTTATTTTGTGGTATCATCTGATTGTGGAGGTGATACCATGGCAAAACCTAAGACCATACTTCGAAAAGAAGTTTATGACAAATATGTTGCTCCTGTTAAAGAAATGGATAAGCAAAGAAAAATTAACAAGAGAAAAGACTGGTTATCTAAAAACATATTTAATGTAATATCTGTCGTTGTCGCTATACTTGCATTGTCAGTTGCGATTATCTCATTACTGATACAATTGAAATAATTAATGCCAATACCGACATTGATATACTAAACAGTTGTATCTTTGTCGGTTTTTCAATTTTGAATTTCAATATATACTCCTTCCATAAAATTGCGTATTACGCAACGTTTTGGGTAAAAAAATATTACAATCCTAATAACTGATCCATGGTCACTAACTGATCGCCTGCTTTTTTAGCTGCCTTATTGATAGCTCCATGAATTAAAACTAACTCGTCACTATACATAGGTGCAAGCCCAATCTCTTTGTGAGAATATGTATTTTCCTTTATTCCAAGCAACAAAGCAAAATTTGCTTGTGTAAGTAGGTACTTTTTCCTATAATATTCTATTTCGAGAAACTTCTTTCTTTTTGCCGTATTTTTAGGCTTCATGTTGATTTTCCTCCTTTCTGATACATCATATGGTATAGTTGTCTGTTACGCAACCACTATAGTTAGTGTACACCTTAATTTAGTTATTGTCAATACTTTTTGTTGCGTAATTTTAAATTTTATGTTATTATTTAATGCGTTACAAACAACATATAACAAATATAATAATTTGGAGGTAATTTAAAATGGCGCGTTTAGCAGATCGCATTAAAGAATTAAGAGAGGATCATGGCTTAACCAGACTTGAGATGGCGCAAAGATTAGGTGTAAATAAATCTTCTATAACTAGATATGAGACTGGAGAAATGAACCCGACAATCGATATGCTATTAAAAATACGCGAAACGTTTGGTGTAACCATAGACTGGATTACAGGAGCGGACACTAACGGAGAGGACAAGTATATCCCTGCCATCAAAGAGTGCATGAAAGAGGGAATAACACCAGAGGCATTAATGTTATCTGTCAAGGCTTTAAAAGCCGTTAGAAAGGATCGATAATATGCAATATATAAATGGATGGACAATATACCCTTGTGAGGGCGGTTATAAAGGGGCTAAAGAACTTGGGAGTGATGTATTTGGGAAAAGGAAAAGAAAAACATTCAGAGGCCAAACTGAAAAAGAAGTAAGACTTAAAATTGATAAATACGAATATGACAAAGCCACCGGGCAATATACCGAACCGAATAAAGATACCCTTGTAGGGTTTGTAGAGAAATATTACAGACTATCCAAGCGCAACTGGGAAGAAACCACTGCTAGTCTATATAGGATGTATATTGACGTGCATATAACTCCTTATTTTAAAGATATGAAATTAACAGATGTTAAGCCGGTAATTCTCGATGAATTTTATGAGTTTAAAATGACAGAGAAAAGAAAATATATTCGTAAACTGGACGGAAAAGAGCTAGAGAGAAAGCCTCTTAGTATAAACACTGTTATCAAACTTAATAAATTCTTTAAGGCAGCATTCAATTATGCTATTGAAAACGATATGCTTAGAAAGAATCCTACATCCGGTGTACAGCTTGGCAAAGTGATAGACTACGAACCTGACGTTTACAACAATGAGCAGTTTTTAAAACTATACAATTCGGTATATGGAAAAGATGAAGAAATACCTATTGTACTAGGAGCCGGGTGTGGGTTTAGACGTGGAGAAATATGCGGATTGAGATGGGGAGATATCGATTTTGTCAAAAATGTAATTTCTGTAGAAAAAACAAATGTTAGATTTGATAAAAATATAGAAAAATTGCCAAAAAACAAATCAAGCAAAAGAAAAATTACTGCCCCTTCTTATGTGATCAATGCTTTAAGCAGATGCAAAAGTGGATTAGCATCTGTGAGCGATCAAGATAAAGTTATAACAAAATGGAAACCACAATCACTAACAGGAAGATTTTCTGATCTGTTGGAACAATTTAATTTGCCCCACACAAGGCTTCATGATTTAAGGCATTACAACGCAACTATAATGATGTCGGCCGGTATACCGGACAAGCAGGCCGCGGCAAGACTTGGACATTCAAACGTGCAGACACTAAGAAAGACATATCAGCATGTATTAAGCGGTATGGATGAAGATGCAGCGCTCAAGATTAATGCTACATTCACTAAGCCGATCAGTGATAAAGAAGAACTGAAGAAAAATTTTAAAGTAATATAAAATAGCCAACAGCTTTCACTATTGGCTACCATTTTGGCTACCTTGCGTACTGCGCATTTTTTAAAAACCGCTACAAGGTATGTAACTGCGGATGACAGGAATTGAACCTGCACGGTCTCCCACTAGATCCTAAGTCTAGCTGGTTAGTTTTTTAAGAGGTATTGAATGGTGCGTATTTATGCTATTTTACTGTACCTATGTTTATTTTATAGATACAACTATATGCGCTATACGCACTAGTACTTTTATGCATGATACTGACTAATGGCTACCGTTTTTGGCTACCGTGGCTACCATAAAACAATGAATGTGGATCTGAATTAAATCCTAATAGTCGAACCATGTCCTTCATCCCTTGCAAATAACAAATTGTTTCTGCTCTTGATTGTAACTCGTCTTGGTCTACAGTTCCATTTACTTCGTCGTGCATATAAGATTCATCTCCCTCTATGGCTCTTTCACATCTTCTAGCAACGAATTCTTCAAAATCTTTTTCCATTGTAAATCCCCCTTGTTTGTCTTTTGTCAGTGATAATAGTAGTGAAATTAGTTACATTATAACAGAACACACGTTCTATTGTAAACATATATTTTTATGCCCTTATATCAATTATATTGATAAATCATCATTCATGTTGATATCTCTTTAACCAATATTGTATCGTTTATATCAATATGCTATCATTTCCCGAGGGGTGTCATGATGGATTTTGACAAAATAGCATTTGGTAATAGATTACGCATTGCCAGAAAACAGAAGGAATTAAAACAGATAGAAGTATGTTTCAAGCTAGGAGTAAATCAACCTTCTTATTCCGGTTACGAAAATGGTAAAATAGACATAACTGTGTCTACACTTTTTCAATTATCTTCTATCTTAGATGTGTCAGTATTATGGCTTCTTGGTATTGATAATAATATAAACAGTTTTTCTACAAATGAACTACTCCAAATCGAAAATTTTAAGCAATACATTAAAAGCATTCGTAATAAAAAATAATTATTATGGGGCAATAGTATATTTGTATCATTAATTATAATATAAATATTCTAGGTTTGTTCGCCATTTTTGTTAAGTTAATATTGTAAAAGCCCTCAGGGTATCATGATATAAGATACTTGGGGCTTATTTTAATTTCTATGTATTTTTCATAGTCGCTCCCCCTTTTATAACGCAAATCTAATAAACCCTTTGATAGAGCCAAGTTTTGCGTTGCTTTATATATTTGTAATTATTGGGGAATAATTGAGTTTATATTATCACGTTTTTTATAAATATCAATACACCAAAATATGTTTCTTCCTGTAGGAAGAATTTCGTCAATATTCTACGTTATTCGCTATAGTTTTACCCATTCATTGTCTAAATCAAATACTTTATTTGCAGGAAGATTAATTGCTTTACATATGGCTTTAATAGTATCTTGACTCGGTATACTTTTTCCATTTTCAATTTTTGATATTGCTCCATTGCTTAATCCAGTAATTGATCCCATATCTTCTAATGTTAAACCTAGTTTCCATCTTATTTTTTTGAGGTTATTCGATACATTTTCATCGATATTAATCATCTCTCTTTTTCTATTGGGGTAATTATATTATAGTACAAAAGTCCTATTATCTAAAGTGGTTAAATCTCTTAAATATATGTAAATTATGGTAATTTTGTTTAATTGTTACATAATTGATATATTATTTCGTCATTATCAATAATTTACAATGTATTACAATATATGTTAATATATAGTTACCCAATAGATAGCCCTGTGTACATGGAGAGATGTATACGGGGTATTTACTTTTTGATTGTTTTAACCTATATTTGATTGTCAAAGTGCGGTGCTCACGAACACAGGCTTATAATAATACATTCCGTAGCTTTAAGTCAAACTGATAAACTTCTATATAACTTTTTTTAAAAAAATCAGAAAAATATTTTAAAGTAGTATTAATTATATCTAAAAGCCCCTGCCGGTAAGGTAAGGGCTTTATTTTTTACAGTGGTTTAGGTAGTTTTGTAACAAACTTTGCTCTTCCATCCTCATAATTTATTAGATTTAAGCTGCTGTACTGTGGAAGTGCTTCCAGATCATCCAGAGTGTACGGAGCCAATTCATCCTTAAATTCATTGAAGTTAGCCCGGCCAGAACCCTTCATCAGAAGATAAGAGGCTCCTGCTGAACGGAGGGTTTGGTCTATTAATTCGATCTGGCCTAAGTACTGGCAACTGAAAACAAACTTGCATCCGAATTTTCTTGTCTGCGGTAAAATCTCCTGTTCCTTAAGCAACTTCATTGAAGTCTTACTTTGGAATATCTCATCTACAATTACATGAAATCTTTTTGGTTGCGGTTGCTTACTTCCTCTAATTAATGTAGCAGCCCATATTTTCGTAAATAAGTATGTTACTATCACATTCTTTGAATACGGAGTTGAAAAGTATTCTTGAGGCATTTTAACAAGAATAATCTTGCCTTCGTCCATAGCCTTTACCAGATTGATGTTATCAGTACAAGGTTTATTGAACATCATCTTAAGCCTCAGATCTTTCCTTAGTAGATTTATACGGTGGTTTACACCGTCTATTTTCGCCATTCTGGTGCCTACAGCTCTCCCCTCTTTGTCTATATCATCTAACTCATTTAATGCGCTGATTTCATCACTCAGATAATCAGTGAGAGTCTCTGGAACAGCTTCAATACACAGGCGGCGGTATGAAAAATCATTTAAACATCTTACAACGTCTTTAAGGCTGGCATATGGATTTAAAAAAACGATATTTGCGGCAGAACTCAAGTATCGGTCCATGGAGCTACTAAGCGGATCACCGTCAATGTTAAGAGCATCTACTAACATTTGAATATATAGTGCTTTGCGATTACCTATATCCCATATATCAAGATAATTATTACTTTTTGGTATTAATTCATTGTATCCTATTCCTTGAACGCTGTGTATATCTGACATATCCAATTCAATTAATCTATCCTTTGGAACTACCTTCTTAATACTTTCTGATAACTCACAATTCTTTATATAGTCTATCAGCATACATCCTTCATCCCTGGCCATAATAGATTTTACATAATTACTGATATAGGTCGTTTTTCCTGAGCCCTGTTCTCCTATCAGTACCAGGGGGAAGTTCCCTTGGTCGTATGTATCTCTCTGATATGCCATGATAGCGTTACCGTGGTAGACACATAATCCTAATGGTATGTAACCATGTTGCAATTTTTCTGGTACCTGTGTTTCTAATACATTTGTATGCTCGATAATCTTGTGTTCCTCCAATATTTCTCTCCCTGGTAGTGATAATAAATTCTGACCCTCTTCTGACTGTAACTTTAACACATCAGCACCTTTTATGGTTGTGTCAAACATGTTATACTTTTTACTCCTAAGTTTACGGTAAGTAACTGAATTATCATTACTATCAAGGCACTGGAAGCTCTGACATGTACTAATAGCATTGTTGTATTCACGGCCTTTGTCTTTACTTTCTGAAAAGCATAAAATCTGAGTATTTACAATTGTCGCATCCCTCTTTCGCAAGGTATCCTTTGACAGCATCAAATCTCTTATCGGTTTATCTGTTTGCTTCGAGCCTAAATTTATCACTTCCAAGGCGATATCAAGACATTTTGCCACTAATAGAAAAAACTTCCTTGAAATATACAGAGCGTCCATTTTATTCTTGTTAATCGGCATATCTTCTTTTAACCTTTGGATGGTCCTGTCGTAATTCACTCTCCAGCTCTTTTGATTTGTTGGTATAAAGTTATATAATACCCCTACCTTGTCACCTTCCTCCATAATATGAATTGTATTAAGCAAACTATTAAGCAGTACATTGTTTCGCCTATCACATTCCAGGCTCATTGCATCCTCTTTTTTATAGGTCATAAAATATTTGGTACATCCCTTATCAAATATGGGTATATCATCAACTCTCGCAATGGTTATTTTATTTGACCATGTATCTATTATCTTATCCCTAAACAGGTTGTAATGAGTTTCCGGTACTATAAAATAAAATTGTACATTCTTCTTTTCCATGTAAATATAATAGCCAACTTTGACACTACACTCAAAGAACAACTTTTTATTTATGGTTCGTATTTGCTTATCTATAGCGCGATATAATCCGGCTATTAAAGTTAGAATTTTATCGCTGTTATAATTTCGTATACTGTTTGATGGTATCAGTTTAAGGTATATGTAATTCGGTTTTTTAAACTCTATGTAATCTGATATTTTCATACTGACTTCTTTCACTTCAATGCACCCCATATCGCACAATATAGTACAAAAATAATTCCAAATTTTATGCCTGAAGCAATGTATTTTCTTTCACTACTGCAATAATAGATAATAAAACACGAGATGATTATAATTCTGCATCCCCAATTCAAGAAAGGATCCAGAAAACCCATAACGTTTTGACCTATCCACGCGCAGCCATCAGAGAACCATTGACCCACTAAACCATAGTTCGGTGCGTCCCCTGAGGTAGCACTATTCACATTAGATAAAAGGATGTTAGCTATAAGCATTCGGCTTTCCTCCTAAAATATTAAGTCTAATAGAAATTTTAAAATTACTTGTATAAGATTTAAGGATCCGGTTAAAATAATAGCGATTACAATCGAAATCACATCTTTTCCTTTAATATCAAATTTATTTATATATACTCTTGTGAAAATTAAAACGACGATAAGCATGATTATAAATTCCAACATATAAGCCTCCTATTTGAACGATGTTTGAACAGTGGCTTGCACAAGATCAAGAAGATATACAATCGAATACAGGCATCCATACCCAAATAAGCCTGCAGCTACTGCCTTTAATGCTCCTTGAAAATCACTGTCATTACCTCTTTTAATAACATCAGAGATCATACGAAATGCAAATATCCACTTTGCTATAATACAAAACTTATAAAAAAATGTCTCAAATACTGCATTTAATCCATCCATTAATACATACTTCCTTTCGATTAGAGGTGATAAAATAATGAG
>Ga0209683_10000243_pt1 | contig 21666 bp, 16 predicted proteins | sample DOMMetBare2Fresh_FD_187474 | JGI IMG/M metagenome (GOLD analysis project Ga0209683, IMG submission 187474) | Wetland sediment microbial communities from St. Louis River estuary, USA, under dissolved organic matter induced mercury methylation -... | ecosystem: Environmental > Aquatic >... | reverse complement strand
CTTCCTTGGCGGTTTTGTTCGCCTTGATGGCGTCGATTTCCTGCATGATCTTGATCAGTTCTTCTTCCAGATCGCCGTTGCTTTGGCGCATTAGATCGATCTCACGTTGCAACGCTTGGAGCTCCTTGGAGTTCTTGATGCGATTCATGCGCATGCGCTTGTCCATCGCTTTTTTGCCTTCGTCCTGGAACACCCGGTCTTTCTCGACCCGGAGCTTCTCTTTGTCCGCGGCAGCGACACTCAGGGCATCCACTTCCTTCTGTTTCGCTTGGATCTCACGCTCCTTGGCTTGAAGCTCGCTCAGCAGACCTTGTTTCAAGCCAGTCTGCTCTTTGATCTCGCGATCGACGGTTTGCAGAGAAGCCAAGATTTCAATTTGCGCGTGCAATTTCGAATCCCCCGTTCAGATAAAAAAAATGCACCCAGTTGGGTGCATTTTTAGACTTGGAATGCTTTTCAATGGAAAAATGTTTAGGTGTTCTACTGATCACTCGGGCAACGATCCCCTGTGTGAATTTCTTATATAAATTCGCCGCCTTTGTCAAAGCGCAAGGTCGGCGAATGGCAACCTCGAACCGCTCATCGCACTGACCTCAACAGTCATCAAACCTTACCACCCTCAACGATAACGCGTCCCTGGCCGCAGTTGCTGCCGCTGCAGTTGCTGGCCCATGTTATTGGTGGTGCGAATCAGATCGCCGAACCACACGATCAACTCGTTCAACCGCGTACCGTTATTCGAGGCGACATCCGACCAGGGCCGGCCGCGTTGATAATCATCAGCCGCCTGTCTGAGCGAACCGCGGCCAAGCTGGACGACACCACGCAGCCCAGCATACTGACCGTAACCGGTTTGGAGCTGTTGGCGCTCCTGAACGATCACCTGCGGACTCAAGCGTAGCTCGTAGGCCAACGCCTCGACTACCGCGCGCTCGCCGTTTTGTTGTTCGACTGCTTTATTGATCGCCTCAATACGTTTAAGCAACTCGCGCTCGGACTTCGCCGCTGGCGTGTCCAAAGATTCCGGCGACGGCAGTGTTTCCAAACGACCATTGCTCGGTTGGTAATAGGACAAAGCTTCCGGCAGGAACGAACGAATATTTTGCACCCGGGTCTCGTAGCCAGGATGGGTCGAGAGAAACTCCGGCGGCCGCGCCCCCTTGGCGCCATCCTTTTTGTCCATGGACTCCATTCGCTGCCATAATTCTACGGCGACGCGTGGGTCATAGCCCGCCTTGGCCATGAGGATCAAACCGATACGATCCGCTTCGGTTTCCTGGGACCGGCCAAAGGGCAGCGCCACACCGAGGCCGCCGACGATGCCGTAAGCCTGCAACACTTGATTAGCCATGGCTGGATTTTTCCCCAGCGCGACACCAAGACCCACGCCACCCAGTTGCAGCAATAAACCTTGACTCATGCGCTCGGCCGGATGGCGCGCCAGCGCATGGGCGACTTCATGGCCCAACACGACAGCTAACCCCGCTTCATCCCGCGCTGGTCCAAAGATACCGGTATAGGCCGCGACCTTACCGCCGGGAACGGCGAAGGCATTGACCATCTCCGGATCGTTGATCACGGTGAATTCCCATCTGTAGTCGGGCTTATTGGCAACCGCAGCGATGCGTTCGCCGACTTTGCGCACGATCCGTTCCGCTTCCGGATTGCGAGTGATCACGCTATCGCGCAGCACATGTTTGTAGGCATCGTCGCCCAGGGCGGTCTCCTGTCCTTCCGAAACCAAGATTACCTGGCTGCGGCCGGTGTACGGCGCCGAGGAACAACTCCAAATGAACAGTCCAAGGTAAACAAGCGTGAGTAGTTTTTTCATAAATACCCCAACCGCGATGCGAGCCGGTTTAATTGAAAAATAGCGTTTAGAATCCGCCGGCGCAAGAAATCCGGCGCGCTGACGATTAGACCTTGGTCAACTAGAATACCGTCGAGCTACAAGCCCATTTTCCCCGGATTGAGAATATTGTTGGGATCGAGCGCTCGCTTGATCTGGCGCATAACTTGTAATCCGTAGCCATGTTCCTCGGCCATCAGCGGCGCCAACTTCACACCGACGCCATGGGTATATTCCATGGAACCGCCGATTTGCTGTACCAAACGCAACAGCTCTTCGATCGCTTCTTCCAACGCGAGCTGCGCGTTGGCGACGGCGCTATCTTCGGCTGCCAACCGCAAGGAAAAAAGTTCCGGCTGCACCCATAGGCCGCTTTCTTGTAAACGCACGCCATGGCGCTCAGTAATCCTCTGCGCAGCGCTACGAAACGCTAGGACTTTCGAGCTCGGCAACGCAACGTGAATCCAATCGCGATAAATTCCATCCCGGCCGCGCTCACGCCGCTGGCGCCGATTGCGCGCAAAGCGGCGCGCGATCTCGTGACGGTCGCGCCAAAACTCCTCGGCGTCGTTACTCGGCAACACCTTGCCGCCATGGGCTTGGCATAACGCCACCGCTTGCTTTTCCTCAGCAGCCGTCAAAGCTTGATTGCCTTCGAAGACCAAATAAAGAATTGCGCCGCCATGCTTCTCGGCATCGTCGCCAAAGTCGAGCAGCGCCGGCCGCAGCCGCTTTTGAAACATTTCCTGAATAGCGCCGTAGCCCTGCGCGAAAGTCGTGAAAAGATAACCGCGAAACAACCTGGCCTCGGGTTTTGGAAAAATGCGAACTGTCGCTTCGGTGATTATGCCGAAACAACCCTCACCACCGATGAGCAGAGAATTGAGATTCAACCCCGCCGAGTGTTTTTGCACCGGCCGCGTACTCAAGATTTCGCCGTTAGCCGTGACCGCTTCCAAACCCAACACCTGCTCGCCCATGGAGCCGTAGATGCCGGCGCGATAACCGACGCTATTGGTCGAGATCGCCCCGCCGATGGTCGCCACCGGCACGGTCCAGGGATCATGGCCCAAGATAAATCCGACCTCGTTAAGCGCACCATCGACGGCTTCGAGCACCGCACCCGCTTGTACCCGTGCAGAACGAGACTCGCCGTCGATGCTAAGAATTCGGTTCATGCGCCGCAGGTCAATGACGAGACCCGGACGAATTGACAAGGCACCACCCATCAACCCAGATCCGCCGCCGAACGGAACGATTGACAACTTCTCCTCATTGGCGAGGCGGACAAGCTGCTGAACTTCTGCCGTCGACACCGGCGCCACGGCACATAACGGCGCCGCCAGCTCTGGCTGATGATGCGGATGGAAACGGCCTGCGCTGAGTGCGTCCCAGGAAAGCTCGTCCAAGTAGTCCGACTGGGTTGAGATCCGCTCCGAGTCGATTATCTTAGTTAGTTTTTCGTGTAATCGGTCCATAAGTTTGAGGCGATCTTTCGCCCAAGATGTGCCTCAAACTATAGCGTAATCATCCCTGCGGATCGACAGCGGGGCAAACTGCCGATCGTGAAGTCTAGTAGGAAGGAAAGACGCAGCTGCCACTACCGTCGGGACAAAGACCGGTCGTCGCATCAAGGGGAATCTTGTGCGTGCCAGCCAGATGGTCGAGCAATCCGACCCGGCTGACGAAACCTTCATTATGGAGCACGCAGAAATACGGCGCATTGATTACCACGGTCGGCGGCAGGATATAGGATTGCGCGTAGGGCGAGACCACGACCACGGGTGGATAGTACGGCTGATAGTAATATCCCGGAACCCGATAGTAGTAATATGGATAGCCGACCAGGGAGCGGCGCTGGACCACCACCTGATTGGGCACGCCACCGGAAAAGAACGTTACACCAGATCTGGCCGGCGGCACGACAATCACTCGCCGCGGCGGCCCTGCGCTGACTTCGGCCACCAGGATTAGTCCAAGAGCTGCAATTGCTAACGCGCTTAAGATTGGTTTCATTTCAACCTCCCTGCGCAATCCACGTCTTCCACGTGCCAATGCATCACGTTAGACGATTGAGAACGTAAAATCTTAACTGTGCGGCCAGAAACCGCCAGCAGATTGATCGAATTGCACCATCCGCCACCTCAGGATAAGGTCGCGAGCAACTCAACATGCTCGCGATTATCTTCGGCTTATTCGCCTCCTTCTGGTTCGCCCTCTCGATGGTCTTGATCAACCGCGGCGTTCTGGTCATCGATTATTTTCGTGGCCTGCTCACCAACCTGGGTGTCAACGCGTTGTTTCTCTGGCTCTACATCTGGCTGTTTGTCGACCGCGTCGAGCTCTGGCTCCCCGCCAACCTGATTTTCGTCCTGGTCGGCATCTTCGTCCCAGGCGTCGCCCGTTTCTTCATGTTCAAAGGCATGGAGCGTTTGGGCGCTTCGATCACCTCCTGCCTGACCAACAGCACACCGCTGTTCGCTACCCTGTTCGCCGTGTCGCTTTTGGGAGAACACCCGAGCACCACCAATCTCCTCGGCACCTTGTCCATCGTCGCCGGCATCGTCGCCCTCAACTGGAAAGGCACGGCCAAAACCTGGCGCAGCCGCGACCTGCTGTTCCCGCTTACCTCCGCGTTCCTGTTCGCCGCCCGCGACAACATGGTTCGCTTCGGCCTGCTGAAAATCTATTCACCACTAGTCGGTGCGACGATTGCTGCCACGACGTCTTTTCTCACCATGTCGCTCCTGTACTTGCTCTTTGAAGAAAAAAAGCCCCTGCAAGCCACCGCCCGCAAAGGCTTCCAACTCTTCACCGCCGCTGGCTTTCTGAATTTCCTCTCCTACGCCTTCGCCTACACCGCCCTCAGCATGGAGCGCGTCTCGCTGATCTCACCGCTGATCAACGGCTCATCGCTGTTCGTCCTGCCGCTGTCGGCATTGCTTTTGAAAGATGTCGAGAAACTCACGCCGCGAAAAGTCGGCGCGACTGCACTGGTGATACTCGGAGTGTTTTTGATTTCGTGGGAAAAGCTCTAGTTAAACACCTGACGGGAAATCCTATCACGCGATGGATTATTACGCATTGCCAATCGCTGCGGTAAGTTCTCGTGTGATACCGACCTTATTTTCGAAAAGCATGTCCCAAATATCCAAGCACCGCTGCGAAACCCCAGAATCGCCCCCGTCCTGAGACTGTTCATACAGCCGCAAAACTAGAGAACAGATTTTCGAAACCATGTGCGGAGTATCCGCAGAGTGGTCACGCGATTGCTTCTGAAGCGTTGTAGAAAACACCTCACAAATCGTGAAAATAATTTCAGCGAATGGAATCAACGAGCCCGAAATCTCCTCCAAACTGTAAACAAGTTGGGATGGATGGTCGCTAAACGCTTTTGATTTTATGTAGGGTTGCAAAAGCTCTTTGTCGAACGCGCCATCTTTAAGGGATTTTCGGCCGTACAGACCCGCAAGTTCAGCGCGGACTTCTTTTTCTGGATCGTCCAATAGCGGGATTAGTAATTCACGACACCGCTGTGAGTGTATTGCTTCGTGGACAAAAAGAGCCGCGACTTGAGCAACTCCTTTTCGCAGAGGACACAGCCCGTTTCGGCACAGTTCAAGTTCCTCAGCAAACAAACCTTGAAAAAGCCAACGCGCAGTGATTTCTTCGGCACCCTCCTGCGCAACGTCATCAAGCGAAGATGCCACCATGCTGTGGATTAGTGGAGCGAGAACGTGACTATGGGTAGGAAAAGTGTAATTGAAAAAGGAAACCGCCCGTGGGGACGCTGGAACGCGTGAATCCTCTGAGCAAGCCTTGCAAAACCACGATACCGCTAGATCTTTGTCAATATTTAGTACGGGCGCCAGAGCGTTGATCGACGCCATACGCACGACAGGATGCGGGTCATTTACCAAAGACTCGATTGCCGGTCGAAGCCTTTCCAGCAATTCTTTGTGATTCCAAAGCAATTGACCGATGGCCTCAGCTGCAACACCACGAACGCAGTTTATGGTGTTCTGATAAAGCATATCTACGGAGGCTAAATCTGCTGTTTTGTCGCAGTGTACATTCAACTTACCCGGTTCCAAGTCGGAATGAGTCGTTGCGAATCGGATTAATCGCTCGATAACGCCATCAGACCAATTCTCTTCCGGACGCGAAACCATGAAACGGCAGAACGATGTTGCGGCGTCTCTAGCGTCCGTGCGATTGAACTTGGCTAGAACTTGTTCGATGGTCTCAACACTTGCGGGCTGCCATTCAGCCTTCTCCTGCTCTGGAACTTCTGAATCTGGCTTTCTTCGTCCTACGGCGTCTATGATCGCCGCGACATAGGAAGGATGCACATCCGAGGGAAACTGACGCGCCAGTCGGCCGAATCGCTCTGGGAATCGCTTAGCGATCCTCTCCAAACTACGGGAAAATTGTCTAACACTTGATTCAGCCGCGTGGTCTTCATCTATCTGTACCCATTTACCACTGTCTTCTGGAACTTTCTTACTGCTTACAATCTGTAACCACGCTCGGTCGCTTATTTTATCAAGTGTTGCATCGAGCTTGGACCCAATTGAACCTCCCGAAATTTTTCCGACACGAAGAAATCGGTCTTGCGAATAACTCGCGAATTTTCGTCTTAGCACTGCAATCAGTTTGACAGTCGACAAAGACACCCTATTGGAATCTAACGCCGGAAGTAGAAAATATTGGGCTCGGCCCCAATAATCCCCATAATACCCTTCACGTGATACCTTTAAACGGTACTCCATTTCTCTGGGTGAGTGGTAATTATAAATGTCCTCCTCCAGTTTTCTGAATGAGACATCGGAACAGTGTGGCGAGAGACCTTCTATGATCCTCACAGCCGGCATCCATTCCGGCTCGTCTATATCAGATCCGATGGCAAACCGTCTGGTATCGGCCAGCAGCCAGTCAATACCAGCATTGGCATTGCTTGGAGCGAAGTGCGCATAAGCTTCAGCCAAGATTTCCTGAACAATGGGTGACATACTAGTTTGAGGGGTCTCGACCGCCGCAGGAGCTCTTCGGGTTGGTTTGCAGCAAACTCACGACCAGCGACAATGGTTAATTGAACAATACCTGACTCGATTTCAGTATGGTGCCGAAGTCTCTCCTTTCTCCAGACTTCGAGACGTGGCTCATAACCATCAGGCTCAAAGGATGTGAGCCTCTCTATATGTGGCATGAAGGAATCCCAAGTTACGAGAGCGTAATTAGCGGCAACATCCCGCAATGCTTTCAGGTCGTCATCGTACCATTGTTCGAGCCGTTTACTCGATTGAGATAAGAGTCGTTTGTTCGTTACCTTATTGTCAGCGTCTATTTGCCACGTTGAGGCAACCGCTTCGATCAATTGGAGTGCTCGGAGAGGTTGTTTTGTACCAAGCGATCGCCAGTCTACAAAGCCCGCTACACTACCCAGCCGGGCCAACGTCAATCGTAGTTGAAATAAGCGCTCGGAATCATCGACAGCGTTCCAGGGCAACACACCAAGTATTCTACTCGGCCAATCGCCACCAAAATTGACGAAGGGCTCCAATAATTCGGCAACAGCATCGGGGATTTTTTCAGTGACCGACCGAAGAAGTGATAGGGCCTGATTCACTCGTGCCTCATCGGCCGAATTCAGCCATCCCTGAAGGATTCCTTTTTCTATTAAATCCAAAACGTATGGAGTATGGCCAACATAAATGGTCTCGAATAGGTGCCCCTTCCAATAGTCATCGTTCAGGAGTCGGAGGCAATAAGTTCGTATAGGATCGCCTGGATATTCAAGCTGGCCGATAACTTCGAGAACGAGGTGTTTGAGGTGGAAGCGGACACCATCCGAACTGAGAATTTGTATCACTGACGTCAAAAACCCGGCAGACGATTCCTCATAGAGCATTGCGAGCACTTGTCGCAACTGCTCGCGTCGAAATAATGACTGCCGCTCTTTGGATCCTAGCCAATCGATTACGGTTACAGTTCCCGTATCCATCTGACGAAGTACACGATCGGCGATCAAATAATCTAAATAACTCTGATGGCAAAACGTCACTTGTCCAGCGTCAACCTGAAGGATGCCATGAGAACACAATGCATCTAAGACTTTCGGCGAATTCGCGGTGACGCGTTTAGGAGCCGATATCTTGCCATTTGATTCTAGATAATCGACTAATGGACTGAGCACGCCGCCTATTTGTTCAACAGTGATCCGAGCTTGGGCAAGAAGCAGTCGACGATTCTCCCAAAACCGACGCATTAACTCTAATGAAGATTTGAATTCAAGATCTCCGCCGGTACGTTGAAGCTCAATCCACATTCCGAGATTTTGCGGACTCGCAAGCACTCTTTTTTGGCGATCATTCATTCTATTGATGGAGGGGCCGACGATCCGTTCAAGAGTCGGCATCGAAAGTCCCGTCACTTCAATTTCTTGGAACCTCTGGTCCGGTGAATCGGATAACCAGTGACGTATTTCCGGGTCGTTCTCCAAATCGAAAGTTCGACAACACAGAACAGTTACTATTACGTTCCCAGCCCTTCGCAGAGAACGCACTTGCCCCAGCAGCTCTTTGCAGACATCAAGAGCATTGCTGGAATGCGCCGAGGTCCAACGTATGGCATCGAGCTGATCCAGAATTAAGACGCATATGCGTCCACCAGCAACACCAACAAGAGAATTCGCCGGGGAGTCCGGCAACCCCATGTCTTTACCAAATTGACTAGCCGTTCCAATTGCGTCCCGCCGGTCCAATCGCACTGGTAGATATGGAATATTCTTCGCCCGAAGCTGTTTTGTAAATTCATAAAGCACGCAGCTTTTACCATAGCCGGAGATTCCGTGGAGAATCACGTCCTTACTTTGCGAAAGGGCTTCGATTAGACGATTTGTTTCTTCCCGTAGAATGAGTTCTCCACCGACGAGTTTCGGCCTAATGCTCTCGTCAAATTGCCGCTGCAACTCATCTATTACCGGCGCGATCCGTACATCGTGTGCTAAACGTTTAGGGTGGATATTCAGTGCGGCCAAGTGTGCTCGGAGTTCGTCAGCATAGATGGGCTTCCGGAACGCGAAGTTGTTTTCGGCATATTGTATCAACGTCGCAATGGCAACTTCGGGATCGCCCGTGAGCAAATAACCAGACTCAGCTAGCAAACTCTCCCAGCTGTTTCGGTCATCTGGAAAGAGAATAATGTGCGTCCGATGAAGGTAACCAAAAGCCTTGGCTCGGTCTCCCGCTTGAGCCGAATCCAGTCCAACGGCTTCACAAAACTTACGAAAGGCTTCACGCCTCTCTTGGCCAATGGCCTCAATTTGATGGTTGAAAAAATCCTCTGAATTCTGATTTGAGTTCCTGGCACTCTCGCAGATATCGTGAAAGAGAGTAGCGCCTATTCCTGAAACAAATCCAAACTCGAAGCTCGAATCGCGATCCAGTTGAAACTGAAGATAACCAAGGATTCCGCGTGATTTTAAAGCACCCAATGACCAAGATTCATTACTTCTGTTCCGAGATTTACATTGTTGGGCCTGTCGACGGCCATCTTTGCTTTCGATCCAAAGATCTACGCCGTATACATCATCGCCAATAGATTCCACCGTTACGGAACGAATGTCTTCGTTCAACAGTCGAAGAAGTTGCTTCGCAACCCATCGTCCCTCGTGACGGTTTCCTAGCTTATCAGCAATGCCACCCGGCTCGAATCCCATACCATCGGTATCCTTATGTTCACGGATCAACCCGGATTCTACCACTGGAAATCAGCGTTAGAAATGCCGCTTCAGATTGGAATTCCTATAGTCACGATTAGACGCAAAAGCATCAGGACAAGGAAGGAAACGCTCGCAACAAAGCACTGATATGAGTTGTCGATGCGAGTGTAAGGAATCAGAAATTGATAATTTCGAGCCGATCGAACTTCGGACCCAACATTCTCTAGTGCACCGTCGGCCCGCGGTCGTCGTCTTTGCCGCCGGGGAGGACTTGGAAACGTTTTTTCAATCGTTCGAGCCGCCGGCGGTCTTGGTAGAGTTTGAAATGCTCCCGAGGATTAATGCCGCCACCGCGCAGATAGATATAACCGAACACCATGCCGCCGAGGTGGGCCAAGTGGGCGATGCCGCTTTGGCCGGAAGTGACCGAGGAATAGACCGCGATACCGCCGATGATACTCGGGGTGTACTGATTTCGTGGGAGATGTGACGGACGCAGACGTCGCAAAAACAAACAACTTATTTAGAGAGAAGTTACGATCTCGCTCGGGCGTCGACGACGCACTCGCACCGTGACGTCGATTCGATCGCCTAACCGATTAATAATCCCCATCAGCCGCTCGACGCTCATGCGCCGAAAATCGGCATTTCGAATACGCGAGAAATCGCCGGCGTCGATCCCAGTCAGACTCTGCGCTTGCCGCACACTGAGGCCCTTGCCATCGATGGTTTTGATAATCTGTGTCGCCAGAATCGCTTTCAACTGACGCACATCGGCGTCATCAATGCCCAAATCCCGGTAGACATTCCCACTACCTCGGATGACTTCGAGCTTGTGCTTTTTCATCGCAACATCTCCTTCAAGCGCTTCAACCGGTCTTTGATCAATTCGATCTCATGCCGCGGCGTCTTTATCCCTTGCGTCGATTTTTTGTGAAACGCATGAATGACCCAGAGGTCATCCCCGAGCTGCACCGCGTACACGACCCGAAACGCATTACCGCGAAACGGCAACGCGATTTCAAACACTCCCGAACCAATTCCCTTCATTGGCTTGGCGATTGCCGCCTTGCCGCCCTCAGCGGCCACGCTCAGCGCATCGATCATAATGTCGCGAGCGCCTTCCGGAAAGGCATCGAATGCTCTTCGCGCAGATGCCAACCAAGAGATCGGTCGAATCAGTGGCATAAATTCCAACTTGCTCACCTCATGTTGGCAGAACTACCAACAGCTGTCAAATTTCAACAACCTTCGGCGGCCACGGTTCGTGGCGCCGGAGACACCAAGTGGGCATTTCCACGACGATTGCCGTTCTAATCTGCGTAGTGAACAGCGATAGGAAGAAAGAGCGATACTCCGAGAAGTAACAATCAGTTGAGAAACCCCTAAGACAGCTGGCGGGGTTCTTCAATGCACCGTCGGCCCGCGGTCGTCGTCTTTACCGCCGGGGAGGACTTGGAAACGTTTTTTCAATCGCTCGAGCCGCCGGCGGTCTTGATAGAGTTTGAACTGTTCCCACGGGTTGATACCTCCACCGCGCAGGTAGATGTAACCGAACACCATGCCGCCGAGGTGGGCCAAGTGGGCGATGCCGCTTTGGCCGGAGGTGATCGACGAATAGACCGCGATGGCACCGATAATCCAGACGAAATGCTTCATCTTGATCGGGAACAGAAAATAAAAATAAACGATGCGTTCCGGGTAGATCAGTCCGTAGGCAAGCAGCAGTCCGTAGACGCCGGCCGATGCGCCGATGCTGGGCGCGAGCTGGCCGGGCAGGAAGATGACGTTCAGTATCGCGCCGCCGATCACCGTGACGAAATAATATTTAAGGAAAAATTCCTGTCCCCAGCGCCGCTCCAAATCGCCGCCGAACATCCACAACGCCAGCATGTTGAACAGCAAATGAAACAGCCCGCCATGGAGAAACTGGTAGGTGAACAGCTGCCAGAGGTAAAACTGGTTGAGCACCAAATGCGGCACCAGGCCGAGATAGGAAGTCAGCGGGAAATTGATGCTGATGTCATTGACGGTCTGGACGACGAACATCGCGACGTTGGCGATCAAGAGAAACTTCACCGCCGGCGTCACACTACCGCCGCCGAAACTCATCTGTCGGGTTTGATATTGCATTGCATTCGAGTTTAGCCGTTACTCGTCACAGTTAAAAGCCAGAGGACACCCACAGCGGTTTGCCCCTACGAATTCGATTCCTATTTGTGTACTTTGCGTTCTATGCGGCCAACATTGCGATTCCGCAATTTTTTGTGCCCTTTGTGCGCTTTGTGGTTAAATCCTCTTCCTATCCGCGCATCATCCGCCCAAGTAAGCCTGGCGCACCAGATCGTTACCGGCCAGCTCACTCGCCTTGCCTTCGAGGATCACCGAGCCGGTTTCCAGCACATAGCCGCGGTGCGAGATCGCTAGCGCCATGGCGGCGTTTTGCTCGACCAGCAATACCGTCACACCGGCTTTATTGATCTCCCGGATGTTTTCGAGAATTTGCTCGACGATCTTGGGCGCGAGACCCATGGATGGCTCGTCGAGCAGCAGCAGTTTCGGCTTGGTCATCAGGGCGCGGCCGATGGCGAGCATCTGTTGTTCGCCGCCGGACAGCGTGCCGGCGTATTGCTTCTGCCGTTCTTTCAAACGCGGGAACATCTGGTAGACGAAATCGAGCTCCGCACCATGGGTATTTTTCGCTCGCGTGTAGGCGCCGATCTGGAGATTTTCCAACACCGTGAAGCGGGGGAAGACTTTGCGCCCCTCCGGCACATGGGCGACACCGCGGCGGACGATTTCATGGGGTTCCACGGCGCCGAGAATTTCGCCGTCCAACTTCACAGCACCTTCACGCGGCCGGAGCAGACCTGAAAGGGTTTTCAGTGTCGTCGTCTTGCCGGCGCCGTTGCCGCCGAGCAGCGTGACCAGCTCGCCCTGGGCGACATTGAACGACACGCCTTTGAGCGCATGGATCGCGTCGTAGTAGACGTGGATGGCATCAACGTTGAGCATTTTTCAACCAATCGCCGGTGCCGAGATAAGCTTCGATGACGCGCGGATCTTGGCGCACTTCGTCGGGATTGCCCTCGGCGATCTTTTCGCCGTAGTCGAGCACATGGACACAGTGCGACACGCCCATGACCACGCGCATGTTATGTTCGATGAGCAGAATCGCTTTGACATATCGCCCCATGAGATCTTTGAATAACCCCATCAATGACTGCGCTTCACTAGCGTTCATGCCAGCGGTGGGCTCGTCGAGCAAAAGCAACTGCGGCGCCGCCGCCAACGCGCGCGCGATTTCCAAACGGCGCTGCTCGCCGTAGGAAAGCTGCTGAGCCCATTCGTTTTCCCGGCCGGCGAGACCGGTGAGCTCGATGAGCTCATGGGCGCGCAGGCGCGCCGTTTTTTCGCCGGCGTGAAATTTTTTCGAGGCGAGAAAAATATCCACCAGGCTCGAGTCGAGTCGGGTGTGCATGCCGACCAGCACATTGTCGAGCACGCTCATATGGCCGAACAGGCGAATGTTTTGAAACGTCCGGCTAATGCCCGCGCCGGTGATCGACTCAGGTTTCATCCCCACCAAAGAACGCTCTTGAAAGCGAATCTCACCCTGGTCCGGCCGGTAGATCCCGGTGAGCGTGTTGAACAGCGTCGTCTTGCCCGCGCCGTTGGGACCGATCAGCGACGCGATCATGCCCTCTTCGATGTTCATGCTGACCTGCGACAGCGCCTGCAGGCCGCCGAAGCGTTTGGAGATATCGCGTAATTCGAGCAGTGCCATGGTTAAGCCACTTGGGAGAAAGAATTCTCCCGCAAAGCCTGTCCTGAGCGAAGTCGAAGGAGCGCCAAGCCGCACAGGGTTAAGAGAGATTTCTCCCTTCGGTCGAAATGACAATAGTTCCGAACTTTGCGCCTTTGCGCCTTTGCGGGAGTCATTTCTTAATCTCCTGCTTGGGCGGCAGAATTCCCTGCGGACGGAAGATCATCATGACGATCAAGATCAAACCGAAGATCATTCGCTCGTATTTGGCCGGCTCGAACTGCGCCGGCAGATTGGCCAACGACAGATCGCCCAACAGCGGGATCGACCACACCGCGCCGGATTGGCGCAGACCATTCAGCCACAGCGACAGGCCTTTGAGTAGTTGTAGGTTGAGAATGGTCACGCCCGTAGCGCCGAGGATCGCGCCGGGCACCGAGCCCATGCCGCCGAGGATCACCATGGCGAGCACGCCAATGGATTCCATGAAAGTAAAACTCTCGGGATTGATAAACACCTGCTTGGCGGCGAACAACACGCCGACGGCGGAAGCGAATGATGCGCCGACGGCGAAGCCGAGTAATTTCATCCGCACCACCGGCACGCCCATGGCTGAAGCCGCGATCTCATCTTCGCGAATCGCTTTCCAGGCGCGCCCGACCCGCGAGTTCTCCAGTCTTTGAGTGACCAGAATGATCGCGAACACCAGCAGCAAGACGAGGAAATAGAAATAGAGCGGATAAAGCGCCGCGTCGGTCACCTGCACGCCGAAGTACTCCAGCACCGGCTTGAAAAACAGCGGCGGTTTGGAGATCGGCGTGATGCCTTTGGGTCCGTTGGTCAAATTAATCGGCTTGTCTAAATTATTAACCAGCGCCCGCACCACTTCGGCGAAACCAAGAGTCACGATGGCGAGATAATCGCCGCGCAGTCGCAGCACCGGCAATCCGAGCAACGTGCCGGCAGCGCCGCCGACGGCAATACTGAGAAGTAGAAAAACGAAAAACCAATTGGCCGACAGCGGAAACCAGCCCCCGGCGATAAAATGATTGGCCTGGGGCGAGCCGAACACCGCCCACAGATAAGCGCCGATGGCATAGAAGGCGACGAAGCCAAGATTGAGCAAGCCGACGAAGCCAACGACGATGTTGAGCCCCAGGGCCAGCGCGACGAAGATACCGATCTGAATCGCGATCTCGAAATAATAGGCGTTGGAGAAACCCAACACCGGCAGTAGCACCAATAACACCAGCGCGCCGAGGAGATTTTTCACCCGGCCACTGATGGGAACGTAGTAGAGCAGCAACAGCGAAGCTTCGACAAGCAGGAATGCCAACACCGATTGCGGAAAGTAGAACGCCAACGCGCAACTCGCCGCGATGTAAAAACAAAGCCCAGGCACCGCCAGCGCAGCACTCATGCCTTGCTCTCCCGCACCGCTTCGCCAAGTAATCCTTTGGGCCGAAAGATCAGGATCACGATCAAGACGACAAACGCCACCACGTCTTTGTACTCCGCGCCGAAAGCGCCGTCGGTAAGTATAGAAAGGTAAGACGCCGCGAAGGCTTCCAGCAAGCCGAGTAACATGCCGCCAACCATGGCGCCGGGGATATTGCCGATGCCGCCCAACACCGCGGCGGTGAAAGCTTTCATGCCGGGAACGAAGCCGGAATAAGGATTGACCAGGCTGTAGTGAATACCGAACAGCACGCCGGCCAGTCCGCCCAACGCACCGCCGACGAAAAATGTCAGCGCGATTACTCTATTGACGGGCACGCCCATGAGCGATGCCGTGTCGGGGTCTTGAGCGACGGCGCGGATCGCCATACCCATGCGCGTACGGTTGACGAAGAAGTGCAGCCCGAGCAACGTCAGGATCGCCGTGACGATCACCAAGAGCGACTTCACCGGTATGGTCAATGACGCCGTGATCGGCAGATTGTGATCGAGGAAGTCGAGACTCGGGTAGTTGAGATAAAAAGTATTGCGCCACAAACTTTCGAACAGACGCAGCCCATCTTGCAGAAAGAACGACGCGCCGATGGCCGAGATCAAAGCGACCAATCTCGGCCCGCCCATGAGCGGTCGGTAAGCGATCCGCTCCAACGTCATCGCCGCCAAGCCGCTGATGGTCATGCCGGTGACGATCACCAGCAATAAAATCACCGCCGGATGAAGTGTCGCCAATAACCCCGCGCTTTGCAGCAGCAACAACACTTCGACACCGACGAAGGCACCCAGGACGAAAATCTCACTATGGGCAAAGTTGATGAACTCCAAGACGCCGTAGACCATGGTGTAGCCTAAGGCGATGAGCGCGTACATAAAACCCAACACAATGCCGTCGAGCAAAACCTGGGGGAGAATTTCTAGTGCGATTTCCAAGCAGTTGTGAACCCTTCAGGGACCGCATGCTAACAAATAGTTGTTAGCCTGGCTACCCAGCGCGCAGCAAAGCGGGCGTTTTGACGCCATAGAGGAAAGTAAGCCTTGCCAGCCCAGGTCATCTATTTATTTGGATTAACTGGTTGTTGACGTATAATGGCTATTCATAGGCACCTAACCATGTCAGACGCCGCCACCACACCGGTACTCACGCTCCCCACCGGCACCAAGAAGCTTCGGAAAGGCTTGCTCATCGGCGCCGGCGTCTTCGTCGCGCTGCTCGCCCTCGTGATCGTCGTTCCCCACTTTGTCGACCTGGCTCGGTTCAAGGCCACCTATTTGCCGCTCATCGAAGAGTCGCTGGACCGGCGCGTCGATGTCGGCGAAGTGCACTTGCGCTTGATTCCGACGCCATCGATTCAAATATCGAAGCTACGCGTTTCCGACAGCCAGGCTTTCGCTGATAATACATTCTTCGCGGCACAGCAGGTGCAGCTCAAGCTCAAGTTCCTGCCCCTGCTGCGCGGCCGCTTCGAAGTCACTGAGCTGGTGCTCGACAAGCCAGTTTTCAATTTGTTGAAGCAACCGGACGGCAGTTTCAACTATTCCGATCTCGCGACCAAGAAAAAGACCAGCGCGCCGCGCCGTGAGGTCAGAAAAAAGACTGACAACGGCAAAAAGGCCGAGACCATCCCGCTGGCTCTGCCTAGCCGCATGCGCATCCGCGATGGCCAGATGAATCTGGTCACTAAGGGGCAAACGCCGGTCAACATCAAGGGCATCGAGTTATCGCTGCAAGAGATGTCCGGCGATTCGCCATTTCCGTTCCGTGCTTCGTTCTTGTACCCCGGACTCAAAGCGGTGGTGCTCGAAGGCCAGTTGAACTATCAGGAAGAGAAAGCCCTGCTCGAACTCAAAAACAACCGCTTAAAAATCCTCGACCTAACCTTTCCGGTCCAAGGCACCGTCAGCAACCTGGCGACCACACCCAAGGTCAATCTGACTTTGAACAGCGAGTCCGTCGACGCCAAACCGATTTTCCAAATCCTATCACTCTTCGGCCTCGCCCCGAGCGACACTGAGATCTCCGGACCGATGGCGCTCAACATGACCGTCGCCGGTCCGTCGAACGCGCTGGTCACCCAGATCCGCGGCGTTTTCAAAAATGTCTACGTCAAAGGCAAGCGCGCACTGAAAGGCAACTTGACCGGCGAGGTCAACATCCGGCTGCCCTTGGGCGGCGGCCGTGTAAGCCAGCGTTTGCAAGGCAACGGCAAATTAGTTGCCCGCGACGGCGAGCTGACCAATGTGAATCTGATCAAAAAAATTCAGCGTGTCACCGGCATGATCGGCTTGTCACAAGACCAGCAGCGCGAAGCGACGACGTTCAAGACCATGGAGGGTGACTTCACCATCGGCGGCGGCGTTGCCGACTTCTCGCGGCTCTATCTGGTCAACCCACAGATGGAAGTCACCGGCAATGGCACCATGACGATCGAGCAACCGACGTTGAATATCGCGCTCAACACCACGCTCTCGCCGCAAGCCTCCGCGCGCACCGGCCGTGGCCGCACCGTGACATTCTTGAAAGACAGCCAAGGCCGCATCGTTGTGCCGCTCAAAGTCACCGGCCCAGTCGAAAGCCCCAACGTGAATCTCAACACCGAGAAGCTAAGTGAAACTGGCATGCCGAAAGCTATCGAGAAAGGCTTTGGCTCCTTCTTCAAGAATCTGTTCCGCGGGCGGTGACTGGCGAGACTTGGTAACGAGTGTCGCATTGCTAGGCATCTGAGGCTAGCGGCAAGTTGACCAGGTTTGCACCCAGTCCCCAAGCTCTGACATGCACTCCGTGACAACCTAACTCGAAGCCCACTGTTTGTTGTCTTGCGGCAAAACATTTCTGTATTCGTTGACGCAAGTCTTCTCACTCGGAAATAGAGAGTGTCTAGCTTTCGTGCGGCCGGTCCCCTTGGTTAACAGTCGGCAGGCAAATTATGAAAGCTATGGCTTTCTATGCCCCAATTTCCAATTAACTGTTATTGATCGATGACCGCTAAGTAGAGCTATTTCGCCGAAACCCTGATTCCACAATATGCGTGCGGCAGAAATTAGGAAGAATGGCGAATGCTTTGATGAAAAACGTGGGAAGGCCATCCACAGCCGAAGCCAAATCTTCGCGGACCGTGCATCATGATACTCTTTGACTAAAGGACTGATCTCACGCGTTATAGTCATCCTTCACCAACCGTAGGTCGGGGGCTGGTCAAGGAACATCGTGAAACTTTGACGATGTGACTACCGTGAATCGTCACTCCACAGCTTCCGGCGGCGGCAAGCTCAGAATCAAACTCTGCAGACTCTTCCCCTCTAGCACTTTGGTCACCGAGAGATCGACCGAAGTGAGCAACTCGTCGATCTCGTCTTCTTCGGGGCTGCGCTCCTCCGGCATCTTCGCTTTCTTGCCGGAGTTTCTGACGCAATCGATAATGTCTTTGATGCCTATGGTTTCCGGGTCGCGGCCCAAAACGTAAGTCTCGCCATCGTTCACCGGCAGTACCAGCCGGTTTTCCGCAAACATGTCCAAAAACTCTTTGACGATCCCGGCTGGGATCTGCAGATGGATCGCCAACTCAGTGACGGTCATGGGATCGAGACCGTAGTAAAAGTTGCGGCCGACCAGGTGAATGGTGTGCAGCGCCAGCTTCTCCCGTCCCGCCGGGCTCTGGGCCAACAGTTGGCGATCGCCCTGGAAGAAATAAATATGCTGGTGCGAATAGGCCACCTGGGCGCCGAGCAGGACGATCACCCAACCGATGTGCAGCCAAATGAGGAACAACAACAGAATCGCAAAGCTCGAATAAATCGCATAGTACTGCGTCGACGAGGCGACAAACTTGGCGAAGCCCCAGCCGACCGACTGCCAGAGGATCGCCGCAATCAAACCGCCGATCACGGCGGAACGAATCCTGACCCGAGTGTTGGGGATAAAGATGTAAACGAAGGTGAACGCGCCCCACAGAGTTATGTAGGGAATCAAACGTAGCAGCATGAGAATAACGCTGCCCAGGGATTCCAGCGCCATGAGCGACCGCACTACTGTACTATTCTGCAACGTCGCGGTGATCGTCACCGCGGCAAACACCAGCACTGGACCGACCAGAATCGCACTCAGATAATCACTGAACTTGCGCGTCAGCGTGCGCGCCGTACGCACCCGCCAGATGCTGTTAAACGCTTCTTCGATGCTGTCCATCAACGACAACACGGTAATAAACAACGCGACCAACCCGATGGTGCCGAGCGCCCCCGCGCTCATCTTGTCGACGAAGCCGATCAGATAAGCGGTGATCTCGAGGCCTTTGTCGCCCAACGGCGCCAGCGCTTCGGCCAGCGCCGGCTCCATGCGATTGTGCACGCCGAATGCTTTGAGGATCGAGAAAAGCACCGCCAAAAGCGGCGCCAAGGACAGCAGCGTCTTGAACGCCAGCGCCATCGCCTGGAGCTTGACCAGATTTTGAAAAAAATCCTGCCATACCATGACGACAATCTTGAGGGCGGAATGAAACCAGCGCTTGACCCGCGTCAGCTCGTCGAGCTCAGTCTCCATGACCTGCTCGACCATGCGGCTCTTGATCTGCTGCATCGAGCGTTTGGGCTTAGGCGTGGCGCGGCTGTTAGCCATAACTAAAATAGTGACGGGAAGGAAAATTAAACGAAGTCTACCAGCTTTGACCGGCGCCGACAAAGGAATTGTACCGTACAGCGGTCATTTCGAGCGCAGCGAGAAATCTCGCCGCTACCAATCGCCCGCGTCATTGACAAGACGAAACATCGCTCGCTATGCTGCGCCGCAACATGTCATCGAACATCACGCCATCTGAAGCGCCGTCATTGGATGACTCTCGCAGGGCTCTCAGCCTCCCTGGCCTGGTCGGCTTGACATTTTTCTGCGTCGCCGGCGGCGCCTACGGTCTTGAGGATGGTGTCGGCGCTGCCGGACCGTTGGTAATGCTCGTGGGCATCTTGATTCTTCCTTGGCTCTGGAGCTTGCCGACGGCGCTGATGACCGCGGAATTGTCCACCGCCATGCCAGAGGACGGCGGCTACGTCGTCTGGGTAGAAAAAGCTTTCGGCAGATTCTGGGGCTTTCAAGAAGGCTGGCTAAGCTGGCTGTGCAGCTTCGCCGACAACGCACTCTATCCCGTGATGTTCGTCGACTACCTCGCCTATTTGCGCGGTGACATGGGACCGCTGGAGCGTTGGCTGATTGCAGCGGCCCTGATCAGCGTCATCACATGGCTCAACATTCGCGGCATCCGCTTGGTCGGCATCACGTCAATCGTCTTTACAGCCCTGGTGCTCGCACCCTTCGCCGCAATGCTCATCCTCGGTCTACCTCAAGTGGCTCCGGCCAACTGGCTGCAGCGCACCGCCACCACCGACTGGCCGCTGCTACTCAGCGTGCTCCTGTGGAACACCTCCGGCTGGGACAACGCCGGCTGTTGCGCCGGTGAAGTCAGCGAACCCAATCGCATCTACCCGCGCGCCATGATTCTCACCGTGATCTTAGTCACCGCCGCGTACCTATTGCCGATGACAGTGGTCACAGGAGTCGGCACCGATTGGAGCCAGTGGAAGGAAGGCTACTTGCCCAAGATCGCGGCGCAGATCGGCGGCCCATGGCTCGGCACTTGGCTCTCCGTCGCGGCATTAATTAGCGCCGCGGGAATGTTCAGCGCGCTCTTGTGCACTTCGGCGCGCGTCCCCTTTGCCATGGCGCAGCACACCATGTTGCCGCGAGCGTTGGCGGCGAGTCATGCGCGCTACGACACCCCCTGGCGCGCCATTCTCATCAACAGCGCCGGTGTTGCCCTGCTCATGCCGTTTTCGTTTCAGGAACTGATCGAGGTCGACATGTTTCTTTACGCCGCAGCGTTGCTACTAGAATTCGCCGCGCTGGTCTGGCTGCGCATCAAGCGGCCCGAGATGCCGCGGCCGTACAGGATTCCGTACGGCACAGGCGGTGTGATCGCTCTCTGCATCCCACCGGCCGCCTTGTGCTTGCTCAGTATCGCGTTGTCGAACCCGGCGACGAAATATGTGAGCTTAGGCGGAGTCGCCGTTGGGCTAGTAGTTTATAGCTGCTTGGCAAGAACGGTCCCCGCGACGGCAATTGAAACTGCGCCGAACGTATAAATCACTCGCAGACAGTTTATTTGAATTGCCTGAAGATCGCCGAACTCAATCGACAGGCCGGCTAATCCGACAGCGCGGCGAAATATCCTCTGCCGCGCCGTAATGGAAGTGAGTCAAACCCGCGTCGCCCGCCGCCGGCGTGAACAAGAACAGATCGGAAAACACGTTATCGCAAATCGTCGGCAACCGCGGCCCACCGAGCGCGGCGATGACGCCGGTAACCGTGATATGGCCGACAATCAGTACCGTCTCGTCTTTGTAACGCCGCACGGCGGCGGCAACTTCTTCGACATTCTCGCGCGCCTTGCCGTCAAACACCGGAATCACTTGCGGCGCAATCTTGAGCAACTTCGCCAGGGGTTGAGCCGTGTCGCGGGTGCGGCGCCACTGCGTTGTGATAATTCGTGTGATCCCCGCATCGCGCAGCGTTTCGGCCAGCGCCTGCGCCCGCGCTTCACCCGCGGCGACCAGCGGCGGATCTTCGCCCTCCCATTCTCGTTCCGTATGGCGGACGAGTAAAACCTGACGCGGCAGCGTTAGTTGGTCGCCCTGAGACGGGCGCATGTTCGCCGCACAACCCATGCTGGTGAACAAAGCCAACAGCGGCAGTAATCGCTCGATAGAGAATTGCATTGTTTTATGCATTTGAGGGAATGCCCTAATCAAGATCTGGATTACGCAAACTCCGTCGCCTTACCGCAGTTGGGACAGGCGCGCCATTCCATTTGAATCGCATAGCCGCACTTG
>Ga0209683_10000232_pt1 | contig 22322 bp, 20 predicted proteins | sample DOMMetBare2Fresh_FD_187474 | JGI IMG/M metagenome (GOLD analysis project Ga0209683, IMG submission 187474) | Wetland sediment microbial communities from St. Louis River estuary, USA, under dissolved organic matter induced mercury methylation -... | ecosystem: Environmental > Aquatic >... | reverse complement strand
GTGGGCGGCGTCGTTGTGGCGGAAGATCTTCTTCTCGGCGCCTGACTGCCGCACGCCTTCGATCATGGAATTGTGGTTCCAGGCATCCGACAGGATCAGGCAGTTCGGCATCAGCTTGACCAGCGTCGCGATGCCGGTCTCGTTCGACACATAGCCCGAGGTGAAGACGAGCGCGGCCTCCTTGCGATGCAGGTCCGCCAGCTCGCGCTCGAGCTCCACCAGCGGGTGGTTGGTACCTGCGATATTGCGCGTGCCGCCGGCACCGGTGCCCATGCGGGTCGCGGTCTCGACCATGGCGCCGATGACTTTGGGGTGTTGCCCCATGCCGAGGTAGTCGTTGGAGCACCACACCACCACGTCCCGCGGCCCTTGCGGGGAGTGCCAGATCGCGCGTGGGAAGCGCCCGGCCAGCCGCTCAAGGTCGGCAAACACCCGATACCGCCGCTCCTCCCGCAACCGGGCGAGCGCGTCAGTGAAAAATGTGTTGTAGTTCATGGGATCCCTACCCGGCAGCGGTTACTCTTTTGGTTGGTACCTGGATTTGATCGGTACCTTGGAATGCCCCCAGCATGGTTTTAGAGGGGTTCCAGGTCTCTTGTCGAGGCGGAATGTGGCCATGGCACGGCGCTGACGACCGGGATGGCGCTCGCGAAATCGAGTGCATTTGCTGGCCAAATCCGTTTTATTCCCGCAGCGCTCTGGGCCATAAGCGCCATGGGCCATATACGGTCGGCCCAAGCGCTTGGATGCGCAGTCAGCGCCTTGGGGGGCGGCTCGATGACGGACGGGATTGTCGGCCTTGAGCATGGCCTGACCAACTACGGCGACCGCGATTTCTCGCTCTATCTGCGGCGCTCGTTCGCCCAGTCCATGGGCTACTCGCGTGCCATGCTGGGCAAGCCGGTGGTGGGCATCGCCAATACGGCCTCCGGCTTCAACAATTGCCACCGCCACTTCCCGGAGCTCCTTGAGGCGGTCAAGCGCGGCGTGCTCGCCGCCGGCGCTCTCCCGGTCGAGTTTCCGACCGTCTCGCTCGGCGAGGTGTTCCTGAGCCCGACCAGCCTCAAGTACCGCAACCTGATGTCGATCGACACCGAGGAGATGATCGCGGCACAGCCCATGGACGCGGTGGTGCTGATGGGTGGCTGCGACAAGACCGTGCCGGCGCAGCTGATGGGCGCGGTCTCGGCCGGCAGGCCTGCGGTCATGCTGGTGGCGGGCCCGATGATGACTGGCCGCCATCGCGGCGAGCGGCTCGGCGCCTGCACCGACTGCCGCCGGTTCTGGGCGCGGTATCGCGCCGGCGAGGTCGACAGGGACGAGATCTCCACGGTCGAGGGGCGGCTGGCGGTCACCGCCGGCACCTGCGCGGTCATGGGCACCGCCTCGACCATGGCCTGCATCGCGGAGGCGCTGGGGCTGATCCTGCCCGGCACGGCGGCGATCCCGGCGGTGCATGCCGACCGCCTGCGCGCCGCGGAAGCGACCGGCGCCGCCGCCGTCCGCCTGATCGGCTCGACGACGCTCACCCCCGACCGGATCGTCAACGCCAAGTCGGTCGAGAACGCGCTGCGGGTGCTGCTCGCGCTCGGCGGCTCGACCAATGCGGTGATCCACCTGACCGCGATCGCGGGCCGCGCCGGCGTCAAGGTGACGCTCGAACAGCTCAACCGCCTCTCCGACGAGACACCGGTGCTGGTGAACCTCAAGCCGGTCGGCAACGGCTACATGGAGGATTTCTTCGCCGCCGGCGGGATGGGGGCGCTCTTACGCGAGCTCAAGCCGCTCCTCCATCTCGACTGCATGACGGTGACTGGCGAAACGCTCGCAGAGCGCCTTGCCGCCACGGCCGATCCTTATGTGGACCGCACCATCGTCGCGGCGCGCGAGCAGCCGTTCGAGCCGCAGGGGGGTCTCGTCGCGCTGTTCGGCAATCTCGCGCCCAAGGGCGCGATCCTCAAGCGCTCGGCTGCCGACGCCAAGCTGTTCGAGCACGAGGGCAGAGCGGTGGTGTTCTCGTCGCTGGCCGATCTCGCCGCCCGCATCGACGATCCGGCGCTCGATGTCGAGCCGCAGGACATTCTGGTGCTGCAGAACGCCGGGCCGAATGCGCCCGAGGCGATGCCGGAAGCGGGCTATCTGCCGATCCCGAAGAAGCTCGCGCAAAAAGGCGTCAAGGACATGGTCCGTGTCTCCGACGCGCGCATGAGCGGCACCGCCTTCGGCACCATCGTGCTGCACGTGACGCCTGACGCGGCCTCGGGCGGGCCGCTCGGCCTGGTGCGCAACGGCGATCGCATCCGGCTGTCGGTGACGGGGCGGCGCATCGAGCTTCTGGTCGATGAGGCCGAGCTCAAGCGGCGGGCTGCCGGGACGACAATTGCGCAGGAGAAGCCCAAGCGCGGCTATGCCAAGCTCTACGCGAAGGAAATCCTGGGCGCCGACGAGGGCTGCGATTTCGCGTTCCTGCGGCCGCAATGAGTGAAAGATAATCAAGAGCGGAGAAGTAATGTGAAGGTTGAAGCGATCCAGTATTCCGTGTCCGGCCTCGGCTGCCGCGGCGAGCTGGTCTATGACGACAGCATCAAGACGCAGCGCCCGCTGCTGCTGGTCGCGCCCAACTGGCTCGGCGTCACCAAGGACGCGGTCGAGCGCGCCAAAACGCTGGCCGGCACGCGTTATGTGGCGTTCGTGGCCGACATGTTCGGCGAAGGCAAGGGCCCGGAGGGCAACGAAAACCCGATGGAGTTTCTCAAGCCTTTGATCGAGGACGCGGCCGAGACGCGAAGGCGCATCGTGGCGGCGTTCGAGACCATGACCAAGGAAGCCGTCGCGCGCGGCGTCGGCGATGCCAAGCGGCGCGCCGGGCTCGGCTACTGCTTCGGCGGCAGCAACGTGATCGATCTCGCGCGCGCCGGCGCCGACGTGCAGGCGGTCGTATCCGTGCACGGTGTGCTGGCGACGCCTGCGCCCGCCAAGAAGGGCGACATCAAGGCCGCCATCCTGGTGCTGCACGGCGCGGCCGACCCGATCTCGCCCAAGGCGCACCGCGATATGTTCGAGGCCGAGATGGATGCCACCGGCGCACGCTGGTATGCGCTCACGTTCGGAAACGTGGTGCACGCCTACACCGACGTCGGCGTCAACATGCCGCCGGTCGCGGTCTACGACGAGCCGGCGACGCGTCACGGCTATGCGCTCGCGCACGCGTTCATCGAGGACGCGTTCGCGGGGAAGCTGTAGAGGTGCCGCGCAGATGAAGCCTGAGTGGTGTGAATGCGGTGCCGCGAGTCCACCTCTCCCCTGCGGGGAGAGGGAGCGCGCCGAGTATGTGGCACGCGCAATGTTCAAATCGGGACATCCAAATTGATCAGAACCGTCACCGGCGACGTCGAGACGATCCGCGGACGCATCCTCGCCCACGAGCATCTGCAGATCGACCTCTCGGCGCAGAAGGGCCCGGCCAACAAGGTCGGCGAGGCGGAGATCCCGGCGGTGGTCGAGGATCTGCGCACCGCCAAGGAGTTCGGCCTTGCCGCCATCACCGACCTGAGCGCGCCGCTGTGGGGCCGCGATCCGGCGGCGTTGCGCCGGATCAGCGAGCTCTCGGGCGTCAAGGTCGTGTGTGCGGCCGGCTACTATTGGGACCCGTTTCCGGAGGTCGCCGAGAAGGCCTCGGTCGAGGCCATCCGCGACGCCATGATCGCCGAGATCGAGATCGGCGCCGATGGCACCGACGTCCGTTGCGGTCTTATCAAAGTCGGCACCGCGCGCGAGCCGAGCGAGCCGGCCGAGCGACTGTTCCGCGCCGCGGCCGCCGCCGCGATGGCGACCGGCGCGCCGATCATCACCCACACCTCGAACCCGGGGCAGGCGGCCTGGCACATCCGCGTGCTCGAGAGTGCCGGCATGGACATGACGCACGTCGTCATCAGCCACATGGGGGCGGCCAAGGACGTGTCGGAGCTGGTCGAGGTTGCCCGCGCCGGCGTGCTCATGGGTATCGACAAGGTGAGCTTCCCGAAAGGGCCCACCAATGTGGAGCTGGCCGATCTGGTGCGCGCCGCCTGCGACAAGGGCCTCGAACGCCAGCTCATCCTGTCGTCGGACGTGGCGCGCAAGACCATGCTCTCGCGCTTCGGCGGGAGAGGCTACGCCACGGTGCTGCGCGACTTCGTGCCGATGCTCAACGAGCGCGGCATACCGGCGGCGACGATCGAGACGATGCTATGCGACAATCCGGCCCGGATGCTGACATTCGCCCGGGTGAGGGCCGCCGCCCATGCATGAGCATGTGGGTTGCGCGTTGACCGCGGCAACCGCTAGGCTCGCGTCCATGGGCTGGCTCGGCAAATACAAGAATCCCGAAGAGCTGCGGTGGATCGTCTTCATTCTGGCGGCGATCACCGGGCTTGTCGCCATCATCCTGTCGGCGGGCGTTTTTTGAAGCGAGCGGAGCCATCGATGCACAAGATCGCCATCCCGAAATCGATCGTCGAGCGCGTGATCGCGCGGCGCGGCCGCGAGCTCGTCTACGACAATCTCGATCCGCGCAAGACCGCGCTCCTCGTGGTCGACATGCAGAACGCCTTCATGCTGCCGGGCGTCGCGCATTCGCTCTGCGCGATGGCGCGCGAGATCGTCCCCAACATCAACCGGCTCGCACAGGCTGTGCGCGAGACCGGCGGCGCGGTGGTGTGGATCAAGACCACGTATACGCCGCAGACGCTCAAGGATTGGTCGACCTATTACGACTTGAGGGGCCCCGAGCAGAACGCCAAGCGCGCGGAAGCGCTTGCGGCTGGCAGCAAAGGCCATGAGCTGTGGGCCGAGCTTGATGCGCGGCCAGGCGATCTCACGGTCGAGAAGCAGCGCTTCAGCGCCTTCATCCAGGGCTCCTCGAACCTCGCCGACATCCTGCGCGAGCGCGGCATCGACACCGTCGTGGTCACGGGCACCATCACCGGCGTGTGCTGCGAGTCGACCGCGCGCGACGCCATGATGTGCAATTTCAAGACCATCATGGTGACGGACGGCAACGCCGCCATGACGGATGAGGACCACAACGCCGCGCTCGGCAACTTCTATCTGACCTTCGGCGACGTGATGTCGACCGACAAGGTGATCGAGTGCCTGCGACGCAACACGGGCAAAGGGCTCGCGGCAGCGGAGTGATTGGTTCGCGGATTTGTAGGGTGGGCAAAGGCGCATGCACGTGTATGGCCACACGAGAACGCCCATCGTGCGCCGTGCCCACCTCCGGCTGTTCTGTTCGCGTAGATTCGGCTGGTGGGCACGGCGTACGATGGGCTTCAGCAGCATGAACAAGCTTTGCCATCGCCTTTGCCCACCCTACGCGACGGAAATCATCTTTGCCGCCTGCAGCGCGTGCCAGATCTTCTCCGCCGTCGCCGGCATCTGCACATAGGGCGCGCCAACGCGCGCGAGCGCGTCATTCACCGCGTTCATGACCGCCGGTAGCGCGCCCACCGTGCCGGATTCACCCGCGCCTTTGACGCCCAGCGGATTGGTCTTGGTCGGCACCTCGTTCTCGGCGAGCGCGAAGTCGCAGAAATTGTCGGCGCGCGGCATGGCGTAGTCCATGAACGAGCCCGACACGAGCTGGCCGGACGCGTCGTAGACGATGTTCTCAAGGAGCGCCTGGCCGACGCCCTGGGCGATGCCGCCGTGCACCTGGCCGGCGACGAGCAGCGGATTGATCATGTGGCCGACGTCCTCGACCGCGTTGTAGCGCACGATCTCGACCGCGCCCGTCTCCTCGTCGATCTCGACCTCGACGACATGGCAGCCATTCGGAAACGTGCGCTGCCCGCCGTCGAACGTGCCGCTCTCGAACAGGCCGGGCTCCATGCCCTTGGGCAGGCTTTTCGGCGAGAATGACGTCTGCGCGATCTCGCCAAGCGTGATCGAGCTGTCGGTGCCGGCGACGACGAAGCGGCCCTGCTCGAACACGATGTCGTGCTCGTCCGCCTCCATCACATGGGCGGCGAGCCTCCGGCCCTTGGCGATGATCTTGTCGGCGGCTGCGAGCAGTGCGGTGCCGCCCGCCACCATCGAGCGCGACCCGAAGGTACCGGTGCCGATCGCAACCTGGTCGGTGTCACCTTGCTGGAAGCGCACGCGCTCGGGCGGGACGCCGAGCTTGTCGGCGATGATCTGGCGGAACGAGGTGGCATGGCCCTGGCCATGGTCCTGCGTGCCGATCGCGATGGTGAGCGTGCCGCTCGGGTCGAAGCGCAACTCGGCATGCTCGATCAGACCCACGTTGGTGGAGGCGACCGTGCTCGACATGCCGATACCGCGGAGCTTGCCGCGCTTGCGCGATTCCGTGCGCCGCTGCTCGAAGCCACGGTAGTCGGACTGGGCCAGGCAGTCGTCGAGGTTCTTGCCGAAGTCGCCGCAGTCATAGGTATAGACCAACGCGGTCTGGTACGGCATCGCGCGCGCCGGAATGGTGTTGCGGCGGCGCAGCTCGGCAGGGTCGACGCCGAGCTGGCGCGCCGCGAGATCGACCAGCGTCTCGAGCACGTAAGCTGCTTCCGGCCGCCCGGCGCCGCGGTAGTGGCCGGTCATCATGGTATTGGTGAGCGTGGCGTTCACCTCGACGTGGATCGCCGGCAGCACATAGGTGCCGGCGAGCACGCCGAGATTGTTGGTCGGCGGACCGGCGTTGCGGTCGGAGGAATGATAGGCGCCGATGTTCGCATCCGTGTGCACCCGCAGGCCGAGAAACTTGCCGTCGCCATCGAGCGCAAGCTCGGCCTCGCTGACGTTGTCGCGGCAATGCTCGTCGGAGAGGAATCCTTCGCCGCGCTCCGACATCCATTTCACCGGTCGGCCGATCAGGCGCGCCGCCAGCGCGGTGAGCGAATATTCGGGATAGAGCGCGCCCTTCATGCCGAAGCCGCCGCCGACATTGTCGGCGATGATGCGGAACTTCGTTTCAGGAACCCGGAAGATCTCCTCTGCGATCGTTTGCCGCATCAGGTGCGGGACCTGCACCGTGCAGCGCAGCGTGGTGCGATCCTCGCGCGCATCGTATTCGGCGAGGCAGCCGCGCGGTTCCATCGAATTGGTGGTAAGGCGGCTGATCACCATGCGCTGGCGCACCACATGGGTGGCGGCCGCAAACGCCTTCCCGACCGCGGCCTTGTCGCCGAGCTCGTGCACGAACGCAATGTTGTCCGGGCAGTCCTGCCACACCGCGGGCGCGCCAGGTCTGCTCGCGGCCTCGGTGGTGGGAACCGCCGGCAGCGTCTCGTACGAGACGTCGACCAATTCGGCGGCGTCCTTCGCCTGATCGAGCGTTTCGGCCACGATCAGTGCCACCGGATCGCCGATATAGCGCACGCGCTCACGCGCAAGGAGCGGCTGCGGCGAGATGAAGACGGGAGAGCCGTCGCGCCGCTTGCGCGGGTGCCATGGCTGCTGCAGCCCAAGCGCCAGCAGAGCGGGATCGGTGCCGATCAGAATGAGGACGACACCGGGCGCGGCCTGCGCCCGGCTGGCATCGATCGCAACGATGCGCGCATGCGCATGCGGCGAGCGCAGCACATAGGCACGCGCCTCTCCGATGAGCTTCACGTCATCGACGTAACGACCGGCGCCACGCACCAGGTACGGGTCTTCCTCCCGCGGCACTGGCTGGCCAATTCCGAAATCACCCATTGTGGAGTCGGATCAAATTGGATGCCAGGTTGGTTAATGGCCAGAGATGCTGTGGCTGTGGTTCGCGCGCATCTATCCGAGCCTTGTCATCGTCGGTCAAGGGCTGGCGCCTGTCGTAACTATCCGTACATTGCGCGCCGAACGTTTTTGGCGGAATACACTGACATGCAGCCTGTCATCTCCATTTCGAATCTTTCTAAAGTATATTCATCCGGATTTCATGCCCTCAAGGACATCAATCTGGACATCCGCCGTGGCGAGATCTTCGCGTTGCTCGGTCCCAACGGCGCCGGCAAGACTACGCTGATCAGCATCGTTTGCGGCATCGTCAATCCGTCGGAGGGCCGGGTCACGGTCGGAGGCCATGACATCATCAGGGATTATCGGGCAGCACGTTCCATGATTGGGCTGGTGCCCCAGGAGCTTACGACCGATGCGTTCGAGTCGGTGTGGGGGACGGTCTCCTTCAGCCGCGGCCTGTTTGGCAAGCCGAACAACCCTGACCATATCGCCAAGGTCCTTAAGGACCTGTCGTTGTGGGAGAAGCGGACGAGCAAGATTATGACGCTGTCCGGAGGCATGAAGCGCCGCCTCTTGATTGCCAAGGCGCTGTCGCACGAACCGCAGGTCCTCTTTCTCGACGAGCCGACGGCCGGCGTCGATGTTGAGCTGCGCAAGGACATGTGGGAGATCGTTCGATCGCTGCGCGCGTCGGGTGTCACCATTATCCTGACGACTCATTACATCGAGGAGGCCGAGGACATGGCCGACCGGATCGGTGTGATCAACAAGGGCGAGCTCATCCTGGTCGAGGACAAGGCCGCGCTCATGAGCAAGCTCGGCAAGAAGCAGCTGACGCTGCAGCTGCACAACAAGCTCGACGTCGTGCCGGACTCGCTCGCGAGCTATCGTCTCACGCTTGCGGCAGATGGCACCGAGCTCATCTACACCTACGATCCCGGCTTTACCCGCATCCCGGCTCTGCTCAGGGATGTCCACGCCGCGGGCATTCGCTTCAAGGACCTGCAGACGACGGAAAGCTCGCTGGAGGATATTTTTGTCGATCTGGTGAGTGAGCGGCAATGAACCTCCGGGCTGTTCGGGCGATCTATGTCTTCGAGATGTCGCGCACCGGACGCACGCTGCTGCAGAGCATCGTGTCCCCCGTCATATCGACGTCCCTCTATTTTATCGTGTTCGGCGCGGCGATCGGCTCGCGCATGAGCGAGATCGAGGGGGTCGAGTATGGCTGCTTCATCGTGCCCGGCCTGATCATGATGATGCTGCTCACGCAGAGCGTGGCGAACGCGTCCTTCGGCATTTATTTTCCCCGCTTCACTGGCACCATCTACGAGATTCTCTCGGCGCCGATCTCCTTTGTGGAAATCGTGCTGGGCTACGTTGGCGCGGCCGCGACCAAGTCGATCATTCTCGGCTTCCTGGTCCTGGCGACTGCCGGCCTGTTCGTGCCGCTCAAGATTGCTCACCCGGTCTGGATGGTCGGCTTCATGGTGCTCACCGCCGTGACATTCAGTCTGTTCGGTTTCATCATCGGCGTCTGGGCGGACGGCTTCGAGAAGCTGCAGGTCGTTCCGCTCCTGATCATCACCCCGTTGGCTTTCCTGGGCGGCACCTTCTACTCCATCAGCGTGTTGCCGCCGGCGTGGCAGACCGTGACCCTGTTCAATCCGGTCGTCTATCTCATCAGCGGTTTCCGCTGGGCCTTTTTCGAGATTGCCGATGTGCGCATCGCGGTCAGCCTGGCGATGACGTTTGCATTTCTATTCGCGTGTCTCGCGGCCATCTGGTGGATCTTCAAGACCGGCTATCGGCTCAAGAGCTAGTGCCCAGCCAGGGCGCTAGCGAGCCAGGGCGCCAGCGAGCCAGCGAGCAGATGTGCACAGGGCGGGCGCGTGCTAGGCTCATCGCATGCAGGAACACACCCGTCGCGCGCTGCTGCCGCTCATGGGCAGTCTCGCGCTGGCCATGGCGTCGCCCGCGCCCGCGGCTGACTTCTACCAGGGCAAGACGCTCACCGTGATCGTCGGCTATGCGCCGGGTGGTGGCGTCGACGCGAGCGCACGCGCCATTACGCGCCACCTCGGCCGCTTCATTCCGGGCCACCCCGCGATCGTGGTGCAGAACATGGAAGGCGCGGCCGGCATTGTGTCGGTCAATCACCTCGATCGGCGCGTCGCGGCCGATGGCCTCACGCTCGCCGTACCGGGCCGCTCCTGGTATATCGAGGCGATCGTCAAGCGCCCGGGCACCAGCTTCGATCCGGCCAGGCTCACCTATATCGGCAGTCCCGGCACCGTGAGCGCGGCGGCCTTCGTGCACGCCCGCACCGGCTTGGCGAGCTACGCGGACCTGAAGGCCGCATCGAAGCCGGTCACCTTCGGGGCGCTCGGCGCCACGACCCCGACCGCCATGTCGCCTGCGCTGCTGGCGGCCGATGGCGCGCCGGTCAAGGTCGTGCTCGGCTACGTCTCGACGGCGCGCCTCTTACTGGCGCTCGAGCAGGGCGAGATCGATGGTACGTTCACGGTCGGCAGTGCGCTCGCCGCCCGTCCAGACCTGGCCGCCAAGATGGTGGCGCTCGTGCAGACCGCGCCGGCGCGGCCGGGCGTCCCGCTCTTGCGCGACGTCGTGCGCGCGAGCCATCGGCCGATTGTCGATCTCGTGCAGGCGCCCGACAGCATCGGCGTGCCGCTGGTCGGCCCCGCCGGCATGCCGGCCGACATCACCGCGGTCTTGCGCAAGGCCTTTCTGGCCATGGCCCAGGATAAGGACTACCAGGCGGATGCCGAGAAGGTCGACCTGCCGGGGGGGCAGCCGATCGAAGGATCGCGCATCGCGGAGATGATCGGCGCGCTGGCGGCGGTCGCGACGCCGCCGGTGATTGCGGAGTTCAACCGGCTGGCGGGAGCAAGGTAGCGCGGCTAGCTGCGGCAGGCCCGGTACAGGTCTACTTGTTGAACCCTTGCCGGATCGAATCGAGGCGCTTGATCGTCGCTTCCGGAACCGGCACACCGCCCTTGTCGTCAACGACCGGCTTGGTCTCGCAGGGCCTGGAGGTCTCCACCATGCGACCGGTGTCGTTATTGAAGGCGATCTGCCGGCACCGATTGTTGGCGGCGGGCAGCACGATGGCGGCGTTGCGCTCCTCGACCCCGAACGAGTCGCGTTGGCCCAAGGGCGTGCGCTGTATGATCGCGGACGGCAAGCTCGTCGTCATGGCCACCAGGATGCCCGTACCAAGGAGCACGAACAGGCCGGCAGACACGATCACGATGCGGCGGCGCTCCAGGGAGGAGCTGCCTTGGGGCGCGCGTGAGGCCTTCTTGCCTTCGGCCGCAGGACTAGCCACCGGCGCCTTGATCGATCCTGTCGCGGTCGTGCTCATCGTCAGCTCGCTCGGTTGCTAGTGGCTGGGAACAAGGAGTGCCTCTTCGATCTTCGACCGCAGAACCTCGTCGGTGAATGGCTTGAGAATGTAGTTGTTGGCGCCCGCCTTCTTGGCCGCGATCACGTGTGATGCGTTGAGCTCGGCGGTCATGAGGATCAGCCGGGTGCCGGCTATCCGGGAATCGGCGCGAACCTGCTTGAGCAGCTCGTAGCCGCTCATCGGCTCCATGTTCCAGTCGGCGATCACGATGCCGTAGGGCTTCTCGATCATCTTGGCGAGCGCCGCCATGCCGTTGGAGGCGTCGTCGATATCCTTGAAGCCGATACGTGCCAGCAGGCTGCGCACGACGCGCACGGTCGTCTGGCTGTCATCGACGACAAGAACCGGTTTGGTGAGATAGGCTGCCATGGTTTCCCCGGGCGCGGCGAGCGGTTCGGCCCTCGATTTTAAAGGAAATGGTAAGGCCAGTTTATGAATCCGCCGTTAGCGCGATCTGTATTGATGGGCAGCAATTTGGCTCAACTGCCGAAGTGTCCGGACCACAAGGTGCAACGAGACTCCCGGAGCGTCTCACCGCGCCGGAAAACAAGGTTGAAAAATCGTCGCCACCAGGAATTTAAGACTAAATTTACCAAGAGCTTCGATCGGGTCGGCATCCGCTTCGCCGCGTTCGGAACTGCGGCGGCTGGCCGATCGACCATGGCGAGGTCCTTGCTTGTCTCCGGCGGCTCGATAAGTTCGCACCAGGGGTGCGCACCGCGAGCGCGCCGTCCAAGCCGGAGTGCGCGACGATGTGCGCCTGTCATCGACGGAGATTTGTCGTTCTTGCCGGATGCGCCTTAGCGGGCCTGCTGCCCCGGTCTGCCGCATCGGCGCTCGGCGACGATGAGAAGCGCTTCGTGGCGGAAGCGCTCCGCATGCGAAGCGAGGCGGTCGCGAGCGGCGATCAGCCGTTCGGGGCGGTCATCGTTCGCTATGGCGCAATCGTCGGCTATGGGCCGAGCCGCGTGATCGTTGATCGAGACCCGGACGCCCATGCTGAACGTGTCGCGCTTCGGGATGCGCAGCGCCGCCTCGGCAGCGCGGATATGTCGGGCGCCATCATGTATTCGACCTCGCGTCCCTGCGCGGCTTGCGAGAGTGCGCTCGCGCAAGCCAATGTCGAGCGTATGGTATTCGGCGCAGCCGCGACTGACGCCGGCAGGCCGGCGCGGCGATAGATTGCGAGGCTGTGGTGCAAGCTCGTCGGTTTTCCTCAAGTCTGCCCGTGCTGCTCGCCGCCCTGCTGATCTGGTTCGGCGATCCGGCATGGAGCCAGCCCTCGGGGGGCGAGGCGCTGTTGGCGGCGGCGCAACGCGGCGATGTTGTGGAGATCAGGCAGCTGATCGCCGCACGTGTGCCGCTCGATCCGGTCGACAGGGGAGGGCGCACGCCGCTTCTCATCGCGGTCGAGCGCAGTCACGCCGAGGCCGCCGCGCTCCTGATCGCGGCCGGCGCCAACATCAACGCGCAGGCCGCCAATGCGGATTCGCCCTGGCTGCTCGCCGGCGCGCTGGGACGCGCCGACATGCTGCGCCTGATGATCCCGAAAGGGCCGGATCTCTCGTTGCGCAACCGCTTTGGCGGCAATGCGCTCATTCCGGCCTGCGAGCGCGGTCATGTGGAGGCGGCGCGGGTTCTGTTGACGACCCGGATTGACGTCAATCACGTCAACAATCTCGGCTGGACCTGCCTGCTCGAGATCGTGATCCTGGGCGACGGTGGTCCGCGCCATGTCGAGATCACCAGGCTGGTGCTGGCGGCCGGAGCCAACCCCAACCTTGCCGACAAGGACGGCGTCTCGCCGCTTGCGCATGCCAGGCGCAAGGGCCAGCGCGAGATCGCCCGCCTGATCGAGGCTGCGGGTGGGCGATAGCCGCATGGCCCGGCGAAGCCAGAGCTCGGTCTTGACCCGAGGGTGGGGCACCGGTTCGCCAAATCGGACCTGCGCCCATGTCAAGAAATCTAAACAGGATTTCCGAGTGTGACCAACGAGTCGGCGCAAGCCACGCCTCTCGTCCGCTTCCAGATGATGTTCTGCCGTCTGGGGTGTTCGGTAGCGTCGCGTATGACCCGAAGCTGAAGTGGAGTGCAATATGTAGTCGATCGGTCGGCCGGCGCCCGCGCCGTCTTTTGGCAGCGTGGCGGGACGCGCAGGGGTGGTCCCGACACCCATTCCCTACGCAAGCTCAATGCTTTGCGCCACACCCTTCAGCATAACTACGGGCCCGCCTGAATAAGATGGGCTAGTAGGGGTAACCCTCAAGCCTCGGCGTGTTGGGCTTCCACTCATGCAGCTTGGCGTAATCATCGCCAATCGGCATCTTGACCTTCGGCAGACTCTGTTTGTCGAGGACTTGGTCCTCCGGGATCACCTTGTTCACGAAGAGCAGGTAGGCCGTCAGCGCATAGACCTCATCGGCGGTGAGAGTCCCCTCATTCCCGAGAGGCATGCCGCGATTGATGTAATCCCACACCGTCGTCGCAAACGGCGCGCGCAGTGGCAGGATGCGCTCCCGTTGCCAGATGGGAACATCTTGGCCCTTTTTCGATTGCAACGCGGGCGCCAGTCCCCCTGTGCCCGCTGCGCCATGGCAGGCGATGCACGCCTTCTGCTCAAAGACCAGCGCGCCCTCCTTGGCGGTGCCGCGGCCGGGAGGGAGCTCCTCTCCCGTAGGACCGATCGAGATATCCATGCGGCGGATTTCTTCTGCGGTCGGAGTGCGTCCTACGCCATATGTGGGCGACTGCGCGAACGCGGGGCTGCCCACGAGCACCATAGTCGTGAGCAGCAGAATCGTGACAAGCCTAAGCGAGCCCATTGGTCACGCTCCCGTCCTTGGCGATCTTCCAGGGCATGATGCTGTTGTCGAGCCCGGGCACTCGGTAATTTCGCTCCACAGGCACGTTCCACCACTGGGCGATCTGCTCTCGCAGAGCCTGTACCTGTCCGATCTCGTCGGTGGCGCGCGACAGAATCTCGGTCGCGTTTCCATCCCAGGTCCACTGGTAGCCGAACCGGACGTGCGCCATGCGTTGTGGAGTCGTCTTGAGCTCGGCGAGGTTCCACTTCTTCCCGCCATCGGTGGATACTTCCACGGTCTTAATGGCGCCCCCGCCGGACCAGGCCAGCCCGCTGATCTCGTAGAATCCACGGCCAGGCAGCTGCTGTCCGCCGGACGGGTACGTGATGACCGACTTGGGTCCGATCTGTTCGCTGAGCGCAAGCTCCTTCGGATCCGGACGGAGATGCCCGAAGTCGTTGTAGTTCATGTAATACTCGTCGACGATCTTGATGCGCCGCAGATACTTGGTGTGGAAGATTCCCTCGAAGCCGGGGGGGATCAGGCGCACTGGAAACCCTTGCTGCGGCCGCAAGGGCTCGCCGTTCATGCCGTAGGCGATCAGGCAGTCGTCCATCGCTTTGGTGATGGGCATGCTCGAGGCGCCCTTTATTTCCTCGGCGCCTTCAGCGACGAACCATTTCGCGCTGCCTTTCAGGCCGCACTCCTTGAGCAGCGTTGAAAGGAGCACGCCGGTCCATTCGGCGCAACTGGTCATCCCGTGCGTTTCCTGCACGGTCTGTTGTCGCGGAGTGTGCCGGTTTCCCGCACACTCGATGAAATGCAACCGGGTGACTGACGGGAAGCGCTTCAAGTCATCCATGGTGAGGGTCAGGGGCCGATCCACCAGGCCGTGAACCGTCAGAGTGTGCAGCTTGGGATCGATGTCCGGCATGTAGGAGCCGCGGGTCGTCGCCACATAGTGGAGCGACGATGGCGTGATCACGCCAACAGAATCCTGCAGCGGCGTGGCGATGTGGAACTGCTTGCCGAACGCGTCGGGTGAAGGCCTGCCGCCCGGGGGGTGCTGTATGCGCACCGAGGTCACGTAACGGGAGCGCTGGCCGTATTCGGTCAACTCCTTGCTGCCCAGGATCATCGGAGAATCGTTTTTGCTGCTCGGGGTCGGCGGATGGTCGTGTGCTTGTGCCTGGAGCGATGCGATGTCTCCCAACGTCAACCCACCGGCCAACGCGGCGCCGCTCTTCAGGAGCTCCCTGCGGCTAGTTCGTTCTGAACCCATCGGTTCCTCCTTCGAAAGTGGTTTCTTATCAATGAAACGACGACGAAATCACGTCCCCGCGGGCAAGAGTATACGCGGCCTTGCCAAATCTGGCCAGTGCTCATGAGCAGGGGCTTGCGGATTTTGAAGCGCCAACCTGGTTCGCCATCTTCCTGCCGGGTGGCGCGTCGGAGCCGATCATCCGCAAGCTCAACCAAGCAGCCTTCGCAACCGCGGATACGCCGTCCGTGCAGGAGCGTCTGAACGTGTTAGCCGCTCCTATTCACCGAGGAGCTGATTTGGGCGGTTGATTTGCGGTAGGCATGCGTTGCGGCTTGGTCTTTTGCACCGCGGCTTGATCAGACCTCGGCTACGCGCGGATGGTTGATCGACTGGTTCGACAGGGCACCGATGGCCCTTGTCGTCATGGTGCGGCGGGAACGATCGTGGTGGCAAGTTGCCGGATCAATCCGGCGTCGGAACAAGCTGCCGCGAAGGCAATGCGCCTTTGCAATTTGCACACCATCAACGGATGGCGATCCCCGTTTACGCATGTCTGCTTATGACCCCAGAGCCGCCCCCGACCATCCGTCCGGTTCCAGGGCAGTGCGGACGGTAGGAGCACCCCGCCATCCGCAATACTCCGCTCAGGTGTTGGCAACCCGGCACCTCATGTCAGCCGCTCCCTCACTGGCGGGTTACTGGGCGCCCGGAATTCGGCTATGATTGCCCTCGAGCGGGAGCCGCCCTCGGACCATCGGTTCGGCATGCCCTCGGCTCCGCGCCAACCCAGGGAGGACGCGATGGCCACAAGCTTCGTCGTGAATGGCAAGCCGGCGTCGACCGACGCACCACCGGCAACGCCGCTGTTGTGGGTGCTGCGGGAAGGTCTCAAGCTCACCGGCACCAAGTTCGGCTGCGGCACCGGCCTGTGCGGCGCCTGCATGGTGCACATTGACGGCAAGCGCGCCTTTGCCTGCCAGACTCAGGTCTCGCAGATCGCCGGAAAGTCGGTGACCACGATCGAAGGCTTGTCGCCGGATTCGAGCCATCCGCTGCAGAAGGCCTGGCTCGCCGAACAGGTGCCGCAATGCGGCTATTGCCAGTCCGGCCAGATCATGAGCGCGGCCGACCTGCTCAAGCAGAAGCCGAAGCCCACGCGCGAGGAGATCGTCGCGCACATGAGCAGCAACATCTGCCGCTGCGGAACCTATCAGCGCATCGTGCGCGCGATCGAACGCGCCGCGCGGGAGGGCTAGGCCATGACACAGCACCTCAAGATCGACACGGTCGCCCCTGCTTTGTCGCGCCGCCAGGTGATGATCGGCGCCGCCGGATTGTCATTTGCGCTCGCGCTCGATGGTCCGCTGGCGCGCGCCGCCACGCTCGCGACCGAGCGCGCCGGCAAGGCGCTCTCGCCCTGGGTGAGCATCGCACCGGACGGCACTATCACCATCATGTCGGCCGCGACCGAGATGGGGCAGGGCTCCATGACCTCGCTGCCGCTGATCATCGCGGAAGAGCTCGACGCCGACTGGTCGAAGGTGCGCATCGTGCCAGCGCCTCCGATTGACGCGATCTACGGCAATCCCGGGTTCGGCGGCATGATGTACACGGCCGGCTCCAATGCGGTGCGCAGCTATTATGCTCCGTTGCGCATGTTCGGCGCACAGGTGCGGCGCGTGCTCATCGACAATGCGGCTAAGCATTGGGGCGTCCCGGCCGCGGAGTTGACCACCGAGCCGAGCGCGGTCGTGCACGCCAAGTCGGGGCGGCGCCTCGGTTACGGCGAGATCGCAGCTTTCGCGGAGGTTCCGGCCAACGCGCCCGAGATCAAGCGGGAAGAGCTGAAACAGCCGGGCCAGTTCCGGCTGATCGGCAAGGACGTGATGCGGGTCGAGCTGCCCGGCAAGGTCAATGGCAGCACCAAATATGGCATCGATGTCCAGCTGCCGGACATGCTCTACGCCACCGTGCTGCGCGCTCCGGTCGAGGGGGCTGCGCCCGAGCGGATCGACGATGCCCAGGCCAAGGCGGTCAAAGGCGTTATCAAGATCGTGAAGCTTCCTTATGGCGTTGGCGTGCTCGCCGAGACACCCTGGGCGGCGTTCGACGCCCGAACCATGCTCGTGGGTGCCGTGACCTGGAGCAAGACCGGGAAGGCCTGGGGCTTCGACAGCGAGCAGGGGCTGCAAGCGCTGGGTGCCACCGCCCGCGACCTGAATGCGCGGGCCGCGGAATGGTTCAAGGCTGGCGACGCGCGGGCGGAGCTGCCGAAGGCAGCCACGACCATGGAGGCCGAGTACCGTTGCGACTATGCCTATCATGCACAGATGGAGCCGCTGAACGCGGTCGCCTCCGTGTCGCCCTCGGGCGAGGCGGCGGAGATCTGGTGCGGCACTCAGAGCCAGAGCATGGCGCAGGGAGGCGCCGCCAAGGCGCTTGGCATCGCGCGCGACAAGGTCAAGCTCAACGACCTGCTGCTCGGCGGCGGGTTCGGGCGGCGCGGGCCGCGCGATGCCGACTTCGTCGTCGACGCGGTGCTGATGTCGAAGGAGGCCGGCAAGCCCGTCAAGGTGATGTGGACGCGCGAGGATGACGTCCACAACGGGCGCTTCCGTCCGCTGTCGGCCCACTATCTGCGGGCCGGCTTTGACGCAACGGGGAAGCTCGTTGCATGGCAACATCGCCTGGCTGGCGATCGGGTGACCCCGTTCTTCGACCCGGTCCGCTACGAAGCTGGCGGCCGGCGGGACGGCATTCTCATGAACGGCGCCGACCTTCCCGGCTACGATGTCCCGCATCAACTGGTCGAGCAGCTCTACCAGGACACGGGCGTGCGGACAGCTCCGCTGCGCGCCATCGGCTTCACCGCCAACAAGTTCGCGACCGAGACGTTCATCGACGAGATCGCGGTGAAACGCGGGATCGACCCGGTGGCGTTCCGGCTCGAGCTCCTCAAGAACACGCCGCGCGGACGCAAGGTCGTGGAGACGGTCGCACGCATGGCGGACTGGGGCAAGAAGCGCGACGGCCGCGGTCTCGGCTTCGCCTTCATCGACTACTCGGGCTCGCTGCTCGCGGGCGCTGTGGAAGTGTCCCTTGATCGGGCGACCGGTCAGATCAAGGTGCACAATTTCTGGTGCGCGATCGACTGTGGGGTGGCCGTGCAGCCGGACAACGTTGCGGCGCAGACCGAGGGGAGCATCGTCTACGGGCTGGGGCTGGCGCTGATCGAACGCATCTCGATCAAGGACGGTGCGGTCGAGCAGAACAACTTCTATGACTACCGCGTGCCGCGCATGAACGAGGTCCCTATGATGCACGTCGAGGTGATCCCGACCGACAATCCGCCGACCGGCGCCGGCCAGATGGCGACGCCGCTGGTGGCGCCGGCGATCGCGGGCGCCGTCATGCAGCTTGCGGGCGTGCGGCTGCGCCACACGCCGTTCACACCCGAGCGCGTGAAGACGGCGCTGGGCTGAGGCTCGGCATGGCGCGGGGCCATGCGCCCCGCGCCTGGGTTTCACGCATCACCGAAACCGCTTACCATTGGCCAGATGAACATCTGGCCAAAAGGCCGGCTATGGGAGACAGGGAGGAAAGAAATGCCGCAGCATCGCGCAATCGCATTGGTGTCAACCATCGGCGCACTCATGGCAACCACTACAGCGCTTAAGGCTGCCGACGTCACCTATGAGCGGCTGCTCAATCCCGAGCCGCAGAACTGGCTGATGCATCATCGCGACTTCGGCGCGCAGCGCCATTCGCCGCTCGAGGCCATCAACAAGTCGACGGTCAAGAACCTCAAGCTCATGTTCGCGGTGCCGCTGGGCGGGCGTTCGGCCGGCGAGAGCCTCGAGGCGACGCCGCTGGTCGACGACGGGTTCATGTACATGGTCGACAGCTGGGGCGTCGTCACCAAGATCGACGTGCGATCGGGCACGGCTGGCAAGATCGTGTGGAAGATGGATCCCAAGCTCGACAAGCAGGACCGCAACCGCGGCGTCGCGCTGTGGGGCAATCTGGTCTACTCGGTCACCGGCTATGCCGGCCACGTCATCGCGACCGACAAGGAGACCGGCCAGGTCGTGTGGGACAAGAACCTCCTTGACCAGGAGGACCTGGAGCTGACGGCGGCGCCGCTTGCGCTCAAGGATTCAATTCTGGTCGGCGGCTCCGGCGGCGATCGCGGCCTGCGCAACTGGCTCGCTGCGCTCGATCCCAAGACCGGCGAGATCAAGTGGAAGACCTATTCGATCCCGGCGCCGGGCGAGCCCGGCAGCGAGACCTGGAAGGACAAGAACAATGCCTGGCAGACCGGCGGCGGCTCATTCTACGGCACCGGTGCCTACGATCCGACGAACGACCTGACCTACTGGGGCTCGGGCAATCCGGTGCCGGCCTTCGATTCGTCGTTCCGGCCCGGCGACAATCTCTTCACCAACAGCGCCATCGCGTTCAATGCGTCGAGCGGCAAGATCACCTGGTGGCACCAGTACACGCCGAACGACAACAAGGACTATGACGAGACCGGCTCTCACATCCTGATCGACACCAGGATCAACGGCGAGGATCGCAAGATCGTCTCCCATCCGGGCCGCAACGGCTTCACTTACAGCTTCGACCGCCTCAATGGGCAATTTCTCAAGGCGACGCAACACGTCAAGGAGGTGACCTGGACCAAGGGCATCGACCCCAAGACCGGCAAGCCGGTCGACTACGATCCGGGCAAGGACATCCAGGCCTATGCCGAGGACGCCGCGCTGTTCGCCGACCAGGTAACGCGCCAGATCTGTCCGAGCATCAGCGGCGGCACCAATTTCTGGCCGTCGTCCTACAGCCGCAAGACCGGCTCGCTCTATATCCCGGCCTTCGAGGGTTGCGGCAAGATCACGGTCGACACCAGCGCACACGTCAAGGGCAAGTTCTTCGGCGGCTCTCCGGGCGCGGATGGAACCATTACCAGCTCGGTCACCAGGATCGATCCGGTCTCCGGCGAGATCAAGAAGCGCGCCGAATTTCCCTATCCGAACGCATCCGGGACCTTGAGCACGGCCGGCGGCGTCGTGTTCACCGGCATGCTCGACGGCACGATCGTGGCGCTCGATGATGACACGCTGGAAGAGTTGTGGCGCTTCAACGTGGGCACGGGCTTCAACGCGGCGCCGATGACCTACGCGGTGAACGGCAAGCAATATATCGCCATCGCCTCGGGCGTGTGCTGCGTGCGGCCGTCGGGACAGATCAGCAATTCCTTGGGCGCGGTGCGCCGGAACCCGCAATTGCGCGACCAGTCGAACGCGACCGTGCTCTACGTGTTTGGCTTGTGAAACGGCCGGCGACGACTTATCTCCGGTGTCTGGAGGGGCGCGCCTGAACAGGGCGGCATCTCGCTCGACGCGTTAACCAAGGGCCCTCGTTGGGCCTTCCCGGGGCCTGCTGGCAGGCCAGCTCTGCTGCTATCATTGATCGCCGCGGGCTTCTGCCGTGCTGGCGGGTTTCTGCCACGCGGGTAAGTCCGTCGGGCGGTGTCAGCAGCAATCCTCAGGCATCGGCGCGCCGCCGGTCGCCGTCGTGATCTCGCAAGGAACGTCATGTCCGAAAACCCAGCATCGTCCAACGAGCGGCCGTGTCTGCATTGCCTGATCGGCGATCTGATCGACGAATTCTATGCCGAGTACGGCACGTCAACCGGCGAGACCGACGTCATCGACATGGACGAAACCCTGGCGGCGCTCGCCAAAACCGTCGCCGACCTGACCCATGGCACCGATTTGGCGGAACGTCAGCGCATCAAGGACGAGCTGGTCCGCGATATCGCGGAGTTCGAGGCGGAGTATGAGAAGGAGCCCGGGCCCGGGCTGCGGCATTAGAGCTTCTGCGCGGCCGCTATACTGTTCTCGGAACTGTAGTTCTGTGATATCATTAACTAATGAACGCAACGGTCAAGAGCATCCTCGATCGGGTCGCGGCTTGGCCTGAAGAGGACCAGGAAGAGCTTGCGGCGTTGGCGCGCGAGATCGAGGCGCGCCGGACCGGCGTATATGCCTTGAGCGACGACGAGAAGGCGGCGATCGATGCAGCCCGGCGGAGCGGCCTTGCATCCGACGGCGAGGTGGCGGCGTTTTGGAGCCGCTACGGCGCTCCATGAAAGTTCTTTACCGAGAACTTGCGCTCTCCGATCTCGATCGCATCTTCCGGTACCTTGAGGAATGAAGTCCGGCCGGCGCTCGGCAAGGCATGGGTGCCATCATGCGGCGATCGACGATATCGCGCAATTTCCGCTGAGCGCTCGGCTGACATCTGATCCAACGGTCCGCGTCAAGATCGTCCGTCGACACGGCTACAAGGTCTTCTACAGCGTCGAGACCGATGCAGTGGAGATCCTCCATATCCGCCACGGCGCTCGGCGGACATGGCCCGCCGAGCCTGTCGACAAGGATTGAAGCCTTCAATCCGTCGGCGCCTCAACTCGGCGCGTCACCGCCACGCCGAATAGACCGGCCTGCTGATCAGCGTCGCCGGATTGGCGCCCGGGCGCGGACGGAACTTCTGGAAGCGCCCGGCGTCGACCTCGGCGACGTAGAGGTTGCCCTCCTGGTCGGTGCTCATGCCGTGCACGCCCCAGAGCGTGCCGGGGAAATCGCCGAGCGTGCCCCAGGAATAGATCAGCCGCCCGTCAAGCTCGTATTTCAGCATCTTGTGGGTGTTGCGATCGAAGGTCACGAGCTTGCGGTCCTCGCCGATCACCACGTAGTGCAGGCTCGATGGCCGCACCGTGATTTTCCACTCGGAGAGATACTTGCCGTTCTCGTCGAAGATCTGGATGCGGTTGTTGTCGCGATCGTTAACGAACACGCGCCGCGTCTCGACGTCGACCGCGACGCCGTGCACGTTGTTCATGTAGCCGGGCCGCGTCTCCTTGCCGGGATCGCCCGGCATGCCGAAGTCGAGCAGGAACTTGCCGCTGGCGTCGAATTTCGCCACGCGCGTGCCGTTGTAGCCGTCGGCGACGTAGAAGGTACCGTCCGGCAGCCAGGCCATGAACGTCGGCCGGTTGAAGTGCGTCCCGTCGGCGCCCGGCACGTTCGGCGTGCCGATCGTCTGCACCAGCTGC
>Ga0209683_10000229_pt1 | contig 22595 bp, 18 predicted proteins | sample DOMMetBare2Fresh_FD_187474 | JGI IMG/M metagenome (GOLD analysis project Ga0209683, IMG submission 187474) | Wetland sediment microbial communities from St. Louis River estuary, USA, under dissolved organic matter induced mercury methylation -... | ecosystem: Environmental > Aquatic >... | reverse complement strand
TCATAGCGACTCCTTCGCGGCGGTTCTTAGGAAGTTCACTTGAACTTAGTTTGGTTTTATAGTGCCAGACCGCTCAACAGTTTCCGTTCAGCCAAAAATATCGCGCACTTTATCAACCAGGCCTTTGTCTTCGAGATCCTTGTTCTCGACGTCGGCAAGTTGCTCCAGCAACCGTCGCTGTTCTCTCGTCAGGCTGGTTGGCGTGACAACAGTAACCGCCACGAATAGATCGCCCTTTCCCCGGCCGCCAAGAACGGGCATCCCCTGGCCCTTCAAGCGAAAGACGGTTCCCGTTTGGGTGCCGACCGGGATCTTCAGATTCTGATCACTGCCGAGAGTCTTGACTGAAATCTCAGCTCCCAACGCAGCCTGAGCAAAAGTGATGGGTACTGAGGAATAGAGATTACCGCCCTGGCGTTCGAATTGTTCATGCTCCGAAACATGGATGACGACGTAGAGGTCCCCGGCCGGGCCGCCACTCGCGCCCGACTCCCCCTCTCCCTGCACCCGCATGCGTGATCCTGTCTCAACGCCGGCCGGAATTTTTACTTCCAACGATTTTTCGCGTTCGATGCGCCCGGCGCCCTTACAATCCTGGCAGGGCGTGCCAATTACGCGACCCACTCCCCTGCAGGCGTGACAGGTCCGCGCGACTGAAAAGAATCCCTGTTGATAACGAACCTGTCCGGTACCACCGCACGTTTGGCAGTTTTCAGGCGTGGTGCCCGGAGCTGCGCCAGCACCTTTGCAATTCTCGCAATTCTCAAGGCGCGGGATTCGCAGTTGCGCAGTCATCCCGGCGGCAGCCTCTTCAAGGCTAATTTCCAAATCGTAACGAAGGTCGGCGCCTCGCTGCGCGGTTGGGCGGCGTCCACCCGCTCGATTCCCGCCAAAGACATCGCCGAACCCAAACAGATCTCCGAGAATATCTTCTATACCGCCAAAACCAGGCGCGCCCCAATTGGCTCCGGCACTGCTCGAAACGCCCGCGTGCCCGAAGCGATCGTAACGGCGGCGCTGTTCGGCATCGGACAGTACCGTATACGCCTCGGAAACTTCTTTGAATTTTGCTTCGGCGGTTTCATCGGTTTGATTAACATCAGGATGATGCCGCCGCGCCAGTGCACGATACGCGCTCTTGATTTCCTGGTCAGTCGCAGTACGACTGACGCCCAGAACTTCATAATAATCTCGCTTGCTCATTACCAGACTTCTCTAACCTTTCGCTTTTTAGGAATTATTTTGTAAATCGCGTGCCAGGCGCAACCAGCAAGCCCACACCTTAATCACGCGCCCAGGTTCGGGCGGGATCACCTCCGGTCTCCCGCTTCACCGGTTGCGTCCTCGTTTTCAGGCTTCATCATGGCCACTGCGAGTTCACCAGCTACTCGCTCCAGCTTGCCGAGACTTCCGGAGATTGCCTCCAGGCTGTTCTCGCCTATCGCTTTTTCGCTTTCGGCGAAGATGTCCTCTGCAATTTTTTGATCATTGCTGGAAAGGAGCCCACCAAATGTGGTGAAAGATTTTTGCGTGTTGCGCAAGAGGGTTTCCAGCTTGTTTCGCAAAATCACTACTTCTTTGGTCTGGCGGTCGGATTCCGCTGCTGCTTCGGCGTCTTTGATTAACCGATCAATCTCATCGGGAGCCAAACCGGAACTGGGCGTGATGCGCATCTGTTGCGCGCGGCCAGTCGCCTTGTCCATCGCCGACACGGAAACGATGCCATTGGCATCGACTTCAAAGGACACTTCAATCTGCGGAACACCACGCTGGTTTGGAGGGATTCCGACCAGTTCAAACTTGCCCAGCGAGCGGTTGCCTTCCGCCAAATCCCGTTCCCCCTGGAGAATGTGAATTTCAACCGAGGACTGGTTATCAACCACCGTGGTGAAAGTAAGACTGTTGCGGAGCGGAATCGTGGAATTCCGCTCAATGATTTTTGTAAAAAGGCCACCACGCGTTTCCAAGCCCAGGCTCAGCGGCAACACATCCAGCAGCACGATGTCCTTGACCTCTCCGGTCAGGACGCCACCCTGAATGGCCGCTCCCATTGCCACTACCTCATCGGGATTGATTTCGGCCGAAGGTTTCTTACCAAAAATTTCCGCTACCGTGCGTTCAACTATCGGGGAACGTGTCTGCCCACCTACCAGAATGACCTTGTCAATTTCGCTCGGCTGTAGCTTGGCATCTTTCAGGGCCTGCTGGCAGGGCTCAATTGTTTGCTGAATCAGATCGTCAACCAAATTTTCAAACTGATCTCGCGTCAGCGTCTTATTGAAATGCTTTGGCCCGCTCGCGTCGGCGGCAATGAAAGGCAGGTTGATAGTCGTCTCAGTCGCGGATGAAAGTTCGCATTTAGCGCGTTCTGCCACTTCTTTTAGGCGCTGCAGGGCCAGACGATCCTGTCTCAGATCGATGCCGGCATCGGCAAGGAACTGATCGGCCATCCAGTTCATGATGCGCTCATCAAGATCTTCACCACCAAGGAACGTGTTCCCCGACGTTGAAAGTACTTCAAACACACCCTCGTTCATTTCGAGGATCGAGATATCAAAGGTTCCGCCGCCCAGGTCGTACACCGCGATACGTTCAACACCTGATTTCCCCAGGCCATAGGCCAGCGCGGCGGCAGTGGGCTCATTAATTATCCGCTCGACTCTTAGTCCGGCAATCTTTCCCGCGTCTTTGGTCGCTTGTCGTTGCGAGTCATCGAAGTAAGCGGGAACGGTAATAATAGCGTCCGTCACCGGCTCTCCCAGAAAATCCTCGGCGGCCGCCTTTAAGCGCTGCAAAACGATTCCGGAAAGTTCCGGCGGGCTGTAACTGCGGCCCTGTACTCGCACGCGGGCATCGCCGTTGGGAGAATCTACGATTTCGAATGCGGACGTCTCGCGAGTTCGTTCAACTTCGGCTGAACTAAATTTGCGGCCAATCAGGCGCTTGACGGCATAGACAGTGTTTGTCGCATTGGTTACAGCCTGGCGCTTGGCGATCTGTCCCACCAAACGCTCGCCCTTATCGGTGAAACCAACCACGCTCGGCGTAGTACGCCCGCCTTCCTTGTTCGGAACTATCTGCACCGCGCCGCCTTCCAGCACGCAAACGCAGCAATTGGTCGTTCCCAGATCTATGCCTATTGCTTTTCCCATGAATCCTTCACGCCTATTGTTTAATGCCGTGCGATCGCGCAGGCAACAGAGTCGCTACTTTCTCACGGCCACTTTTACCAGGGCAGGCCGCAGCAATTTGTCTCCAAGTCGATAGCCACGCACAATTTCCTGCAGCACAGTGTCTGGTTCGTGCTGGTCGCTCTCTTCGGTTACCACAGCCTCGTGAACGTGGGGATCAAAGACCTCCCCAACCGAAGGTACGACTGTTATTCCCATGCTCTCCAGTAAGCCGCCCAATTGTTTATAAATCAGATCAACACCACTAAGAAAGTGCCGGAACTCATCAGACTCGGTAGCTTCAACCGAAGCCTCTGTATCGAGAGCTCGGCCCAAATTGTCCAGCACCGGCAGGAGTTTTGTAACCAACTCGGCCGTGGCCCGATTGTATGTCTCCCCACGTTCCCGCTCGACTCGTTTGCGGAAATTCTCAAAGTCCGCTTGCCGCCGCGCAAACTTTTCCCGCAAATCATCGTTCTCCAGCGCCATCCTCTTGAGTTCCGCCCTGGTCGCCAGCAACTCCGCAAACACCGGTCCTGAGGCTTCATTGTCAGCGCTGTCACGCGGCCCCTGGTCAGTATCCCAGCCGGAAAGACGCCCGGTATCGAACCCGTCTGCCTGCTCGTCGCTATTCTGGAACTCGGTCGCGGCATCACTGTCCGGCGCTGACTCGCTAACCGGCAAGCCATTTTCGCCCTTGCCCTCACCGGTTTCGGTTTCATCAGCTGATTCCGAAAACCGTATTGGGATGCGTCCCCAGCGTCTGTCTTTTTTGTCAGACATCATTGATTTTGCAATGTAAGCGGTTTTGCAATTCAGAGTTAAGTTGGAAAGTATTAGAGTGTTGCCTCTTCAGTAAGCCGGCGTTCGATCAACCGCGCCATGTAGTCTACCATAGCCATCATGCGTGAATACTCAATTCTCATCGGACCGACCACTCCTATCGTGCCAACCCCTTCATCGTCGCGCACGCGATACGGAGCCGTGATGAGGGCACAATTTTGCATCGACGGGGCCAAATGCTCGCGACCGATGACGATATGCACATTGCCCGGGGCGGACGGATCTCTCGATATACATTCATTGAGGATCCGAATCAGCCGGGACTTTTCTTCGAACGTGCGAAACAACTCGCGCATTCTCTCGATATCGAGAAAATCGGGCTTGGCCAGGATGTTTGAAGCACCATCGATGTAGACGTTGGGACTCGCCCCGGCATCACCCTCCAAACTCATATCGCACAAGAGAATTGCATTGCGCAACAAGCGATCGTAAAGCGCCTTTTCCTCGCTCATCAGTTCCAGGATTTTCGCTCGAATAGTCAGCAGACTCTTGCCGGAAAATTCAGCATTCAGATAACGAGCCGTTCGGTCCAATTCGTCCTGAGCCAGCGCTTCATCAATACGAATTATCTTGTTGTGAACAATATTCGAAGCCGAGACCATCACAACCAGAATTCGCTTGTCCGCCAATTGCACAAACTCTATATGCTTCAGGCGGTTCTCAGCCAGCGACGGCGAAATGACTATGCCTACATTTTCCGACATGGCCGACAACGCGTGCGAAGCTCTTTCCATCAAGCGGTCAGGCCCGTCGCTCGCGTCCATGGCGCCCGCGTAAACCAAATCGTCGATTGCTCGCAAGTCCGACGCCGACAATCGAGCTTCGCCCATCATATGATCCACGTAATAGCGATATCCTTTATCAGTGGGGACCCGACCCGCGGAGGTATGGGGTTGTTCCACCAGGCCGGATTCCTCCAGCGCAGACATCACATTGCGTATAGTGGCTGAACTCCAACCGGTGGCATGTTCAAAACGATCTGAAAGGACCCTGGAACCGACTGCTTCGCCCGTAACCAGGTGCTCCTTAATGATGGCCGCAAGCACAGCCTGGGCCCTGGCATCAGGGAGGCTCTTTTCTGACGAATTTGAAGTCGGACTGCGACGGGGCATTGGATGAAAGGCAAAGTAAGACTCGTTTCCCGAATGTTAACAGCGTGTCGGTAAGCGCCAAATGCGCACCGATCGCCGCCCAAGAGGGCGAGAGGCAGTATAAGGTATTGAAGAAGATGGCTGCAAACAATTCCCGTTCCAACCTGCCGGACGTCCTCCGGTTCGGCTTTGTCGGGCGTTAACTGTTGACAGGTAATAGCTTGCGGAGGCCAAGCCGACTAACTTCCGTGGTGCCAGGCACTGCCAGCTTTTATTCCCTTTACTTTCAACCACTTACGTCTGATTACGAGTCAGCAATTGACTCCGGCCCAAGCTCCTCATTAAGATTCAGGTGGCCGTTGGCCGCGCAATTCACCTATTCGAGCCTTCGCCCCCGAAGGCTTTCTCAGATCAAGTCAGATGAAGCTGGTCTTATCCGCAGATTGCGTTGTTGAGTGAAGTCGATTTGAACTCTAATTTGGAAAAACTGTTTACCGATGCGTTTGCCCACCTTGGTGGCGCACGACCAATCCCGCCGGTAGAAGTGCGCTTCTATCCCTACGCCGGTCTGCATCACACCATTAGGCTACGGTCGGGTCGTGCTTACGTGCGCTTATCGGACATCTGCCGGGATAGCCCGGTCGAAGTACTTCGCTCTCTTGCTTTTGTGCTGGTCGCCCGCTTGCTTTCAAAGCGGCCACCGGTGGCTCATGAAAGGCTCTATCGGGAATACTCGATGAAGCCGGAAATTCAACGCGCTTCTGACATTGCGCGGCGGCGCCGCGGGCGAAAGATCGTTTCCTCACCGCAGGGTCGTGTTTACGATCTGGAACGCATGTTTGCTCGACTGAATCGTCGTTATTTTCAAGGTGAACTGCCCACGCCCACGCTCACCTGGTCGCAACGGCGCACCAAGCGGATACTCGGGCACCACGATCGGGTCTACGAGACGATCACCATCAGCAAAACGCTTGACTCCTCCGAGGTACCCGAGTGGTTTACTGAGTACATCATGTACCACGAAATGCTTCACATAAAACATCCGGCCCGGGTTATGAATGGAAGGCGATATTATCATACGGGTGCCTTCCGTTCGGACGAACGCCGATTTCCTCATTACGACGAGGCGCAGCGCTGGCTGGATCGCGTCGCGCGGCAGAGAAGATCGTCACGTGCCAGAGCGGCCTGAGTGAAATCCTCGCCTCAGACACTGCTGATGCGCGGGTCGAATTTGGGAACTTCCTCAATCTCTAAACGTTTAAGGCGACGAGGTAGATGGGCTCCTCAAAAGGCGGCTCGTACCGGTGAACAGTTGTTCCTGGTGCGCGCCGCCTTCGTATTAGGGACGCCGGCGACCCTGCATGACGCACACGACGCGTGTGCCACTGGTGGTGTCCTATTAGGACCGTGCCACTACTGGACCGCTGGACAAGAATCACACCGAATCGCTAGACTAGCGGGTTTTCAGATAGCTACCTATGGCCGTCCTTATCGGAAAGAGGCAATAACTATCGGAGATCAATAATAAATATGGCAATTTCTGCAACTCAGATCCGGCGCGGCATGGTTATCGTTTTCGAAGGCGCACCCTGCAAAGTAGTGGAGTTCCGTCACCACACCCCGGGGAACCTGCGTGCCATGGTACAAACGAAGCTGCGAAATATACGCACCGGCGCCTCGTTTGAGCATCGTTTTCGCTCGGCTGACACTATCGAGCGGGCTTCTCTGGAACAACACGAAATGGAATATCTCTATTCGGATGGCTCCCACCATCATTTCATGAATACAGAGAACTATGAGCAAGTAGCGCTTAGCGAGGAGGACCTGGGCGACGCTACTCAATGGCTTACTCCCGGCCTCAAGCTTCAGACCGAGTTTTACGAAGGGGCGCCCATTGGCATCGACCTGCCCCCGTCGATGGAATTGACTGTAGTTCAAACCGAACCGACGATGAAAGGCGCCACCGTTTCGAATGTGAACAAGCCTGCCACCCTGGAAAATGGCGTGACTATTCAGGTACCTCCGTTCGTCAACGAAGGCGATCGTATTCGGGTCGACCCCAGCGAGGGCCGCTATATCGAACGCGCCAAGTAGTACAGCCTGAATCAGGCCAGTCCGCTGCAGACTGCGCTTTGATCCGCCTTGCTATGTACTTAGTCTATAGCCTTCTGCTCGGGTTTGGGTTTGTGATAATGCTCCCCAGACTCCTGCTGGATGCGTGGCGGCATGGTAAATACGTTGCCGGTCTGGGCGAGCGGATGGGAAAGCTTAAAAGCTGTAGCCGCGCGCGCCCCGTGATCTGGTTGCACTGCGTTTCCGTCGGCGAAGTCCAGGCCGCGCGGCCTCTCTTCCAGACGCTGCGGCGAGAATTTCCCGAGCATTCGATCGCGGTTTCAACCACCACCATCACTGGCCAGCAACTCGCTCGCGAAGTCTTCCAGAGCGAGGCAATAACCGTCTTTTACTTTCCCATTGATTGGCGCTGGACAGTGCGGCGCTCCCTGAAAAGCATTAGGCCGGATCTGGTGCTGATTATGGAGACAGAGTTGTGGCCAAACTTTCTCAGTGAGTGCCGCGCCCAGGAAATAGCTACGGCGATCGTGAACGGTCGATTATCTGAACGCTCGTTTAAACGCTACCGGCTAATTCGGCCCTTTATCGGCCGAGTTCTGAGTTGCCTCAACCTTGCCGCGATGCAAACCGAATCTGATGCGCAGCGCCTGCGTGCGTTGGGCATGCCGGCCGAGCGGGTGACGGTTACGGGTAACATGAAATTTGACGCCGGTACTCCTGACGCAACCAATCCCTTAACAAAACGACTTTCCGAACGCTTTCACTTTTCTGATGGCCGACCGGTCCTGCTGGCAGCCAGCACGCACGAACCGGAAGAGCGCATCGTGCTCGAGACATTTAATCGCCTGCGAGAAAATGCCGACCTGCAGTCCCTACGCCTAATCGTTGCTCCTCGTCATCCGGAACGTTTCGCAGCTGTAACAGCGCTTTTGCAGGAGTCAAAGCTTACCTGGGCTCGCCGGTCGGCGCCCCCGACTCTCTCCGACGAGCTGGCCGAAGTGGTCTTAATGGATTCCATTGGCGAGTTGCGCTCACTTTTTCCGATAGCCTCGCTGGTTTTTGTGGGCGGCAGCTTCGCTCCCGTTGGTGGCCATAATGTATTGGAGCCTGCTGCTGCCGGGGCCTGTATCGTTACCGGCCCGCACACCCAAAATTTCGATGAGATAGTAAGAAAGTTTCTTGCTGACGGTGCCCTGATTCAAATCCTGGCACCTGTTAAGGGTGAGGCGGCCTCTTTACTGGCGGATGTTTGCGCGACCCTCTTGCGCAATCCAGACAAACGACTTCTGCTTGAAAACCGCGCTCTGGCTTTGGTCAGGGAAAATCGCGGCGCTACCGCGCGGACGGTGGGGTTGTTACAAAAATTCCTGGCGCCGGCAGTCAGTCGCGTGGAAGAATCCTGAAGGTCGGACGCTGACCTCAAACAATGGCGATGTTCGCGGATCCATGACGGCATCATCAATGATCCTGACCCCATTCGCAGCGCTCTACGGCGCGGTCGTCGAAATTCACAGCTCGCTGTACCGGCACGGCCTTCTCAAAGTGTCCAGGCTGCCTGTGCCAGTTATCAGCGTAGGGAACATAACGGCCGGAGGCACTGGCAAGACACCGTTGGTTGAATTTATAGCGCGGGTAGTTGCCGCCGAAGGACCAAAGGTATGTATTCTCACGCGCGGATATGGAAGACAGAATTCCAACCAGAGGGTGCTGGTTTCCGACGGGCACGAGGTCCTGGCCAGCGTGCTCGCCGCCGGAGACGAAGCCAGGCTGTTGGCCGAAAACCTGCAGGGCGTGGCCGCCGTCATTAGCGACGCAGATCGACTCGCCGCCGGCCAATGGGCGATCGCCACACTTGGCTCACAAGTCTTTGTTCTCGACGATGGCTTCCAGCATTTACAACTGGCCCGAGATCTGAACATAGCGACCATCGATGCAACGAATCCCTGGGGTGGGGGGCACCTGCTCCCGCGTGGACGTTTGCGCGAGCGACCACGCGGCCTGGGCCGAGCCGACTGTGTTGTCATTACACGCGCCCGCCAGGCCGGCGAACTCGATTCACTCAAGCAGCAAATCGGGACGCTTAGTCACGGCCGGCCAATCTTTGTTTCAAGTATGAGGGTCAAGGGCTGGCGCCGGCTTGACCATAGCCCGGCGGAACCGCAGAGAGAGGACTTTGCATCCTTTGCCGCCTTCTCAGCTATTGGTAATCAGCGGTCATTTATCACCCTGCTGGAAAGTGAAGGTCACATTCCCGTGGCGACTGCCGACTTTCCTGATCACCATCGCTACTCACAGCGCGATGTAAATAATGTGATTGAGAAGGTCAAGCGGGCGGGAGCAAGAGCCCTGGTGACGACGGCTAAAGACGCGGTCAAGTTGCGAGATCTTGCTCTTGATCTGCCCTGCTATGTGATGGAGATCGAAGTATTCCTGGAAGCGGAGACAAGCTTCGTCGAAATGGTCCGCAATGTACTGGGCAGGCGTTAGTCGTTACGACCACACAGACTTAATCAGACACAGGTGGTACCGGGGGCAGCGTGCTGGTTGGTTTCGGCGATGCCGGAGGCACAGTCGGCGAGGGGAGCAAGGGATCGGTAGACTGCGGAGTTGAGACGGGCGAATGCTTCGGTGAGGGTAACTCCACCGCGCGATTGCTGTTACCGTTCACGCTTTTATTATCGTTGGCGCTGTTCTCATTTGTCTCATCGAGCGGTGTTGGAGATGGGGCTGTGTTCGCATTTGTGTTGCTGTTCGCGTTCGCAGTTGGCGCCGGCCCTGCCACGCCACCGAGCGGAATTCCCTGTTCGCTCTGCCCTGTAGGGGGCGCCACGGGTTTGACAGCCTGACTGTTCGGATCGGCGGTCAAGCCGGGCACTTGCCCCTGCTGGTTGGAATTCACAGTTGGTTGGGACGTTCTTGTAAAAGCCCAAATCACCACGAACAACACGATCAGCCCGGCCACTGCCGGGATAACAATCTGTAATGGTTTGAATCCGGAGGTCGCCGGAGGCGGTTGTGGCTGCCTGAGCGGTGTTTGCTCCGGCGGAACATAAGCAGGCGTACGCGGACGCACAAGTGTCTGCTCATCATCCTCAAGGATCCCGCTCTTCATCTCTGGCGACGCAACGCGACTCGCGGTTTGATCGCGGAGCTCCGGCTGCACCAGGCCGGTTCCCTCTGCAATTACTAAATCCTCAATCAATGCTCCGGCTGTTTGATACCGATCTTCTCTCCTTTTGGCCAGGGCTTTAGCGACAACCGTTTGCACGCCTGCGGGCAGGTCCTCCCGGTCAGTGAGCACAGAGGGCGGCGGTTCCTGCAGGTGCTTGAGCATGACGGCGGTGGGCGACTCTCCGGCGAAAGGCACGTGGCCCACCAGCATTTCAAACAGAATGACCCCCAATGAGTAAATATCCGAGCGGGAGTCGATTTGTTCAGACTGGGAACATTGCTCGGGGGACATATACTGGGGTGTGCCGATGATTAGATCCGGAGAGGTCAGTCCGGGATCCATTTCACCAGAGGACTCCTGAATTTTAGCAATCCCAAAGTCCAGCACCTTGGCATAATCGGCCCCCGTCGTATTGAGCAACATAATATTGTCGCTCTTCAAATCGCGATGGACCACACCTTCGGCATGCGCGGCGTCGAGCGCGCTGCCGACCTGTCGCATGATCTCGACGGCGCGCGTGAGCGGCAAAGGTCCATCCTGGCGGATCACTTCCTTAAGCGTGCGCCCATCCAAAAATTCCATTATCAGGAAGACTACGCCGCCTTCATCTTCGCCGAAATCAGTAACGCTCAAGGCGTGGGGATGTGAGATGCGCGAGGCAGCACGAGCTTCGCGCGAAAAGCGGGCCACAATCTTCTCGTCAGCGGCCAGCGATGGTCGCAGTACCTTGATGGCCACTTTCTTGTCCATCAGGATGTGCGTGCCACGATAGACAGTGCCCATGCCGCCAACGCTAAGGCGTTCTTCCACGCGATACTTTCCCGCCAGGGTTTCGCCCAGCAATGGGTCACCGGTCTGTTCCAGTCCGGTCCCGTCAGCGGGACAAAGCGTGGTCGTGTCGGAATATTCTGTTCCGCAACGCGGACATTTTTTCATCGGCGGGTCTTGCCTCTTTCTTTCTGGCTATGGAAGGGCGAGCGTACCACACTGCTTCGGAGAGAGGCAAAGCAGCGAAAATTGGCAAGTGTCTGCCTGGTAGAGGGGCTTCGTATCGTCCTTATAACTACAAAAAGATGCGAGCGGGTTGCCAGTCCCACTCGCATCCTGTCGTCGTCACACTCGGTTAGTTGATCTTGGCGAATACGACCAACAGCGCAAATAAGACCAGCGATTCGATCAGCGCCAGGCCCAGAATCATCATGGTCTGAATACGGCCAGCAGCGCCCGGATTGCGAGCCGCGCCTTCAACCGCGGCGGCGCCGATACGGGACTGCCCCAGAGCGCCGCCAACTACCGCGATGGCAAACCCGACGCCCGCGGCGATGGCTTTCAAGCCGGGGTTATTGTCGGTGGCTGCTGCTGCCGGACCTTCCGCCAGGGCCGGAATCGCCGTCAGCAGTATGGCCACGGTGGCAAAAAACAAAATATTCACTATTCTCATCTTCTTCTCCTTCCGGGCAAACCGGGAACCAGTGGTTGAACAACACGCGCTTGGCGGCTGGTTATTATTTCGCCTGCCTCCGGTATCCACCGCCCCTCAAACAACGGCGCTCCTGCAATACAGACATTGTTTTGCTTCAAAACTCGAAGCTATGAATTCGCCGACCTGGCCTGTCGTGACAACCTCATTATGCTTGTGCGCCGCAACGTGCGCGGGCGCGTTGCCCGCGTCGCTCGGGGAGCGTTTCGGATAAAGCCATCATTAAGTCAACACCGGAACCATAAACTCTTCGCTCTGATCTTCGTCCTCGGAATGCTGCGCATGTGAATCATGTGGCGCGTGCGATACCTCACTCAGGTAAAGCTGTGATAAGAGCACGAATACAAAAGTCTGAATGAAAGCCACAAACAAACTCAATGGCATGAGGAAGACCGGCACCACAAAGGAACTGTAAGGCGGAGCCAGGTGGGCGATGGTATCCAACACTTTTTCGTCGGCAAACAAATTACCGAATAACCGGATACCGAGCGAGAACGGCCGGATAAAATTACTGACCAGCTCGATTGGGAAAATCAGCGGCGCAATCCACCAGATTGGCCCGGCGAAATGCTTAAGGTGGCCAAACAAACCATTCTCTTTAATGCCAACCGAATTGTAATAGAGAAACGAGGCCAGTCCGAGTGCAAAGGTTACGCTGGTGGCCGCCGTGGGCGACATAAACAGGGGAAACATGCCCATCAAATTCGAAACGAGAATCAATACGGCAAAGGTCATGACCATGGGAAAGTACTTCAGCCCATGGGGCCCAATAATGTCACCCAGCATGTCTCGAATCGCCAGCACACCCACTTCCAGGGTCTGCTGACCGTGACCCGGATCTTCGGCCGAGAGTTTCCGTCGAAACAGCAGAATTATCGCGAGGCTCAAAATGCAGGCGATGACAAACATCACCGTGTACCAGGGGATCGCATTTTCAGGCGTGTAGGGACCAAACGCACCTTCCGGGGTGCTGCCGAATCTCCCGAGGATCTTCACCCAGATCGGGTGCGTGTACTTCATCTCAAAATCGTAGGCCCAATGCCCGAAGTATTGATTCACATACTTAACGATAATCGGCACATGCTCGGCATGTTCCTGCGCCTTATCCGCATGTTCCGCAGCCGCTGCGGCGACTTTCTCCTGTAACCAAAACATTAATTGATTCCCTCTCGATGAATGATAATGAAATAGAACTGTCTCAAGGCTTCGGCAAACAAGGCGACGACAAAACTACACAAGCCAAGAATTGTCGCCGGCAGCGACACGACATTAAGTTTGTAAGCGCCGGCGACGGCGACGGCAACCACGAAGTAGCGAACGATGTAGCGGGCGCCCCTGGCTGTAACCGCTTTGCCTGAAACGCGGGCCTGAAGGAGCGCCGCAATCGAGGTCCTCATCCAGCGGTAATTCAGGAGTGAGAGCAGGCCTCCTAATAACAATCCTGTGGCTATGCGCCAGGGCATGAACAGTGTGGCCACAGATACCGCTACTGCCACGGACACAACCATGACGCGGAAAATACGCGCTTCCAGGCCATCATCAGCCTCCAGGATCGGGCCGCCAGTTAAGCTGTTGGTGATTTCCTTCATCGGCAAAGCCAGCGATTTTACACAGGTGGCGCGGCAATTGTCGAACTGCGCTAGGAGTTTCGCTTATAGTTTTGCAGTCAGGCGAATAAATTGGTAGAAACCGACGATCGCGCCCAGCACAATCCCGGCCACCATCAGCCAGGGGCTTGTTCCCAGCCAGCGATCGAATGCCCAACCAGCGCCACAGAGCGCCGCCACAGAGAAGAAAAGCGAAAGCGCGGCGGCATAGGCGACTCCGCTCTTCCGATTCGTTTCCTGGTCATCGCTGGCAGGCATTAGCTTGGCTCGACTTCCGCCGCCGGATCAATTGGAAATCTTTTCGTAGACATCGCTGAGGGCAAGTGAACAGTCTATCGAGCGAAGCGCTACGACGCTATCGAGCGAATGGTAATCGAAAAGTATCCACTGGTTGTCTGGCTGTTTCAGATAGTGCTCAACTCGATGCCTGTCCTGGGCAACGAGCAGATGTTCCGCCAGGGAATCCAGCGTTCGATAATACGATGACTTTGCGATGCGGTCATAACGCTCGGTCGATTCCGAGAGTATCTCGACCAGCAAAGTGGGATTGAGCAGCGTATCGAGGTGTTCATCTTCCAACCTTGGCTCACCGCAAATAACTACTATGTCAGGGTACGTATACAAACCAGCGGCAGTCACCTTAACTCTCATGTCACTCGCGTAGACTTCGCAAGGTCTGCCGCGTAGTTGCAAGCCTAAGGACACTACGATATTGGTTGAAATGAGATTGTGGTTGCGACTAGCCCCAGTCATCGCGAATATTTCACCGTTTAAATATTCGCTTCGCTGCTCAGACTTTCGCTCAATGGCCAGATATTCCGCTGGGGTGATGAAAGGCTTGATTTGGCTTGACATACTGGTCGAGTTTACCACGTTTCACGCTTCAGATAATTCCTCGGCAACTCATACAGCATGGCTCGCGTTGAATGCCGCATCGAATCGTGAATGAAACAAACATGAGTGCACCAGCAAGCCTTGCCGCCATCGATTTGCTGAAGTTCAGCGCTGCGTTCCTCGCCGGCCCAGAGGGCGCCAAAATCGTAATCGTAGTCGGCCAGTGACCCGAAACTCTCGCGCAACTCACAAGCGCGCACGTCGCCGTTGTAATCAATTACCGCGGTCGTCTCTCCCGCTGTGCAGGGGAACGGCCAGGGGTTGGGTTGCTGGAAATTATCATGCTGAGTCCGGTAATGCGTTGTGATAGCGCCGACGTAAGCGATGTTCTTTACAAATCGCCGGCTGGCGTCGTCAGCGGCAAACATCCGATCACCGTAGCGCTTGGTCAACTTTGACACCTTGGCATACATCCGGGGCAAAATCTCAGGAGGCACCTGCTTAATGGCATCGCCAACCGGAGTTTCGCCGCGGATGAGGTTGAAGTATTGACCGTCAAGTTGGAAGTTACTCCACAAATATTCTGCGAGCTTCTCGATTTCGGTATAGTTTTCCGCGCAAACCACCGTGTTGACGTTCAGGCGAAGGCGATCGCCAAATTGTTTCTTGAGCGGATACAGCGCGCGAATACATTCCAGAGCTTTGCCCCAGTTACCCGGTACCCCCCGGATGCGATCATGTGTTTCGCCATACCCATCGAGAGCTATATTCAGATAGAGATCCAAGCCTGGATGACGACTCAATGCCTGATCAACCACTTCGACGACGCGCGATTTGATAAGGCCGTTGGTGGGGAGAATCACCCGCTCCACTCCATTCTGCCTGACGAATAGTTCTATAATTTCGGAGACGTCACGCCTCAAAGTGGGCTCGCCACCGGATAACCATAGATCGCTGATCGGCGACATGGTACGCGAGATCTTTTCAATCTGCGCGAACGTCATGTCGCCTGGTTGATTCAGCTCGGCGTGGTAAAAACAGGTCTTACAAAAGGCGTTGCAGCGCGAGGTTACAAATAGGATCACCGTGCTGAGACGCTTCGCGCGCTTCGTCGTGCGCAGCAGTTGAATGAGCTGTACAGCTTTATTTGGCATCTCAATCCGAGTCGCGCGAGATGATGACAGCTTCGGTTGGGGATTTCAATTCATAACTGATACCACGCCAATAGATGCGTCGCGAAAAAGCCGCCGTCAGCGCATTGATCAGGAAGAGAGCAGAGGCGAACGGCCATAAACACAAGTGAGCCAATGCACTCGGCCGGCCGCTCAGCGAGTTGTTGAAATGCGCCCGGCGCACAGCTCTTAATCGTATCCAGGCCTTGGCCGTGCCTAAGCCGAACATTATCGCCAGCATTCCGACGGCGACTCCCACAGGCAATCCCATAAACAGTCGCGTAACTACCAGGACAATACCGCCAAAGAACACCAGCACAAACTGCGAACTCCCCAACAGCACCGCCTGCCACAAATGTGGAGCATACACGCGTGTAATCTTTAATTGGCGGTTTGTAAACCCCAGCAGCTCCCGAAGGCTGCAGTCACCAAACGACTGGACCAGGCACGCCGGCACAAAGTGAATCGCAAGCTTGGCCTTTTGCAGCACCCGGGTCATGGTGAAGTCGTCAGAGATGGAGCCGCGCCAAAGCCTGGCGACCCCGAGCCCTTCAAAAGTCTCACGCCGCATTGCCGTGGAGCCGCCCCAGCAGAAGTTCTGGTCAGCACTCGCGCCCAGCGCCGACGCAATCGAGGCATTCCAGACGGAACGCAGGTGAGAGGCAAGTGTCCGCTGCGGCTCAAACCAGCGATAGCCGGTTGCAGCGCCCACGCTCTCTTCGCTGAGCGGCGACACGAGAGCTCGTAACCAATTCCTGTGCGGTCGCGCATCGCTGTCGACAAAAGCTATAACCTCTGTCCGCTGATCAAGTTCCTGAACGGCCCTCTGTAAATTATAGACTTTCTGACCCGATTCGATAGCCGGACCGGCAATAATAATCCGTGTCGTCTGTCCGGCAAGCTTCAGATTGTTGTCTGTCGACGCAAGGTCGTCGCCAACTCGCGCAGGATTCTTGTGCGCGTCAGCGACCCGTTGAAGTTTGTTGGACAAGGCTCGCTCGACCACCAGGAGGCCGGGGTCATCGGCGCGGTCCGTGACAAAGATGATTTCGTAGGCAGGATAATTCTGCGCCAACAGAGCGGCAATGTTTTCGCAAAAGTCCGGATCGGCTCCACGGAAAGGCGCGATCACGGAGACGAAGGGCAGATAGCTGCCGGCTGGTCGGGCCAGCTCTTGTCGCACATAAGATGAGAATCGCAATCCTCCGCGCAGGGACAAGACACCGAGCCAAATGGCAATCGCGGCAAGAGAATAGTAGACAAGCATGTGGCTTCAAAAAATCGAAAAAGGCGATGCTCTGTCCGAAACATCGCCCCCAGACTTGCGGTGGGAAATCCAGCGCGGCCTTATCGCATCCACTGTTCAATCAGCACATGCGCAAACTTAAACAAGGGTTGCGGATAAACACCAAGAACAAGAATGCCAATGACTGAAACGGCGAGCGCAGTGCGCAAGGCCGGCGACAATGACAGGGGCCTGTCATCGGCCACCTGATCACCCAGGTACATGACCTTTATGAACCGTAGATAGTAATAGAACGAGATGACGATATTGATGACGGCCCAGCCTGCCAGCCAGTAGTACCAGGTTTTTCCCGAAGCCCTGGCTTCGACCTGCCCACGCTGCCAGAGGCCTAACAGCAAGTAGTACTTGCCCATGAAGCCGCCGGTAAGCGGCAGGCCGCCCAGCGAGAGCATGAACACAGCCATCATGGCCGCCATTGCCGGGGCCTTCTGCGCCAGACCCGCCATGTCGTCAACGTTGTCGCCGATGATACCTTTGCGCCGCAGACTAATTACGATACCAAACGCGCCCATGTTCATCAGCGTGTACACCAACAGATAGATGAAGATGCCGACATAACCGTACACATTGCCGGCCACCAGTCCCAGCAGCAGGTAGCCCGCGTTGGAGATCGAGGAATAGGCCAGTAATCGTTTGGAGTTTTCCTGAGTAACGGCGCCCCAGTTGCCGACAAAGATCGTGATGGCTGCGACCAAACCCAACAGCGGCGCCCAATCAGCTCGCATCTCGCCCAGGGCCACGATGAAAATGCGAGCATAGAGCACGAAGCTGGCGGCCTTTGAGCCGGTCGAAAGGAAAGCCGTCACTGACGTTGGCGCGCCTTCGTAGGCATCCGGTGCCCACATGTGGAAAGGCACGGCCGAAATCTTAAAGAACAACCCTGCCGCCAAAGCGATCATTCCCAGCAAGAGCATCGGCCGCAGCCCCTTAAGCGCATCGCCCACCTCGGCACTCTTGACGGAGCCAACGACGGCAGCGACGCTTTGCCCAATCTCACCAATGTTGGTTGAGCCTGCGATTCCGTAAAGTAGCGACATCCCGTATAGAAGAATGCCGGACGAGAATGCGCCCAGCAGAAAGTACTTCATCGCCGCTTCATTCGAACGTTTCTCGCGCTTGGTAAAGGCCACCAACACATAGAAGGTCAGGGCCATCAACTCCAAACTGATGTACAGCAGGATCAGATCATAGCCACTGCCGAGAAACATCATGCCGACGGTGGCAAACAAGACGAGGGCGTAATACTCCCCGTGCTGTTCATTCTCGATATCCAGAAAGCGCGTGGAGATGGCAATGGCCAGGGCCGCAGCGAGCAAAAAGATGCCTTTGAAAAGAAGCGCAAATCCATCGATGCGCACCATGCCGTAGAAGCCCGAGAGCGGCAGCGAGTCCTGATTTCCGGACCAGAGCAAGCCGAGCGAGATTGCCGCCAGGGCGATACCAGTGAGCGCGAAGTAGGCCGTCCACTTGCTCTTCCGGTACGGGAGGATCACTTCCATGACCAGCGCAATACAGGCGCACACGGTCAGGATCAACTCGGGCGCGATCAGCGCCAGATCGTTCACATTAAAGAGTGAATAAGTATTGGCTTGTAGTAACAGGATCATAAGATAACGACATTTAGCGCGGCTGAATGGTTATGCCGGGCTGCTGCTGGACTGGGCTGAGCGGCGGCACTGTGACCCGCGTATCGATGGGGGCGCCAGGGGCCGCCATTCCGGGAATGGGATACGTGGGCCGCACCTGTCGCACGATGGCGTCGACGGGCTTGCTGATGTAATCCATGAACACCTTTGGATAAACGCCAATCCACAGAGACAGGATTAGGAGCGGTGTCATGTAAGCCCATTCGCGCCAATTAAGATCCGTCAACTTCTGGTTCTTGGGATTCTCCACATTGCCAAAGAACATTCGCTGATATAACCAGAGGAAATATCCTGCGTTGAGAATGATTCCGAGCGTGCCCCAACCCGCCCAGGCAGGATTGGCCTCAAACGCTCCTCGCAGGGCAAGAAATTCTGAAATGAAAACAGCCAGCAACGGCAAGCCAATCGCGGTCATAACCATCGCCAGGAATACAGCGGCATAGCCGGGCATGACATGTGACAGACCGCCAAACTCCGCAACATTCCGGGTGTGGCGCCGTTCATAGATGATACCTACCAGCAGGAAGAGCGCGCCGGAATAGATACCGTGATTGATCATCTGCATCACGGCGCCATTCAGTCCGTTGGGATTCAAAGCAAAGAGGCCCAGCATCACCATACCCATTGACGATACAGACGAGTAGGCCACCAGTTTCTTCACGTCGCCATCCTGCTTGACTACAAAATACATGGCGGCGAGCGCTCCATAGATAATGCTGATTATTGCCAACAGCACCATCACGCTACGCACGCCAAAGGTGCCGAAGTACTTTTCGTCAAGCGAGGCGGTGGGAAACATGGGAATATTGAAACGATAGAAACCGTATGTGCCGAGCTTCAGCAGGATGCCGGCGAGAATAACGGATCCCGCCGTCGGAGCTTCGACGTGCGCATCCGGCAGCCAGGTGTGGAACGGAAACATCGGCACCTTGATGGCAAATCCGAGCGCGAAGGCAAAGAACAACAACACCTGAACGACGTCCAGGGGCAACACCGATCCAATGGATTGCAGATAGACAATATTGAAAGTGCCGCCACCTGCTGCCGCCTGGACTGTTTTATTGACCATTGCGGCCGCCGCCGGGTTTCCCGCCAGTAGATTAATCGTGGCGGATGAAATTTTTGTCGTCAGGTCAGGATCCTGCGTCAGGAAATACATCTTCAGGATTCCGAGCAGCATGACGACGGAACCTACCAGGGTATAAAGGAAAAACTTGATGGCTGCATACAGTCTGCGCTCGCCACCCCAGATACCAATCAAGAAGTACATGGGCACGAGTGAGACTTCAAAGAACAGGTAGAACAGAAACAGATCCATCGAACTGAACACGCCCAGCACTGCCGCCTGCAGGAACAAGAGCAAAGCGTAGTATTCCTTCTCGCGTTTTTGAATGTAATCCCATGAAGAAAGAGCAGCGATCACTCCCAACAGCGTGGTCAACAAGATCAGCAGGACCGAAACACCGTCCACACCCATCTGATAGCGCGCGCCAATCACCGGAATCCACTGGTGATCTTCCAGAAACTGCATGCCACCGAGAGTGCGATCGTAGTAACAGAGATACAGCGAGGCGATGAAATCCAGACCGAGCCAGGCAGTCGCAAAGCGCTTGATCAGTGTCGACTGGTCTTTCCTGAAGAGCGCGATAATGACGATCCCGCCCAACACCGGCAGCCACGTGATAATGGAGAGAATGTTATCTTTCAGCACTTCTATTCCTCGCGGTCTTTCAGCCTTCGTGAACTCAGGCCAGGAGTTTGAAATAAAGTGACGCGCTCAACGTCCAATTACGGCGGCTACGATGTCGGTGTAAAAGAAAACCGCGACGGCTACCAGCAGCCCGATGACCATCATCAGCGCGTAGTTCTGGGCCAGTCCCGTCTGCGCCGCCCGCACGAGCGGGGAAACCAGCCGGATGACAAAAGCCGCAATGGCATTGACCACGCCGTCAATAAAGTGTTTGTCGATATTCCCAGTGATTGTGCTCGATAGTCGCGTCAGCCAGGCCGTTCCGTTGACTCCGCCATCGATCACCCTGGAGTCGAAGGCAAAGACGCCCCGCGCGAGGTCCATGGTGCGGCGCGTGATAGCCCACCCATAAAACTCGTCGACCCAGTACTTGTTGAAACTGGCGCTATAGAGCGGGCGCAGGCGGCTGGCCCAAATATCCGGTAGCCGCGTGTCCTTGAGATAAAACAGGTAACCGAGTCCCATGCCCGCACCGGCCGCGAGGAGCGAAATAATGATGAACAACCATTCGGTAGCAGTATGGCCCAGGCGATGCGAAATGGTGTGGGCCAGATTGAAACCAGTGTCGCCGTACGGCTCGGCGGCCTCTCCCTCAACTTCCTCCGCGGCGTGAGGGGTTTCGGCCGCGGGCGTGGCAGTAAGGTGGCTCGCGGAGGCGTTCTCATTATTGCCCTCAGCTGCAAACGATTTCGTTTGCGGATCCCAGACGATTGGCTTGAGCCAGTTGACGATGTTCAACCTGGCGCCAAAATGCTCGCTCCGCGTAATGCTCTTAAAAGCCGGCCCAATCCCAACCAGACCACCCACTGTCGCCAGGACGGCCAGCACCGCGAGCGGCATCCACATGTTCGCCGGGGATTCGTGCGGTACGTGAACGTCGTGCTTGCCTTTGCCACGCTTTTGGCCAACGTGCTCGCCGGGCTCGTGGCGCGGTCGATCCCCCGCCGAAAACTTCTTTGCATCATGCGACTTCAAGCCCTTATCAAACGCTGCCGCGTGCGCTTCGTCAGCTTCGCCGCCTGCAGGAGCGTCGAGAAATTTTTCCCGGCCCCAGAAAGTCATCGCCATCAGCCGGGTCATATAAAAGGCGGTGCAGGTCGCGGCAATCGTCGCCACCAGCCACAAAAGCCAGCCGTAAGGAACATAGGTCGTTGCTGCCGTATTCCAGAGAATTTCATCTTTGGACCAGAAGCCGCTGAAAGGAATGATGCCGCAGATCGCCAGCCAGCCTGCCAGAAAGGTCCAATAAGTATAGGGCATGTACTTCTTGAGGCCGCCCATCCGTCGCATGTCCTGCTCGTGATGCATACCATGAATAACACTGCCGGCGCCGAGGAACATCAGGGCTTTGAAGAAGGCATGCGTCATCACGTGAAAGATGCCAATAACAAATGATCCCACGCCACACGCTAGGAACATGAAACCGAGCTGCGATACGGTCGAGTACGCAAGTACCTTCTTGATGTCGTTCTGAGTGATTCCGATTGTGGCTGCGAAGATGGCGGTCGCGGCACCGACAATCGCAACGACCAGCATCATTGTTTGCGAGTGCTGGAAAATAACGTTGGTGCGCGTGAGCATGTACAAACCGGCCGTCACCATGGTGGCCGCATGGATCAGGGCCGAGACAGGTGTGGGCCCGGCCATGGCATCGGGCAGCCAGACATGCAAGGGCAGCTGAGCCGATTTGCCGCAGGCACCGATAAAGAGTCCGAGGGCAATCCAGGACATGATGCCCCAGTGACCCAGTAACTCAATCGGGTAGCCCGAAGCCTGTGACATGACCTCGGTGTATTGGCTGGTGCCAAAGGTCGCAATCACCGCCGCTACGGCCAGGGCAAAACCAAAGTCACCCACTCGGTTGGTAATGAACGCCTTGCGGGACGCGTTGGCGGCTTCCTGACGATCAAAGTAATAGCCAATGAGCAGGTAGGAACAGAGGCCGACGCCTTCCCAGCCGACGAACATCATGAGGAAGTTCGAGCCCATGACCAGCACCAGCATCATGAACATGAACAAGCCCATGTAGGCAAAAAAGCGATAGAAACCGGCATCGCCATGCATGTAGCCGGTCGCGAAAACAAAAATGCAAAGACCGACTCCGGTAACCACCAGCATGAAGATGGCGGAAAGCGGATCGAGCTGATAACTCCACTCAACATCCAGCACGGAGGTGTGCGGGGCTTGTGGTGGCATAGCTGCGCGCTCTTTCGCGCCCTGCGTCAAACGAACGGCGCCGCCAGGAATCCAGTTGTAAACGAACCCCCCGTCTTCGCTGGTGACGAAGGCTTTGGGCCACCGTGCGTCACTGCCAAACCCGTAGGAGTAGACAGCCGCCAGCGCCAGCAGGAACGCGAGCGCGACCGAACCTACCGCCAGGCCCGACACCGTGCGCTCAGAAAAGCGAAGCGCGCGGCTCAGCAGCCCATTGAGAGCGGCGCCGACCAGCGG
>Ga0209683_10000228_pt1 | contig 22621 bp, 29 predicted proteins | sample DOMMetBare2Fresh_FD_187474 | JGI IMG/M metagenome (GOLD analysis project Ga0209683, IMG submission 187474) | Wetland sediment microbial communities from St. Louis River estuary, USA, under dissolved organic matter induced mercury methylation -... | ecosystem: Environmental > Aquatic >... | reverse complement strand
AATCTGGCGAGCTTTCGCGGCGATGCAAAAGTTTCGTCGTGGCTGCATCGAATTGCCGTTAACCAGTGTTTGACAACAAAACGCCGACAGAAGACCCGAGCCGAGGATTTTCTTGGCGACGAGGAAGGCGCCGAGGAACGGGCATTCGTCGCGTCGCCGCATTTATCGCCGGCGAGAACGACCGAAAAGGTCGAACGCCTGAATTTGGTGCGGCAAGCGGTCGGAGCCCTCCCATCGGACTTGAGACAGGTGATCGTGATGAAGGAATTTGAGGAAATGACCTTTCAGGAAATATCAGACGCTCTCGAATTGCCGCTAAGTACTGTTAAGAGCAGGCTATACACGGCATTAAAGCAGTTGCGAATGAGATTAGAAAGGACGCCGATAGAGGTGGTTTGAGCTGGAATTGGTGAGAAAATGGTGAATAACGGTAACAACGCAAATTGTGGTTTTTCGGACGAGATCGTTTCGTATATCTACGACGAGATCGGTGCGGTTGAGCGAAAAACTTTTGAAGAGCATTTGACGGTCTGCTCCGTGTGTACGGACGAATTCGCGGCAATTTCGAATGCGCGATTTACTGTTTTTGAGTGGCGACGCGAGAAGTTTGAGCCTCTCGCAACGCCTGAATTCTCTATTCCGTATGCCAAAAAGCAGTGTGAAGTCGACGAAAGCACTTCGGCAGGATTCCTCGCCGGACTTCGTGGGTTATTATCTCTCTCCGGATGGCCCGTTGCGGTTGCGGCGGGATTGGTTGTTTGCTTAGGCCTTGGCTTAGTGGCGATGAATTACCTAGATAGTGGGCAATTGCAAATTGCATCGAACGCTAGCGTACCACCAGTTAATACGCAGGACAATGCGAAGAGGGACGAGTCGGCCGCTAGCCAAAAAACCGATACGGAACCAGTCGTAAATACTGCCTCAACAGCCGTAAAGGATAATTTTGAGCAAAAATCGCGGTCTGTCAAACCGTTGGAAATACACACAGCGAGACCGGATCGGCAATCTCATTCCGTACGGCAAAGATCTACGGACAGGTTTGCCGTGGAGCAGAACGCTAAGCCGCAACTTCGCAAGGCTCCGTCGTTGAGTAATTTCGACGAGACTGACGATAAATCCCTGAGGCTTTCGGATCTTTTCGACGAGGAGATCGGCGCAGCGAGGTGATTATTATGAGAACTTTAAACCGTTTGAGAATGTTGATGCCATTTGTCGCCGCAGTTGTTTTTGTATCAATTTCGGCGGCTCAAGACGGAAAACCCGCCGACGCCCAACCCGATCAGCAAAGACCGGCCGTCAATCAGCAACAGGATATCCGTGCCAACGTACTGCGGCAGCTTGGCCTCTCTCGCGAGCAAATACAGCAGATCCGCCGAATGAACGCGGAGAGAAAGCCGCAAATGGAGGAGGCAAACAAGCGATTTCGCGAATCCAATCGCGCCCTGGACGAGGCAATTTACGCTGATAACGTCGTAGAGACCGATGTTCAGGCCAGACTGAGAGACGTGCAGCTTGCTCAGGCGGAGGTAATGAGGCTTCGTTTTATGAACGAACTCGCTGTCCGAAGGATGCTAACGCCGGAACAGCTAATTCGTTTTCGCGAACTGCGTCAGCGGTTCGAAAGGGCCCGCGAATCGATCCAGAATGCCCGTCCGCTCAACCGGGAAAGACAGATCGACCGGCAGAATAACCAGCAGCAGCTACGCCGCGTAATTCGGCAAGATCAACAGCGTCCGATCGAATAGATCCGCCGACTAGTTTTAAGTTCCAGTCCACGACCAGTCCTCCTTAGGATCGGTCGTTTTTTGCTTTGTGTTTAGTTCATGTTCGTTATACTCTTGACTGACACACTCTGCGGCGATTTCCGATGAACCTGATCACACGATTTCTATTCGAATTGCAGGAGATCACGAACCTCTTTTGGCGCTCCATCAAGGGCCTGCGAAAAAAGCCGCGATATTTCGACGAGATCGTAAACCAGATGGATCAGATCGGCGTTGGTTCGATGGGAATCGTCGTGTTGACGGGGTTTTTCACAGGCGGCGTGCTCATCTTACAGGCCTACCCGACGCTTGAGTATTACGGCGCGCAGAGCAATGCTGGCCAGGGGGTGGCAACTTCCCTGATCCGTGAACTTGGACCTGTTTTGACAGCTCTGATGGTTGCTGGACGGGTGGGGTCGGCGATATCGGCGGAGCTCGGTTCGATGGTAGTGTCGCAGCAGATAGATGCGATGAGAGCCCTCGGGACCTCGCCGGTCAGAAAGCTCGTCACGCCGCGTATAATCGCATTACTGATCACCCTTCCGCTGCTGACAGTTGCGGCGGATCTGTTCGGCCTGGTGGGCGGCGGAATTGTCGCACGACAACTGCACGGTTTGGACATGAATGTCTACATCTCATCCGTGCGATCCGGTACGGATATTGGCGATCTGGTCGGTGGTGTCATCAAGCCTGTTTTTTTCGGATTGATTATCGGACTTATATCATGTTACAAGGGTCTAAGTACGACCGGCGGCACGGTGGGCGTTGGCATCTCTACAACGCAAGCGGTCGTCGCGTCTTCGATAAACGTTATTATTGCAGACTTTTTTCTTTCGAAAATACTGCAATCGGTGCTTGATAGTACGCTTTTTTAAGAACTTTGCCAGTTGATGTATGTCTTTTGTTGACCCGGACAATCAAGCTAACACAGCAGCCTACGAATCCGATTTTCTACACGTTACGGACGAGGCAGAGGGCCGTCTGGTTCCGGCCATCGAGTTTCGTAATGTCGACCTCGCCTTCGACGATCAGGTCGTCCTGGATAACGTCAGTTTTTCGGTTCGGCGTGGCGAAACCAAGATCGTGCTTGGCGGCTCGGGTAGCGGCAAATCGACGATCATTAATCTCATCCTGGGCTTACTCAAGCCAGATGCCGGTCAAGTGTTGGTTGAGGGCGAGGACATAACGGAGTTTGACGACGTCGAGCTTATGCGTATTCGCAGGAACATTGGGATGGTGTTTCAAGAGGGTGCTCTCTTCGATTCGCTTTCGGTTTACGAAAATGTGGCGTACCGTCTGCACGAAGAAGGGGTCGAGGAGGATGAGGTCGAACACGAGGTCCGCAGAATGCTGCAGTTCGTAGATCTCGAAGATGCGATCGATAAGATGCCGATCGAGTTGTCGGGTGGCATGCGACGTCGTGTCGGCATCGCCCGAGCGCTCGTTGGAAACCCGAACATCGTTCTTTTCGACGAACCGACGGCCGGGCTCGATCCGCCGACGGCACGAACGATCTGCGAACTTGCAATTAAGCTCAGGGATATCGAAGATGTATCATCCATATTTGTCACGCACGAAATGGATAACCTTGCTTATTTGTCTTCGGAATATGCGATACTCGACAGACAGGGACAGATACATTTCGAACTAGAGGGTGAGAAGTTGTGCATCATTAATACCGAGGTGATGATGCTTCGAAATGGTAGTATTATCTTTACCGGAAAGGACGAACAGCTTCGCGCGTCCGACGATCCTTATATCCGACGATTTATTCGTGGGAAGTAACAACCGATGCCGAGACGTCAACAGAAACTAACGTTTAGCGAACTTCGAGTGGGCATTTTTATGCTCGTCGCACTGGTTATCACCGGATTCTTGATACTGAATTCGAGCGGAAACTTTAATCCCTTTGAGAAGAAAATGCGGCTCAAGTCGCGATTCATCAGCGCTGACGGTCTCCATTCGGGCGCCGATGTCCAACTTGCAGGTGTGTCGATCGGCAAGGTCGAGGACGTCAAGTTCCTCCCGCCCGACTCCCCCGAGGGTGAACGTATCGAAGCAACGTTAGTCGTCGTGCAGGTTCTGGACAATAAACCAATTTCGGATCTAATAAGAACTGACTCGACCGCCCAACTTGTCGCAACATCCGTGCTCGGAAACGACAAAATGATCAACATCATCCCGGGCACCTCAAAAGGATCGCCCGTGGACGAAAACGCACTCTTGGAGTCGAGTTCGACCATAGGATTGAATCAATTGACCTCGACCGGCAATGATCTGCTAAAGCAGATCAATAAGCTCGCAGTTCCGGCCAACGAAATTTTGAATAAAGCCAATCAAGGCGACGGCACGCTCGGGCGAGTGATAAATGACGACACCCTGTACCAGAGTCTCGATGGCGCCGTGACGGAGACAAAGGCGACGATGACGCGTCTTCAGAAGACTATCGACAAAATAAACAGCGGCCAGGGCAGTGCCGGAAAGCTAGTCAACGATCCGGCACTATACGATAGCCTGAACAAAACCGTGTCGCAGCTCGAGGCAATATCGGCGGACATTAAGGCCGGACGCGGCTCAGCGGGAAAATTTGTGACCGATGAAGCCTTCTATAACGATACACGAGCTACAATTGCCGAACTCAAGAAATCGGCGGAGAAAATATCGGGCATTGCGGACGACGTCAAATCCATAACAACGGATATTAAGGACGGGAAAGGCTCGGCTGGGAAGCTATTACGTGACGAACGTCTGTACGAGGATGTAAAGGATGCCATCGCTCGCTTTAATATGACCACAACCAGGATCGAGTCACTTATCTCAGACGCTCAAGCCGGCAAGGGGACCATCGGCAGGCTTGTGACCGACGAGACTCTTTACAACAGCATCAATCAAACTGCTAACAACGTAGCCACCTTCACTGGCGAAGGCACTAAACTCCTTTACGACTTTCGACAAAATCCGAAGAAATTCCTTAGGATCAAATTCGCGATATTTTAATATAGTTCGGCCCGAGTTACCCGGCCGGACGTCGCTCGCTGAGAATAAAAAGGACAAGCCAAATGCCTGTCCTTTCATTTCGTGAGGATGGTGCTCAGGGGGGGACTCGAACCCCCACGGATTACTCCACACGCCCCTCAAACGTGCGCGGCTACCAATTACGCCACCTGAGCAGAATGATTTTCAAGAAACTACTTGTTAGCCGGGGTCTCGGTATTTGCCGGTACGTTAGCAACCGGGCTATTCGCGGCCGGAGCCGAATTCGCATTCGCATCAGCCGGAACCGCGGCATTTAGATTACCGTCAGCCGGTGTCTGAGTATTAGCGTTGGCGTCCGACGTGTTGGTCGAATTTGTCTCGATCGGAGCATCGGGGTTGCTCGAAAGTACCGAAACGTTGCCGGTAAAAGCTGGCATCGCAAGGAACAGGGCTGACAACATAAATGTCGCTGCGGCACCGATCGTCACCTTTGATAAAACGGTTGCCGTTCCGCGTGGGCTAAATGCCGAGCTTGAGACATTGCTCGTAAATAATGCGCCAGCGTCCGTCTTCCCGGGCTGCAGCAATACCGCTGCCACGAGAACGATACAAGAGAGAAAAAATATTCCGTATAAAAAATAAACCATTTGTTTTAATAAAAAGGGATGAGTCTAAAAAGAATAGCGATTTGGTTTTTCCCATTTCACTCATTCCTTTTCACTTATCACTATCTGCCATAATTAACTATCTTCGCAAAACTCTCAGCATCGAGACTTGCCCCGCCCACCAAAGCACCGTCAATATCCGGCTGCGACATCAGCGTCGCGATATTGTCCGGTTTGACCGAACCGCCGTAAAGGATCCGCACGTTATTTGCGACATCTGCACCGTGAGTTTCGGCGACGGTCTGCCGAATGTGCCCGTGCATTTCTTGAGCCTGTTCAGGCGTCGCGGTTTTACCCGTACCGATCGCCCAGACAGGCTCGTAAGCGATTATGATACGTTCCATGTCGGCCACTGTCAAACCGTCCAGGCCTTTGACCAATTGGCTTTTTACAACGTTTTCGGCCTGTTCTGCTTCCCTTTCAGCGAGCACCTCGCCGACGCAAACGATCGCCGTCAGGCCCGCCGCAAGAGCGGCCTTCGTCTTCTGATTGATCGATAAATCCGTCTCACCGTAGAACTGCCGCCGCTCAGAATGTCCGACAATTACGTGCGAACAGCCAACATCCTTTAGCATTGCCGGCGCAACCTCACCCGTGTGAGCGCCAAATTCATTCTGAATCGCGCAATTTTGCGCCGCAACGTGGATATTCGAACCTTCAAGGCGGGCCGCAACCGTACTCAATGCCGTAAACACGGGCGCAATTACAACCTCGCAGTGATTCGCATTGGCGACGAGGGGTTTTAGTTCGAGTGCTGTATTAACTGCCTCAGAGAGCAGTTTATACATCTTCCAATTACCGGCAATTACGGGTTTTCTCATATTTTTAATGAAGCAATGGCCGCTTAATTAGACCGCCCTCGACGTCGGTCAGTGTATGTGTTGTCACAAATGCCTGCGGGTCGATGTCAGCGACGACCGATTTGATCGCTCCGATCTCAAGCCGAGTCACGACGCAATAAAGTATCGAGCGGTCCTCGGTGGTTTCGCCGTGCGCCCCCATGCCGCCGCTGCCTTTGAAAACGGTGACCCCGCGATTAAGTTTATCGACGATCGCCTCACGTATTTCTTCCCCTTTTTCCGAAATAATATTTATCGCGGTATATTGCTCAAAGCCATGCAGCAGAAAATCGATGGCTTTGGTTGCGGCAAAATAGGTCAGGATCGAATACATCGCCGATTCGACGCCGAGAAAAAAGGCTGCGGTCAGAAATATCGCTATATTAAGCAGTAATATTACATCGCCTACGCGGAGCAAATGGCTGTTGCGGCTGACGAGTAACGCGGCGATCTCGGTTCCGTCAAGCACCGATCCGCCACGCATCGCGAGTCCGATACCGGCACCGATAAACAATCCACCAAACACGGCGGTAAGCAATTTGTCCGGCGTAACGTCCGGGAAATTTACGAGAAGCAAACAAAGCGAAAGGCCAACTATACCGAGCGTGCTTTTGACCGCAAACTTACGACCGATCTGACGATAGCCAATGGCGATAAACGGCAGATTTATGACAAGAAGTAGTGTCGAGAGCGGCCAGCCTGAGATGTCTGATAAGAGCATCGAAACGCCGGTCACGCCCCCATCAATAAAGCGGCTCGACAACAAAAAGCCTTTCAACCCAAAAGCGGCTGAAAATATACCTAGGATGATAAGAACGGCACTGCGAGCCTCTTGAAAGATGGATTTCATTGAAGTCTTATCTACATTTTAACACGTGGGGCAAATAAGTCAGATAAAGAACTATTTATCATCCAAAGCAGCAACCCCCGGCAGCGTATCACCGGCAAGGAACTCAAGTGTCGCTCCGCCGCCGGTTGAGATGTGAGAGATTTTATCGTCGAGACCGGCTTGATTGACCGCCGCAACCGAATCGCCGCCACCGACGATCGATGTTGCTCCTTTTTCAGTTGCCTCAGCGACGGCTTTTGCGATAGCGACAGTGCCTTCGTCAAACGGCTTTTCCTCGAACATGCCCATCGGGCCATTCCAGACAATAGTTTTCGCACCTTTGAGCGCATTTTTAAAGATTCCGACCGTCTCGACTCCTATGTCGAGGCCGACGAGGCCTGTGTTGGTAAATGCGACCGGAATGGTTTTTCGCGAATTCAACGGGTCGTATGAGTCGACGACCTGATGATCTGTGGGCAGAATTAGTTCGACTCCAGCATCTTTCGCCATTTGCTCGATCTCCAAGGCTTTAGACATCATTTCGTCCTCGACAAGCGATTTACCGATCGTAAAGCCCTGAGCTTTGAAAAAAGTGTAAGCCATAGCGCCGCCGATCAGCAGTTTGTCTACACGGCGTTTAATCAGCGATTCGATGACCGGAATTTTGTCCGAAACCTTTGCTCCGCCAAGAATTGCGACGAACGGCCGTTCGGGATCGTGTAGCGCCTTACCGAGAAAATTAAGCTCCTTTTCCATCAGCAAACCGGCGACGCAGTCGTCGACGAAGTGCGTTATGCCCTCGGTCGATGCGTGCGCCCGATGGGCGGTGCCAAATGCGTCGTTAACATAAACATCGCAGAGCGCAGCGAGCTGTTTGGCAAAATCGGGATCATTCTTTTCTTCTTCTGCGTGCAGTCGGAGATTTTCGAGCAAAATTACTGCTCCGTTATTCATCGCGGCCACCTGCCGAGCGACGCTTTCACCGACACAATCGTCTGCAAATACAATATTTAGCCCATCTAACTTCGACAAATACTCGAACACTGGACGAAGGCTGTACTTCCCCGCGTCATAAGGCAATCCCTTTTCCTCCGCCTTTTTTTTATCCTTGAGTGGGCGGCCGAGATGCGATGCCAAAACAACTTTTGCACCTTGCCCGATTGCGTAATTGATGGTCGGCAGGGCACCGCGGATTCGCGTATCGTCGGCGATGACGCCGTCCTTGATCGGCACGTTGAAATCAACACGTATAAAAACGCGTTTGCCACCGATATCAATATCTTTGATTGTCTTTTTGTTCATTAAAAATTAGGCGCGCTCATGCAAAGCTGCATTGTTTTCAAATTAGAAATGAGGATTACTTCAGACCCACCTGCGATTTTGACATTATTTTGTCGTTCTTAAATGACAGAATGATCGACTTAAATCTCTCGCCTTCCCATTTATTGACCGAAAATCGAACGCCGCCGCCAGTTGAGCTGCTGATCTCGGTTCCCTTGCCGCCCAAAGTACTTTCAACCTCAGATCGAGGCATTCCGATCTTAAGTTTGTTGTACTTTTCCATCGTCAGTTCGTATTCACCTTTTATTGACTCAGTCGTTGAGGTAGGCGAACTCGAGGTCGGAGTGGACGATGTGGCCGGATTATTGTCTTTGTTTGCAAGTTCGGCAAGCTTTTTGGGGCACGAGCATCCCAAAACCACGAGAAGGAGTATCACGAAGCAAAGATTTATCGAGTTTTTCATAAACCAAGTTACTATTTAAGGTTTCTACTGGTCGAAATTCCAAAGCCCCTTTCCTGCAACAAACTTAACAAGATCGCGCACGCGGCACGAATACCCCCATTCGTTGTCGTACCAAGAAAGTATCTTTATGCAAGTGCCGTCGATTACCTTTGTGTTTTCGGCATCGACAATCGAGGAATTTGAGTTGCCCTTAAAGTCGATAGACACAAGAGGTTCTTCGCTAAATGCAAGAATACCTTTCAATTCTTCGTTCGCTGCGTCCTTTAGAACGCGGTTGACCTCTTCGGTTGATGTAGCCTTTTCAACGTTCATCACTACATCAACAAGCGAGACATTTGGTGTCGGTACACGGACGGAGATACCGTCAAACTTACCCTTTAGCTCCGGGATCACAAGTGCGATGGCCTTGGCAGCACCGGTCGAGGTTGGGATCATCGAAAGCGCGGCGGCTCGCGCACGCCGGAGGTCCTTGTGCGGCAGATCGAGCAACTGCTGATCGTTTGTGTAGCTGTGAATCGTGTTCATCAGTGCGCTCTTAATGCCGAATTTCTCATGAATTACTTTTGCGACGGGAGCAAGGCAGTTCGTTGTGCACGACGCGTTCGAGATGATGTTGTGATTGGCTGCCTCGTACATCGCTTCGTTTACGCCGAGTACGATAGTGACATCTTCACCTTTGGCGGGTGCCGAAATTATCACTTTTTTGACGCTGCCCCGAATGTGTTTTGCGGCGTCCTCAGCTTTTGTAAAACGTCCGGTCGATTCGATAACGATCTCGGCGCCGACGTCTTCCCAGGGGATCAAGGCCGGATCTTTTTCCGAAAATACACGGAAACTGTCGCCTTCGACCGTGATCACACCGTCGCCTGCCGTTATGGTGTGATCGAGATTACCCATCACTGAATCGTATTTGAGCAAATGCGCGAGTGTCTTTGTATCCGTGAGATCATTTACGGCGACCAGATCAATGTCAGCGTCACCGAGCCAGGTTCTCACCACGGCTCGTCCGATGCGTCCGAAGCCGTTAATACCTACTTTGATAGCCATAATGTTAAAATCCTCCGAAAAATGCGAATATTAAAAGGTTGACAATACAGCAAATATCGTCAGATTTCAAAGGCTGTTTCGCTGAACGATATGACATTGTGAAAGCGCGATTATTGAAACAATCGGAATTTGAAACACGTAGTAACGGTTTGGGTTTTTGGCAATAATTATTAAAATCAGGTGTTTGAGGCTGGAGCTGTCCATAATGAATCTTACGCGATACCGGAATATCCTACTTCTGAATATATTTGTTCTCGTTTTCGCCGCTGCTTTCCACGCGAATCCGCAGGATGAACCGCAAATAGCGAAAAATGATAGTGACACGCGTTTGACACCACCGATCGCGGCTTCGCAGCCGACGACGCTTGGAGAGAATGCAAAGTCCAGTTCTGTTTTCGCTCCGTCAAATCTGACGCGCGTCGGCGTTCAGACCGCTCTGCCGGTCCCGCTTTCTTTGAGTGACGCTATTCGGCGCGCCCTTGAAAGTAATAACGATATCGAAGTTTCACGCGATGATGTTCGTTTTCAGGAAACACAGGTTAGATCGCTGCTCGGCGTTTACGATCCGGTTTTTTCCGTCACGCCAAATTTTTCCAGGAGTAATACAACTGGTCAGCCGGCGACCAGGGATTTTAGGGTGAATTCGAATTTCGGCCAATTCATTCAGCGCGGCGGCGGCAACTATCAGGTATTCTTCAACAACCAGCGAACAGAGAATGCTTTCGCCCAGGCTCAGGTCAGTTCCGGATCGGTTTCGAACAACAGCAGCGCGATTTATTCGTCGTCGTTCGGCGTAAATTATACTCAGCCGCTGGCACGAAACAAGAGGATCGACAGCCGACGTTCCCAGATCAACATTGCTCGGAAACGGCTCGAGCAGACCGACACAGACTTTCGATTGACTGCGACAACGACGATCACGCAGGTTCAGCGAGCATATTGGGATTTTGTATTTGCACTGCGCAATCAGCAAAATCAGGTCGCGAACGTTAATCTCGCAAAGGAAAACCTCCGTCAGATCGAGGCAAGGATCAGTGCCGGAGCGGCCGCGCCGCTGGATCGCGCCGAAGTAGCGACTGAGCTCGCCAACCGCGAGGGCGACCTCCTGCTCGCGACACAACAGGTCTCAACGGCCGAAAACGCCTTAAAGCAGTTCGTCCTTGGCGATCCTCTCTCAGCTGAGTGGGCACAGACATTCGTGCCGACGGATAAGCCCGCGTTTAGCCTCGATCCCGTAAGCCTTGACGATGCAATTAAGGATGCGATGGACAATCGATTTGAGTTGCGGCGTCTGCGCCTGCAGCGTGAGATAAACGCCGAGGACATTAAGCTTTTCAAGAATCAGATCAAGCCGCAGATTGACCTTAATACAACGTTTTCGCTTGACGGGCTTTCGCGAAGCGGTACGAACACGGCTATAACCTCAAATCTTCTGACCTCAACCCAAGATCTGTTTATTTTCAACGCATTGAATTCTACTCGCGGCCAATTAGCTTTGAATCCGTTTGTAAACCCTGTTGTTATAATTCCTGCATCACCTTCGTATTTGTTTGGCGGCTTCAACAGATCGCTTGCAAACATTTTCCGGAGTGACGCGCCGAATTTTTCTGTTGGTGTGACGATCTCCTTCCCATTTCGTAATCGCACTGCAAAGGCAAATCTCGATGGGGCAAAAATTCAGGAACAGCAGATCGCGGCTCAGACCCGCGGTCAGGAGCAGACCGTTATCGTCGAGGTAAGAAACGCCGTCCAGGCCGTCGAGACAACGCGGCAACGGGTTTTGACAGCACGCAGAGCACGGGAAAGCGCCGAGATTCAACTCGCCGGCGAGCAGAAACTGTATGAGGTCGGAAAATCGACGACGTTCATTCTCTTTCAGCGCGAGAACTCATTGACTAACGCAAGAAATGCCGAGATCCGCGCCGAGACCGACTATAACAAAGCTCTGGCCGATCTACAGCGTGCTACATCAACCGCGTTTCGCGTCAATAACATACAGATCGTCGCGCCGGTCGCAATTCCTAAATAGTGTCTAAACAGAATTCCCTTTTTACCGAACTAGCTGCGCCTCAAGCCTTTTAGTTTAGGGGTAAGTCTGCGAAAATTTAGCCAATGAAAATTTCGGCGGTAATCATTGCCGGTAACGAGGAGCAGAAGATCAGGGATGCCATCAGATCAGTCGATTGGGCCGACGAAGTTCTGGTAATTGACTCGGAAAGTACTGATCGAACCCGCGAGATCGCGGAATCCTTAGGTGCACGGGTGATCGTGAGGCCGTGGCCTGGGTTTTCTGCCCAAAAGCAATTTGGGGTTGATTCGGCTGCCAACGACTGGATATTTAGTCTTGACTCCGACGAACGTGTATCGGACGACCTTAAACGCGAGATCATCGAGGTTAAGGAACGATCGGGTGATTCGGTGGAACAAGGCTACCGAATCCCAAGACTTTCCTATTATCTGGGGCGACAGATCAGGCATTCGGGCTGGTATCCGGATTGGCAATTACGTCTGTTCGATCGCCGGCATGGCAAATGGAATGGCGCTCTTATTCATGAATCGGTGCAGATGAACGACGGAGCTAAAATCGGCAAGTTAAAGGGTGATATCCTGCACTTTTCAGTCGAAAACGCTTTGCACCACCACAGAATGATCGGCGAACGGTATGCTCCGATGGCAGCACGGCAGATGTTTGAACGAGGCAAAAGAACATCAAAGCTTAAGATCTTGACGGCCGGTTGGCTTGCTTTCGTTTCGAGCTATGTTCTGAAAGCCGGATTTCTTGATGGTATGGCGGGCTTTTGCATTGCCCGTTTTGCGGCCCATCATGCATTTATGAAACATATGTGTTTGGCGGAGTTACAACGGAAAGAAATCACCGATGCGCCCGCCTGAGACAGCAATATTACAACTTGTTTACCGTTCGTACCATCAAACTCTTTTAAGATAGACTTTTTTGAGCTATATTCAAATTATGACAATCGCCCCGCCAATAAAAACCTGCTTCGCGGTAGTATTTACAACGCTTTTCCTTTCAATCGGTGTATTAGCGCAGAAGGGCGTTGACGCACAAACCAAAACTATTAAAGAAGAGGGTAACAAAGTCACTTCGCGGGGCAATGATGTAACGCGTTCATTCGATTGGGGAAAGGGAAAGACAAAGGTCCGCGAACGACTGCCGAATCCATATAGATTGAACGCCCGCCGAGATGTCTTGATCGAGACGATCGTTGACGCCTTGCGCGAAAAGAAGATAGTCGTCGACGAAGCGTCTTCGCGGCCCAGGGACGGTATTATTGTGACGCAGCCGTTTGTTTTTGCTAAGGGTTCGGTCATTACCGAAAGTGAATTAGGTAGATACGCGATCCTCGAATCTTCGTTTTCGTCTTGGACGAGGGCTCAATACACCTTGACAATCGAAGTTCAGTCGATCGACGGCATACAGAACAACGTGTCCGTGAACGCAAAAGTTGAGGGACGGGCGGGCAACGGGCTTATGTCAGAATGGGTTACGGTGCGCAGCTCGGGTGTAGCCGAGGATGAGTTTTTGTCAAAATTAGTCGAACTTGTAACCGGCAGCTCACCTGAACCGACTCAGGACACGATTAATCGATAACGTGTCCCTTGTGAGGCTAGATATGTGGATCCGATCATTTCGCGCTTTTTTACTAATCTCCTTGGCCCTTATGGCCCCAGTCTATTGTCTGGCGCAATCCGCCGATAACAAGAGTTCGATTTTTGCAAAACCGGGCGATAAGGATGACGAACGCCCAAAAGGCTTTAGAGAAACAATTGAGAAATTGCGTATCGAGAAAGAAAAGAAAGACTACGATCAGATGATCGAACGCGGCGAAGAGGCTCTGAAACTGTCGGAACAGCTCGAAACTTCCTTTGCGGCAAATGGTAAACTCTCCGAAAAGGAAATTACCAAGCTTGCTACCGTCGAAAAGATCGTCAAAAAGATAAGGAACGAACTCGGTGGTGATGACGATGACGAAAGTAACGACGATCCTCGTGCAAATAGCGGCTCGTTCTCGCCCGCCGAGGCTATAAAATCCTTGAGATCTACTACCGTCACGCTCTATGACGAATTGAAAAAGACGACCCGATTCTCGATCTCAGCCGCAGCGATCCAGAGTTCGAACGCAGTACTCAAGCTCGCTCGTTTTTTAAGAGTTTCCAAATAGATCTGCTACTTGTTTTTGCCGTTAATTCATATGAAATCGTCGATTGGCATCCTTTGTATACTGCTGATCACAGTTGTTTCAACCTCCTACATCTCTGCTCAGTCCGATGATGAGGTCATCAGCGTTGATTCATCGATCGTAGTGGCGAATGCGGCCGTCACCGACGCGGCCGGAAATTGGGTCGGCGGCCTCGAACGCAAACACTTTCGTATTTTTGAAAACGGTTTTGAGCAGGAGATCCGATCGTTCGAGACCGAAACAACGCCTTTTGCGGCGGTTATTTTGCTGGACACATCCGGCAGTATGGAAGAGCGTGTAACACTCGCCCGGGCAGCGGCGATCCAGTTTCTCGACGGTTTACGGTCTGATGATTTTGCGGCGATCTACAATTTCTATTCAAAGGTCGAAATGGTGCAGGATTTCTCAAATAGCCGCGACCTCCGCGAACAGGCCTTTGACCTTAAGGCTGACGGCATGACCGTTCTCAATGACGCCGTATACAAAGCAGCCGAGATCCTGGCAAAAAGGTCCGAAACACGTAGGGCGATCATTGTCCTGTCTGACGGTGCCGACACGATGAGTAAACGTAGTGCCGACAAAGCGTTGCGAGCTGCGTTGTTCGCAAACGCGATCATTTACACCGTTGATATGTCTGCCATTGGCACGAATGGAAAGGACCGGTTTCAAAATCAGGGCGTGTTGAAGAACTTTGCTGAAAAAACGGGCGGAAAGTTTATCGCGACTCCGGGCGGCATTGCGATGCGCGATGCATTTCGGGGCATTGTGAACGAACTCAGTCAGCAATACACCATAACTTATCAACCGTCGAATAATAAAAAAGACGGAAAATGGCGAGCAATCGAAATACGGGTCTCACGCCCGAATCTCACCATCCGAACACGTAAAGGCTACAACGCGCCGAAATCGAAATAATCGTATTTACGAATCTGAGAGTACAAACGTAACGATCATCATCACGCAATATTCAGTGACCTGGCCGTCGCTAATCACGACCTTTTGCTCCTTGATCCACGCACCGCGAATGTTTTCGATCGTATTCGACGCACGAGCGATTCCCTTCTTAATCGCGTCCTCAAAACCCACGGTTGATGTTGATGTAATCTCGATATTTTTTGCTACTGACATATTATTCTCCTGTATTTAACTCTATTTTGAAGTCTTATTTCGTTTCTTGTCTTCGTGCCGCGAGATCGCGAGTTCGATCAGCTCATCAATTACCTGCGAAAACGGCTTTCCGGTTCCGGCCCACATTTTCGGAAAGCCGGAGGCGTTGGTGAGGCCGGGCATTGTGTTGATCTCGTTTACTAGCAGGGCGCCGTTGTCGTCTCGCAGAAAGAAATCGACGCGGGCGAGGCCGGAGCCGTCGATTGCTGTGAATGCCCGAACTGTTATGTCGCGGATCTTCTTGGAGAGTTCGTCCGAGACAGGCGCCGGAACGACGAATTCGTTATTGCCAGTGCCGGAGTATTTCTCAGTGTAATCGAGGAACGTCTTCGAGCTGTCGCGGATGATGTATTCGCCGGGCAGGCTTGCCTCGGGCTGGTCATTGCCCATTACGGCACATTCGATCTCGCGCATCTCGAGGCCTTCTTCGACAATGATCCTGCGGTCATATTCGGCGGCTAGGGCGATGGCCGCAGCGAGCGATTCGAGATCGGTGGCCTTTGAAACACCGACCGACGAACCGAGATTCGCCGGTTTTACAAAACACGGAAAGCCCAGTTTGTCGGCGACCTTTTGACACGTCGCTTCACGATTGCGTTCCCACTCGTCACGCAGGAACCAGACATATCCACAGATCGGAAGCCCCGCGTCGCGAAACAGCGTCTTCATAAATGCCTTGTCCATTCCCGTCGAGCTCGCCAGCACTCCGCACCCGACATACGGCAGATCAGCCATCTCAAACAACCCTTGAATCGTGCCGTCCTCGCCAAATGTCCCATGCAGGACGGGAAAGACGACGTCAAGAGGCGTGACTTCGCCGGTGTGAATGTCGGTCAGCCCGTCGACTCGTGCATCACCCGTAATCACGAGCTTTCCATCGCCCGCGTCGCCGTATCGTTCTCGATAAAGCTGCTGCGTCTCGTCAGGCATCAGGTAAAGCGATTCGGTCGGCGACAGCCAATCGCCTTCGCGGCCAATCGCGATCGGCACGACATCGTACCGCTCATGATCGATCTGCTCAATTACGGTTTTCGCCGAACGGATCGAGATCTCATGCTCACCCGACCTGCCGCCAAAAATAACTCCAACGCGTGTTTTCATGTGTCCTTATATGCTCCGGAAGCGAGGGTTGCGAGTATTACGTTTGAGAACCCTACGGTTCAAAATGAATGTTTGATTTTAGTACCACTTTGATCGAGTTGCAATTTTCGAGAACAGCCATGTTGCAAAAAGGAAAGATGGATGTGCACAAGTAGTTCGATCACGGCCTTGAGCAATAAATGCTGATTGGATAATAATTGGGTATACACATAGAGATCGTAGAAAATGGTACTTAATGGCTAAACCGCCCTTTCAGATCAAAACGGTATTTTGTCTTGCGAGCTATTTCAAGGGCAATGACTTTATCCGTGAATGCAAAAGCCTCGGCCATCGGGTATTTTTGCTTACGCGTGAAGTTAAACTCAATGAAGATTGGGCCCGTGAAAGCCTGGACGGCGTTATCCCGGTGGCCGATGATGGCACGATAGCGTCATTTCTGCACTCCGCAACCAAACTCGCCCAGACCGATAAACCGACGCACATTATAGCCCTTGAAGAAGGTGACGTTATCACAGCTGGCCGTCTCCGTGAGCATCTCGGATTGCCGGGTATGGTCAGCTCACAAGCCCGGCTATTCAGAGATAAGCTCGCAATGCGGCGGCAAGCTGCACTGTCCGGCATCCGGCAAGCTGAATTCGTCCACCTGCTCAATTATCGGGAGATCGGCGAATTTATGGAGCGGGCTAATGCTCCGTGGGTATTAAAACGGCGTGCTGATGCCTCGGCGATCGGGATCAAGAAAATTGAGGAGTCAGAACAGGTATGGCGCGTTCACGACAGTCTAAATAATAACGCGGCCTTCAGTGACCGGCCGGACGCCTATCTGCTTGAGGAATTTATCGAGGGTGACGTCTTTCACGTCGATTCGCTGGTAGTCGGAGGAAAAGCGGTCGTTACGTGTGCTAATCGTTACGGAGTATCGCCGCTCGAAGTCACGGTAAAGGGTGGTGTTTCGACCTCACACACTATCGAGTACGACTCGAAGGAACAAAAGCAGCTTTTGAATGCGAACGTTCAAGTTCTAAACGCATTCGGGTTTGAAAAGGGCGTAACGCACGCTGAGTTCATCAAAAGCACTAAGAGCGGCGAGTTTTACTTCTTAGAGATCGGTTCGCGTGTTGGCGGTGCGTTCACGGCAGAGGCTTTCGAGGCCGCATGTGGGTTAAATATCTGGCGAGAATGGGCAAAGATCGAAATGGCAAGTCAATACGAGCCCTCGATCCCAATGCCGACACGTTCTGATTACGGCGGGATCGTCGTCTCGTTAGCTAAGCAGGAACGACCCGATACTTCGGCTTATACCGATCCCGAGATTTGCTATCGGGCGGACGTAAAACATCACGCCGCGCTCGTTGTGCGTTCCCCAAAACTAGAACGTGTGAAAGAGCTTTTAGAGGAATACGCGCGCCGTTTCAAGGACGATTTTACGGCGTTTGCCCCGCAACAAGACCGGCCCGAATAACCGAAAGAGACTTTTCGTAATATTCGGGCCGAGTTCTAACAGTTTGCAATGCCCCATTTGTCGATCTGGCGGCGATGGCGGAGGATGTGGACGATGGCGTGTTCGAGGAGCTGTTCGAGGTCGTATGTCGGCCCCCAACGGACCGTCATTGAAACGTCCATCATCTCGTCTTCCGGCATCTCCCACTTGTCGTCCAAAGTCGCGACGGTGTAGGCGAGCATCGTGTCAAACTCCTCCAGCGACTCCGCGTGCTCAAAAAGCCGCCTCTCGGGCGAGTTTGCGTCAAGCGAAAACGCCTTGCGTATGTAATTGGCGTAGCCATAACCCGCCGCGACAACATGCGACATTATCGTTTGTGCAGAGCGGCAATTCGCATCCTTCGTCTCAGCATCGAAGACCCGCGTGTATTGTTCGTCGGTCAGCCCGACTACAACCGCTCGAAACTCCGCCGCCGCCCGCTCATACTCGTCCATCAATGCCCCAACCGCGCCTTTTCGATATGTGCTGTTCATAAGATCACTCGCCCTAACGTCCCCCAAAAGTAGCTCCGACGCGTGTTTTCATGAGTCTATTGAAGTGCGATCAAATAACGGTGGTCTATCTCGACCACGTCGCTATCTTTTAATTCGCGAATTATCGACTCGATGTTTTTTTTCGAACATCTCGATCAGCTTTGCATTACTGATATTACCAGTCCTAATGTAGAGCAATTTGTAGGGTTCTTTCATCGCAGAGAAACTATCGTAAAAATCGCCGTCTTTCGAAATTACGACTCTTTCGTCGGACAGCGATAGGCGATTGATCTCGGCGTCAGTGGTGTCGTTGCCATCGGGCAGTTCGGTGGTGTGAACGACATCAAATCCTTGCCCGCGCAAAAAAGCCGCCAATGATCTCGGCAGTTGTGCGTCAACGAGAAACTTCATGCCACGAGTTCACTGATCGAACCAACATTCGCGAGCCGTGCCGCAAATAATAGGCAAGCATCCAAGTCGGCTTTTTCGAGGTCTTCGTAATCAGCCAGTATTTCCTCACTGGTCATGCCCGAAGCCATTAGTTCCAGCATATTCTCTACCGGATAACGCTTGTTTCTAATGGTGGGCTTGCCGTGACAAATGTCAGGATTTATCGTGATTCGCTGTAAAAGGGCGTCTTCCATAGCAGAGAAATTGTAACATAACTTCCGTGGCTGTCGGATGATTAGATGATGCCGTGATGCTCGCCCGATCTGCCGCCAAAAATAACTCCAACGCGTGTTTTCAATTGTGTCGCTCGTCCCTCGGAAGGATCTTAGTCTCTTGTCTATGGATTGAGTGAAAGGTCAAGAATGCGCTTACCGTGAACGACGGCAGCGGCTATGACTTTATCCTCGGTTATCTTGTAAATAATTCGATAGCTATAAGCGAATATCTCGCGGATGGACTCATCTTCAAATTCGGGTACTAGTCGGCCTATATATGGGAATTCGGACAGCGACCTGACTTTCTGAAGAATCGTTCGGATTACGGATTTGGCATAAGCCTCAGAGTCCTGGGCGATATAACGAGCGATGGCTTCCAGATCTTCTGATGCGCGGCGCGGCCAGATTATCAGACGAGCCATTTGCTAAGCCGCTCCTCCACTTGCTCCTGCGTCAAGCCGCCGTCGAGCTCGACCGACTCCAGCCCCTTTCGAACCTTGTCAATAACATAGAGATGATACTGCACATCCTCGATCGTGCTGTCATCCGGCAGGCGATCCAGCAATGCTGTAACTTCGTCTCTTATCTCACTCACCATAACAAGACTATTCTCACATACCACGAAATAAACGACAAGAGTTTTAGGATTCGAAGTTATCCCAGCGGCTGTGCAAACCGATATTATGTTTGTGCAAAGCGATCTTGAGCGTGTGCAAAGAGGCTTTGCGGCTGTGCAACCCGATCTTGTAACCGTGCAAAGGGTTTTTGTGTCTGTGCAACGGGACTTTGTAGCTGTGCGAGGCGATCTTGATGCTGCGCAACGCGACCTTGTAACCGTGCAAAACAACTATTCCGCAGTGTAACCCGACTTTGTGATTGTGCAAAGCGTTCTGAACGCGCGCGGACGGGATTTTGGGTGCTTCGTGGGCGACTTGCGCCGCTTCGTGAGCGATTTAGACCTTACTAATGCTTGTTAGTGATAGAATCTAGGCATGAAAAAGGTAATATTAGCTATTCTTTTCCTTCTTTCATTTGCCTTGAGTTTTTCGGCACAAGAAAAAACCGCGAGCCCGGCTGAAAACATTGAAACAGTCGACTACTGTGCGATAAGGAAAAACCCCGAGCTATACGACGGAAAGACGATCAAAGTGAGCGGTATTTACCGACGTGGGTTTGAAGTGTCTACATTTTACAGTAGTACCTGTTTCGATAATACGCAACGGCTCCCCCAGCCTTGGGTTGAAAACTTCTATGGTGCGAAAATCAATTCGGATAAAGACACGGCTGCTATAAGGGAAACTTTTCTAAGTGGGAGAGCCGGTGGTGAGCTGGAGGTCACAATTACTGGTGTTTTTCGAGGATCGAAAGAACACGGAGGTTTTGGACACTTGAATGGGTATGACTTTCAAATAACAGTCTTAAGTATCGAAGAAGCAAGGCTGTTACCGACCGAAATGTCGGGCTGCAAACGGATTGATCCAACTAAACCTTTCCATTATTTGTCATATAAAAAGGTGGAGAAAGGAGTATCTCCGAGGCTTGAAAAATCTAAGGAACCGAAAAGTGAGAACCAGATTTATCTTCGCTTAGTTAATAATTCAACTTGTCCGATTAGAGTTCCAACAATTGAAAGCCCAGATAATCAGGAACTTAAAGACCAAAGCGAGATTCCGGTTATTTATACCTTAAGCTCACCATGCGCTCGCGTGTCTTCGCGTTCAATCACTAAGTTCAACCAAACCTTTTCGGTTTTGTCCCCGGGGAATTCTATCTATTTTACGGTTCCCTTACGATTTCTCACTAAGGAACCTTATGAAATACGAATTCCGTTTGATGGCCAGGCAGACAAATCCCTGCGATACTATGAGCCTTTCTATTTTTCAAGATACGACTTGCCAGAAACCCTAAGGAAAGACTTGGACTGTACGAAATATTAGCCAATGACTTAAGTAAAAGCGCTCCGCAGAAGGTCGCACCCATACTTCACTCAACGTGAGACTGAGACAATGACATTCCACTAACGCTTACCGACCAAACTACAAGATCGTCTTTCCCAATGCCGACAGGATCAGCTCGCAGGCGAGTTCGACGGTGATGTTGCTTTGATCGAGAAGCGGATTGACCTCGACTATTTCGAAAGATAACATTCCGCCGTGGGCGGCGATGATCTCGAGAGCGAGATGGGCTTCGCGATAGGTCGTGCCGCCGCGGACCAGCGTGCCCGAGCCGGGTGCGAATCGCGGGTCGATCATGTCGATGTCAAATGTCACGGCATAGCCGCCGGGAGCCTGTGAGGCAATAGCAACGGCGTCTTCGACGCAAGCGGCCATACCGCGTTTATCGATGTCGCTCATCGTAAAGAAATTGTCGCGGAGTCCGAGCTTTTCGATCTGCGAACGTTCGCCGGGATCTATATCGCGGGCTCCGATGTGGGCGAAGTATTTCGCATCGAGCTTCGGCGAATAGCCGCAGAGATTCACCAGTTCGGCGTTACCGTGGCCAAGAATCGTCGCGAGCGGCATACCGTGGATGTTGCCGGACGGCGAAGTGTCAGGCGTGTTGATGTCCGCGTGGGCGTCAAACCAGATCAGGCCGATCTCAGTTCCCTGTTGTTTGTGATGATGAGCGATCGCAGAGAACGTCGGGATCGCGATGGCGTGGTCGCCGCCGAGGATGACAGGGATCTCGTTGGCGTTGAGGATACCAGTAAGAGCGTCTATGATGTTCTTGCTCGAAGCAAGCATTTCGGCTAGATGCTTTGGATTTCCGCCGTTAGAACCCGATTCGGGTTGAACAATACCAACGTCGCCGTAGTCGCCTACCTTATATCCAAGATGACGTATATGTTCGGCAAGACCGGTTCCGCGAAACTGAGTTTGCCTCATGGCGTTCACGCCAAGTTCGCTCCCCGTCTGCCCAGCCCCAAAGCCAAGTGGTATACCCAAAATCGAAACCTTTCGACCGTTTCCAACTAACATAAATTAAATCTCACCAAAACTGTCTAAAAATAACTTTTCTATGGCGACGATCGCTTCGGCCTCTTCTTCGCCCTCGGACTTTATCGTAATCTCAACCCCGTATCCCGCAGCAAGGTGCAGGACGCTGAGGATCGACTTAGCATTTGCCGTAACGCCGCTGTCGTTCCGTTTTAGCGTTATCCGGCATCGAAACCGAACGGCGAGGCGCACGAGCTGTGCGGCTGCTCGCGCGTGTAGGCCTAGCGCGTTATTGATGCGAACCGTCCGTTCAAGCATCCTTTTTCATCTTTCGCGGCTCAAGCAGCATTCCCGCCTGACAAATGGCCTCTTTCCCTTGGGCCTCGACCTCGGTTGCAAGTTCCCGCAGCGTCATTTCCTTGTTTACCGTTGCGACCTTGATGACCATAGGCAGATTGACGCCGGTGACGATCTCAACTTCGTTTTCCTTTAGGAACATAGCCGCGATATTCGTGGGCGTGCCGCCAAACATATCCGTCAAGATCAAAACGCCGTTGCCGGTTGAGACGTGGGCTATAGCGCGCCTTATCTCTTCCTTTGCCATCTCGACGTCATCGTGCCAGCCTATCGAGACCGCCGCTATTTGACTGAGATCGCCCACAACCGCCTCTGCCGCAGCCACAAGTTCGTTGGCGACTTGTCCGTGCGACACG
>Ga0209683_10000225_pt1 | contig 22748 bp, 19 predicted proteins | sample DOMMetBare2Fresh_FD_187474 | JGI IMG/M metagenome (GOLD analysis project Ga0209683, IMG submission 187474) | Wetland sediment microbial communities from St. Louis River estuary, USA, under dissolved organic matter induced mercury methylation -... | ecosystem: Environmental > Aquatic >... | reverse complement strand
AGCTCGTGATGAACTCGTCGAAAGATGAGCTCAAGGCGGCCCCGGGCTTCAGATATGACCGCGCCAGGACGGCTTGGGTGCAGGACACCACTCGGTAGAAAGTTCTTCGTGATGTCGCTGGCACGCGCAAGTTCCTTGCGCGTGCCGCTACACCCCCTGCGGACGAGAGATCGAGTGTGCGACGAGGCGGCCGCGGCGTCTTAGTGGCTTCCGAACTTGCTTGCGATCATTCATTCAGTCCGTCTCTACGCGTTCCGTTCAGATTGCCGTGTCCCTTCAGATTGCCGTTGAGCGACGTGCCGGTCTTCGCCGGCCGTGTCACATGAATGCCTGCAGCACGAGGCACGCATGACCCATCCGGTTTCTCAATCCGGCGACAGTGACCTTAACGAGGTCATCGTCGATCTCGATCCCAATGATCAGCGCTCCGATAAGATCAAGCGGCGGCTTCTGCTGCGTCGCTTTTGGCAAAGCGCTTTCGGCTTTTGGAGCAAGACGCGAGGCGTGCGCGTCTCATGGATGATGACCGGGACAATCCTCGTCCTGATTCTTCTCACCCTCGCAGCCTCCTATGGAATGAATATCTGGAATCGCGAGATTTTCGATGCGCTGGAGAAGCGCGATTCCGGCAGAGTGCTCTTCATCTCGCTGATCTATTTTCCCCTGTTGGCGGCGAGCGTATGCATCGTCATTGCCCAGGTCTACGCCAAGATGACGATGCAGCGGCGCTGGCGCTCCTGGCTGACGCATCATCTCCTCGATCGCTGGCTGAAGAATGGCCGCTACTACCAGCTTCACCTGGTGACGGGTGATCATCAGAATCCGGAGTACCGGATCGCTGATGACGTCCGGTTGGCGACGGAATCGCCGGTGGATTTCGCCGTCGGCCTGACGACCGCGGTGCTCTCGGCCATGATGTTCATTGCGGTCCTGTGGACGATCGGCGGATCGCTGTCGGTACAGGTTGCGGGCGTCGACATAACAATTCCGGGCTTCCTTGTCGTTGCGGCGGTTGTCTACGCGGCCTTGGCAAGTGGCTTCATGACTTGGATAGGGCGCGGCTTCGTCACGGTGTCGGAGCAGAAAAACCAGGCCGAAGCGGAGTTTCGTTACACGCTGACGCGCCTGAGCGAGAATGGCGAGAGTGTCGCGGTCCTTGGCGGGGAGGAAGAGGAGCGCGCCGGCGTCGATCAGTCGTTGGGCAATGTATTGAGGCGCTGGCGCGATATCTGCTTTCAGACGATGCGGACGACAATCATCTCCCAGACCAGCGGGTATATCGCGCCGATCCTGCCGATTCTCCTCTCCGCGCCGAAATATCTCAACGGATCGATGACGCTCGGCGAGGTCATGCAGGCCGCGTCCGCGTTTACGATCGTGCAGGCTGCCTTCAACTGGCTTGTCGACAACTATCCGCGGTTGTCGGACTGGACCGCCTCGGCTCGCCGCGTCTCCTCGATGATGGTGTCTCTGGATGCCTTGGAGCGCGCGGAAGGGGGCGAAGGGGTCGAGCGTATCGAGCGAGGCGAGACCGATAGCGCGGCGCTGCGCCTTCGCGACCTCTCGGTTATGCTCGATGACGGCACGGCCGTGGTCAAGGACGCCGAGGTGGCGATCGACGACGGTGAGCGCGTGTTGATCGCCGGTGAATCGGGAACAGGCAAGAGCACGCTGGTTCGCGCCATCGCGGGTCTGTGGCCTTGGGGCAAGGGCAGTGTCGAGGTCGGTCGCGGCCGCAAGATCCTGCTCATGCCGCAGCGGGCCTATGTCCCCGTTGGTACCTTGCGACGAGCGGCGACCTATCCCGAACCGCCCGAAAGTGCCGGCGATGCCGACATTCAACGTGTCTTGACGCTGGTCGGCCTCGGTCACCTGGCGGATCGACTGGACGAGGACTCGGCCTGGGACCGCACGCTGTCGGGTGGGGAGAAGCAGCGCCTTGCGTTCGCGCGCATCTTTCTGCAGCGACCAGACATTGTGGTGCTCGACGAAGCGACATCGGCGCTCGATCCAAAGAGCCAGGATATGCTGATGGAGCTTCTCACCAAGGAGCTTCCGACGTTGACTGTCGTCAGCGTCGGGCATCGGCCCGAGCTCGAAGCGTTCCACAGTCGTAAGATTGTCCTCGAGCGCCGTCGCGGCGGCGCCAAGTTCGTCACCGACATCCAGCTCACCGCTAGGCCGCGGGGCCGGCTGATCCGGGATTGGCTGCGCTTCCGCACGCGAGACAAGGCGGCGGCATAGCCAGCGTTTGCCACGACAGAGCCGCGGCGGGGGGGCAAGTTCCTCAGAGGTCGAGGAACCTCATTCGGTTTCGTGCGTTGTCAGCATGAAACTTGAAAGGAAAGTGTCATGGGTGTCGGACGAGGCGCGTTGCTGTGGTTGATTGGGGTGCCGTTGCCGATCATTATTCTGCTCGTTTTGTTTTGGCGCTGATCGGATGGCATGACGGCGTACAGGCAAGCCGCGCGGAGCGGCGTCGCGCATGCTCTATGCGCGCCGGCGCATTGCCGAATTGATGAAGGCCCACGGAAGCGTCAATCCGCCGATTGCTGGCTACCGTGCCACTCTTGCGTGAGGTGGGCGGAACCTTCCAGCGCAAGTCACGTTGAAACGTGCATATCGTAAAGCGCTGCGTGCGAGAAACCGCATGCGCAGCTGTTTGTGCGCCTGCTGGGCCACTCAAGTGTGGAGAACGAGAAATGGTGAAAGTGTCGAAGACTCTGGATGAGCTGTTCCATGACACTCTGAAGGACATCTATTACGCGGAGAAGAAGATCCTCTCTTCCTTGCCGAAAATGGCCAAGGCCGCGCAGGCGGCGGAACTGAAGGCGGCCTTCGAGAAACACGAAGGCGAGACCGAAGGCCAAATCGACCGCTTGGAAAGAGTGTTCGAGATCATCGCGGCGCCGGCTCGCGGCAAGAGATGCGACGCGATCGAAGGCATTCTCGACGAGGGCAAGGAGATCATGGACGAGTACAAAGGGTCCCCCGCCCTTGACGCCGGCCTGCTGGCGGCTGCGCAAGCCGTCGAGCATTACGAGATCTCCCGCTACGGCACCTTGAAGGCCTGGGCGGACAAGCTCGGCCTCAAGCAGGCCGTGGCACTTCTCGACGAGACCCTGCAGCAAGAGAAGAAGACGGACGCGGACCTCTCAAAGATAGCGGAAGCCGCGATCAACACGGAGGCGGAAGCCGCCTGAGCACTACGGGAACTTGACGCACCCAAGTCGGTTATCAAGGTACTCAGTTATCAAGACACTTAATCGAACTCAGAAGGAGAGTGGACATGGACTGGAATCGCGTTGAAGGCAACTGGAAGCAGTTCAAGGGCAAGGTGAAGGAGCAGTGGGGCAAGCTCACCGACGATGATCTCGACGTCATCGAAGGCAAGCGCGACCAGCTCGAGGGCAAGATCCAGGAGCGCTACGGCTACGGGAAGGACAAGGTGCGCCAGGAAGTCGACGACTGGTATACCGCGCAGCGATGATGTTCTAGCAATACGTCGCGACAGAGGCGCCCATGGGGCGCCTCTTTTTTTGGCAGAGGACCGGCCGAAACCGGGTAGGTTGAATTCGTCCGGCAGACTTCTTGTCAAAGGATATTCCGTCATTACGTTTTGCATCAATATTGTGCCGTTCTGGGTTTGCTGAGGGCAGGTGGCGGGCACGTGGGACTTTTCGACCGATTTTGGGGCGCCATCAGCGAAGTCTTGTTCGCCGATCCTGGCCTTTCGGCCGTGAGCGAGGAGGGCGCCCGCAGCCGCGCTCAGGCGACGGCGCCCGTGGTCTGGCTCCTCGGCAAGACCGGTGCAGGCAAGACCGCGATCGTGTCGACGCTGACGGGTGACCCACGCGCCGTAGTGGGAGCGGGGTTCGAGCCATGCACCCGCACCGCCGCGTTCTATGATGTGCCGAGCGAGGTGCCGATTATTCGCTTTCTGGATACGCGGGGGCTCGACGAGGCGGATTACGACCCTGGCAGCGACATTGCCTGGTGTGAGGACCAGTCCCATCTGCTCCTCGTCGTCATGCAGGTCGCGGACCCGCTCCAAGGTGGCGTGCTGCGGGTTGTGCGTGAAGCGCGTCGCCGGCACCCGGATTGGCCGATGGTCGTCGCGCAGACGGGCTTGCACCGGCTCTATCCGGCGGGGACCGGACATCCCGACCCCTATCCCTTCACAGGCGGGAAGGAAGATGAGACGAACCCACGACTGCCACACGCGCTCAGGCAGGCTCTGGCGCACCAGCGCCAATTGGTGGCCGACCTGCGCGGCGCAAGGCCGCAATGCGTGCCGCTCGACTTTACTTTGCCGGAGGATGGTTTTGCGCCGCAAGATTTCGGCATTGAAGAGTTGCGGCGTGCGCTTGAGGCCCAGGGGCTCTCCGCCTATGAGGCCCTGCACCGGGCACGAAGCGATGCCGAGAGCGACCGGATACGCCAGCGCGTGCGCCCTCTGATCTATGGCTATGGCGTTGCCGCTGCGGGTGCAGGCGCCGTTCCGATCCCGCTGGTCGGTGTGGGTGGCCTTGCGGGCGTGCTGGCATTGATGCTGCGCACGCTCGCGGAGCGCTACCACGTGGCATGGACGCGGCACACCTTCGCGCAATTCACCGGCGCCATCGGTGGTGGCGCCGTTCTCTGGTGGGCGCTGCGCTACGGCGCGCGCGAAATCGTCAAGCTGGTGCCGGTCATTGGCTCCGCAGCCGCAGGAGCGCTCAATGCGGCCGCCGGATTTGCAGTGACGACCGGGCTGGGCGAGGCGGCATGCGTGTGGCTCAGCTATCGCCGGCGTGGCGAGACCGCGCCGCCAGACGAGGTCCGTCGCGCCTTTACGAACGGATTGGCGGAAGGGCTGCGGCAGGCCAAGAGCCAGACGCGCCCTCGGGAGGCCGCGCATGAGGCTCGCTGACCGCCTTCCGCGCTATTGGCGCGAAGGGCTGCTGGCCCTCTTGGTCACTCTGCCGTGGCTGTCGCTCCTGGTGCTCGGGATCGTTTGGCTGTGGCAGGGTGGACGTGTCTGGATCTGGGCCCTTGCGGCCGCCGCCCTTGGCTTGGTTTCCTGGCCGCTCTGGCATGCGGTCCAGCGTCGCTCGAAGGAAGAGGCGCGCATCGCGCTGGGCGATCTGGCGGAGCCGTCGCGCGACTGGAAGGCCGCCGAGCGGGACGCGTGGTCGCTCGTGCTGTCGATCGCGGATGACACCGCGCCACTCAATTTTCTGGAGATCGATCCACTCATCGCCGTGACCCGGCAGACGATCGAGGCAGTGGCGCGTCGTTTCCATGCGGATGCCGATGACGCTTGGGCGCGGTTCAGCCTGCCGGAGGCACTGCTGCTGGCCGAGCGGCTGTGCCGCGACGTTCGCCGCGAGGCGCTGCGCCGCATTCCGGGTGTCAGAGGCGTGAAGCTCAGCCACGTGCTGTGGCTCCAGTCGCAGAGCGAGCGTTATGGCGCGGTGGCGCGTCTGGGCTGGCGGCTGGGTTACGGCCTCTGGCGGGTGGTGCGGGCCGCGATCAACCCCGTGCAGGCGATCGGTCAGGAGGTCAGCGGCATGGCCCTCGACCGGGCCGCCGGCGTGCTCTCGCTGCGCGCGCGATCCTATGCGACGCGCCTGCTTGTGCTGGAGATCGGGCGCGCGGCCATTGATTTGTACTCCGGCCGCCTCAAGCTCTCGGACGATGAAATTCGTGCCGCGCAGCAGCGCGACTTGGCAGGCGTGACGGCGGATCCGGTCATGCCGGTGCGAATCTTGCTCGCCGGGCAGGTCAGTGCCGGTAAGTCGAGCCTCTTGAACGCGTTGGCGCAGGAGGTGCGCGGCGCCGTCGGGCCAGTGCCGACCACCGCGAATGCTGCGGAATTCCTGCTCGATCAGGATGGACGGCCGTCGGTGGTGCTGGTCGACACACCCGGTCTTGATGGCGTCACCGCGACGATCGAGGAGCTGCTGCGGCAGGCCGAGCGCGCCGATCTGGTGCTGTGGGTGGCGGCCGCAACGCAAGCCGCGCGGGCGAATGACCGCAGCGCGCTTGATGCTCTGCGGGCGATGGGGGCCGCTCAGCTGGCGCGGCGGCCCGCGCCTGTCCTGCTGGCGCTGACACACGTGGATCAGCTGCGCCCGGCCGCCGACTGGGCGCCGCCATATGACATAGCCACGCCGACGCGTCCCAAGGCTCAGGCGATCCGTGCCGCGATGGATTCCGTCGCGCGTATTCTCGACCTGCCAGTGGACAAGATCGTTCCGATCGCCATGCCGCCTGATCGCGAGCCCTACAACCTGGACGCCCTATGGGCCCGCATTGTGCTGGAGATGGACGAGGCCAGGCTCGTGCAGCTCGATCGCCTCAGGCTCAGTCAACCCGCGTTCCGCGTGCGCGAGCTTCCGCAGCAGCTGAGCGAGGCAGGCCGCTTGATCATCAAAGGTCTTCTCAAATCTTGATACCGCGTTTGCCGAATCCAACCATTTTCCAGGAGGACGACGCCCGGATCGCGCGAAGCTCGCCATCCTCACGGTCTTGACCGATCTTGGCCGACATTGGCCATTGGGTGCGAAGATTGTATCAGATAACGGAAAATCCGCTCGTCTCGACCAATCCGGATAAAGGAGCCACCAGTTCCCAGATCAATCCGGACGGCGCGTAAGTGACCTGGGCCGTGCCGAGCAGGGAACGCGCAATCATTCGCTCGATGATGGTCGATCCGAACCCCGTCCGGTTCGGTGGAGTGGCGGGCGGGCCGCCAAGTTCCTGCCAGCTCATTCTGAACTCGCGAGCATCATCCGTGCCTTCAATGGACCAGACGATACGAACCGTTCCGGTCGGGGCGGAAAGCGCGCCATATCTGAGTGCATTGGTCGCGAGCTCGAAGATGGCCAGGCCCAATGCCTGGGCGGTGCGGGGGGTCAGGATGCAAGGGGGGCCGTTCAATTTGATCCGGCTTGGATGATCGTCAATGATCGAAGCCAGTTGCCATTCAATGATCTTCGTAATGTCCACGCCGCGCCATTCGTGCTCGATCATCAAGTCCTGATTTATAGAGAGCGCTTGAAGACGGCGGCTTATTTGATCCACGAATTCCTGTGGTGGAGATGTCTTCGATGTCTGACGGACGATTGCGTCGGCAACAGCCAGCAGGTTCTTCGTGCGATGGTTGAGCTCCCTGAGCAGCAGCGTCTGCGCCAATTGTGCCTGCTTTCGCTCGGTGATGTCGCGCGCAATCTTGGAGACGCCCACAATCTTGCCGTCTGCGAGAATCGGAGACACGGTGATGGAAACGTCGACCAGACTACCATCCTTGCGCCTGCGCACCGTATCGTAATGCTCAATCCGCTCGCCCTTTCTAATCATGTCCAGGATAAAAACTTCCTCGCTGCGTCGATCCGGTGGGATCAATCTTAAGATCGACTGCCCCACCATTTCGTGAGGCTCATAGCCGAAGATGCGTTCCGCCCCGAGGTTCCACGATGTAACGACGCCATTGAGGTCCTTACTGATGATTGCATCATCGGAATGTTTGACAATCGCGGCGAGCCAACCCACCGGATTCAATCCAGGATGGTGCTTAGCCATTTCATGCGCCGTGCGATTGTGAGGTTGGTTATTCGAGCAGCGGACACTGGGCCAATGAGAAAATCCCAATTTCGTTCCAGAGGCGCGGGACCTATGCACAGACAATGCGAACATTTTGCCAAGCAACACTTCGTCAGACCACGCGGCTTGTCAGGAGATTGACCCCGAGGTCAGGCCTTCGCTCCAACCCTTCAGCGCCCTCAATGGTCAGGATTTCCGCAAGCTTTGCTCGGGCACGATTCACCCTGCTCTTGATCGTTCCCACGGCGCAATCACAGATCCGCGCAGCCTCCTCATAAGAGAACCCCGAAGCGCCAATCAGAATAAGAGCTTCGCGCTGATCCGGGGGCAACCGAAGGAGTGCCTTCCGAAGCTCGCCGAACTCGATATGCCCGGTCTGCGCCTCCGGCGAGGTGAGGCGTTCCGCGTAACCGCCGTCCGCGTCTTCGACCTCGCGCCGACGTTTGCGATATTCGGTGCGGAAGTGGTTCCGCAAAATGGTGAACAGCCACGCGGACATGTTGGTTCCGGGCTCAAATGAATCCAGGTGCGACCAGGCGCGCAGCAGAGTCTCCTGCACCAGATCATTGGCTCGGTCGACGTCGCCGCACAGCGACACGGCAAACGCCCGGAGATTGGGGACCGCGGCCAGCATGGCTCCGCGCACGTCATTGGGGGCATTCATGAGCGCGGCCTATTTCTTGTCTTGCTTGTCAAGACGGCTCAGCAGTTCGGCGAACCGATCCGGTACCCCCTCGTTGACCACATCGGTGTACATGGCGCGCAACTGCTGCCCGATCTTGCGCTGGATCTCGTGGCTCAATTGCCCTTTTTCCTGGCCCAGTTGCCCTTCCTGGCTTTCTTCAGGCCTTTCGACTTGCGGCATTGATTTTTCCGGCGGTCGCCGTGTCCTCTCTTTCATCGCTTCCTTCCCCTGCCAGCCGCCCCCTGGCGGCGGGATATCGCATGTCTATAAGTCAGAAGGCGAACCTTGGTTCCATCGGCTGGAACTTCCTTTCCAACTCGGCGTTATATGAGTACATGCTGGCGGGGCGATGGCCAGTCGCCAAGGGTCTTGGAGGGAAAATATGCTGACAGCTCAAGCCGTTAGTAACCACCTGCCATTTCTGAGGAGATATGCGCGGGCACTGACGGGCAGTCAGGAATCCGGGGACAAATATGTGGAAGCCGCGCTCAATGCCCTCGTGAGTGAGCCGGGTCTGATCGACGACAAGACTGCAGTTCGGGTCGGCATATTCCGGATCTTTTCGAGGATCTGGAATTCGCTCGCGGTTAACAGCCAAAGCGAGCCGATTGACCCTCATCCGGCCAACCGTCACCTCAGCCAGATTGGTGCCATGCCTCGGCAGGCGTTCCTGCTGGTCTCGCTGGAGGGGTTTTCAGAGGATGAGGCGTCCCGAATCCTCGGTATTGACGTCAGCGATCTGCGGGAGCTGATCGATGAATGCGGCAGGGAGCTCGCCAGTCAGATTGCCACCAATATCATGATCATAGAGGACGAGGCTCTCATTGCCATGGACCTGCAGTCCCTGGTCGAGAACCTGGGCCACGACGTGCAAGGGGTGGCGCGGACCCGCAAGGAGGCCGTGGCGCTCGCAAAGCAGAGAAAGCCGGGGCTGATCCTGGCAGACATCCAGCTTGCCGACGGCAGCTCCGGCATCGATGCCGTCAATGATCTGCTCAACTCGTTTGAGGTGCCGGTCATATTCATCACCGCATATCCGGAGCGGTTGTTGACCGGTATCCGTCCGGAGCCGACGTTCCTGATTACCAAGCCCTACCAGCCCGCGATGGTGTCGGCAGTGATCAGCCAGGCGCTGTTCTTTGAACGCAATGCCCAGAAGCGCGAAGACCAGGCGGTGGTCTGACCGGGACAGTGCCCTACCGACACGGAACTCTGGAGCTTTGTCATCTGGAGGTTTGTTCATGATGGGCCCGCCCTCGGCGGGCCCAGACGTATTCGCGGCTTACGCGAGCGTTGAGCTCGCCGCCACGCGATACTTCCGGTAGCTTCCTGTCATCGTCGGCTGGGCCTGCATGACCGCAAAGAACAAGAAAAGAGGCGCCATCAGGGGGGGCTGATGACGCCTCAAAGCCGGCCACAGGGGGGAGGGGGCGCGGCCGGTGTGTTGATACAATGCAAGTCGCATGGTTTGGTTCCGGGGCTCCTGGGAATTCGGTTAGGATTTCAGCCATAGCCTCATGGAACTTGGATGGCCTCATGGAACTTTGATCCGCGGGACCCGCGTTCCAGGATGCCAATCCATCGAGGTCCGGTAACTCATGATGCAGGATAGACTCTACGCATTGCTGGTCGAAGACGAGCCTCTCGTCGCGATGGTTGCAAGCGAAGCGCTCGATGAGCTCGGCTTTCGTGTGCTCGAAGCGTCTTCGGCAGCGCGCGCGCTTGAGTTGGCGAAAGCGCACCAGGGCGAGATTGCGTTCGCGATGGTTGATTTGGGATTGCCTGATCGTCCCGGTGAACGACTGATCAGTGAGCTCAGGGAATTCTATCCCACTCTTCCAATTCTCATTGCCTCTGGAAAGGGGGCCGGCGCCTTGGATGCTGGCCTAAGGTCGCTGCAGAATGTGGCCATTGTGACGAAACCATACGATTCTGAACATTTGCGCCTGGCGATTGAAGGCGTCATGCGCAACTCAACACCGGCGTAGCTCCTGAGAGAGCCGGAAATCGCCGCTCACGAAGGTGGGGTCCGCAGATGCGATGTCCGGGGATCCGGAACGAAAATGGTTTCAGAACATTGTCGGAGAGGAACAATCGAACAGGTGACCATATGACCAACGACGCCGGGTTGTCGCGACCACAGCGAGCTGGAAGGGCAGACGTTGCGCGGCCCATGCCAGTGACCGCCGCTCGGCAAGGCGTCACCGGCCATAATGTGCGTTACGTTCTGATTGTGAGCACGGTCAGCGCGATCATCGCGCTCGTGGTTGTCTATTTTATTGCCTTCGCGTGAAGCCGAAAGCCAGGTTCTTTGGCGCCAACTTCATTGCTCCAACTTCTTTGGCCCCTCAAGTTCTTTAGCGCCTAAGTTTCCCTGGTCGAAATTGTGGTTGCTCGCGTCAGTACGCCGTGATCCCTGGCAGGAAATGGAAATTGACGTCATGCCGGCACGGCGGTTGTGCACGATCAGGACGGGGGAGGAATGGTACGCAGCGGGAGTTTTTGCGTCTTCATCCCTTCGTCCGCATGTTGGTCGCCCGCAAAGGCCGACCGCTGGTCCTGCATCCTTCGACCCAGGGTCCAATTCGTGGTCATGCGCACCTCTGGATTTGGCACCGTCCAGCAAGCGCCATCCTTGTCCATGAACACGACCCATAGCAGATCGCTCTCCGGTCCATAATCGATGACGAAGTGGGCCAGGCCCGCACCTTTAGTTGTCTCCAGAGGCAGCGGTGGATTCAGTTGGGTCAGCATGGGCATTTCCGCATCGTCCGATCATTGGTGGCGTATCGGGGTTGTCAACTCGTTTTGCCGCTCGTCTTGCCGCGGCGACCACCGAGTGCGTCGCCCGTCACCTGGGCACGCTCACAGAGCTCCTTGTGAAGCTGCTCCAATTCGTCCTCCGAAAGTTCCTCGACCGCGGCGATTCTGTTCTCGGCCCCCTTCATCGCGATGATCAGTTCCGCCAACTTCACTTGCAGCGCCATGGTGTCGCGATTTTGCGTGTTCTGAATGAGGAAGACCATCAGAAACGTGATGATCGTTGTCGCGGTGTTGATGACGAGCTGCCAAGTGTCGCTATATCCAAACACGGGACCTGTGGCGGCCCACAGGATGATGGAGGCCGTCGCGAGCAGGAATGCGGCTGGTGTTCCGGTCGCGTGCGCTGCGGTCTGCGAAAATCGTGAGAAAAACTTGTTGAAGACGTGACCGCTGGCGGTCTGTCGGTTGGCGGTCTGCCGGTTGGCGAGACGTCGGTCCGGAGGAAGAGCAGGCTTGTTCATGAGGCTTGGCCCGTGTCGAGCGCGACGTGTCGGAATCGTGCTTTCAGCGCTCAGCCCCTCGTCGCGTCGGTTGCCGGCCACTTATCAACGCGTACGCGTGCGGCGAGTTCCGCCAAGGACCAGCAAGGGCCCGTCGCCGGCAGGATGGAACCTTTTCGCGGCGACGGATTTCTATGCCGGTGCTCGGACACGAGCGGAAAAGACAAGGAGAGGGCCGATGGGTCGATATCTGCTTCTTTGGTTTCTTGGAATTCCGATTCCGATTCTCTTGCTGATCTGGCTGTTCGGGGGCTTTAACTAGTGCCCCGTTTCCGAAGTTCGTGATACATCGCGGCGAGTTGCCTTAGCTTTCCTCAGTGGCTGGCACCTTGGCCGACGCGCCAGGAAGCGCTGATCCATGAGCAACGGGAGATAGAAAATGTCGGGCGAAAGCTTACTCGTCATTCTGCTCGTCGGCTTGATCGCCGGCTGGCTTGCGGGCCTCATTATAAGAGGTTGGGGCTTCGGCCTTGTCGGGAATATCGGGATTGGGATTATCGGTGCCTTGATTGGCAGTTGGCTGCTGCCTCAATTGGGCGTCAGGCTCGGCAGCGGCATCGGCGCTTCGATCGTGGTGGCCACCATCGGGGCGTTGGTCCTGCTGGTGATTCTCGGCCTCGTTACCAGACACAGGCGGTGGCGGTGGTGAGTGGCCCGTCTAGCTGAACGCCAGGGGGCGTGATGGCTGGGGCGCCAGGACTCGAACCTGGGAATGGCGGAATCAAAATCCGCTGCCTTACCACTTGGCTACGCCCCAATGCCGGAATCGACCGTTTGGCGGCCGGACCATAGCGGCGCGGAGGCGGTCGATCAATGCACGGCTTTTCGGCCCATTCTCGGCGCTTCGGGGTGCCGGCTAAGGCGGCGTCACGACGCCGACGCCATTGCGGCCTTGCACCGTCACGCCATAGGGCTGTGACAGCCGGTCGACCCGCTCGATGATCTTGCTCCCCAGTTCGCCGTTCGCCAGCACCGGGCGGCCGCGTTGCCCGCGCGGCCGGCCGAAGCCCTGGTCGATCGGGTGGATGCGGATCTCGGCGAGCTTGCCGGCGCGGTAGTGGCAGGTCGCCGCGAAGTTCTGCCAGTAGTCGGCGTGCGCCACGTGGCCTTTCTTGCCGTTGCCGGTGCGGGCGTCGAGGAAGTCGGCAGGTGTCGCGTCGTTGCCGAGCCCGAAGCGCTCGTAGGCGACCGCCGGGAAGAACGGCAGCGTCTCGTTCTCCATGATCAGGTTGCCGACCGAATAGAAGATCGGCTTGCCCTTGTAGAATTCGATGCCGAGCGGCGTGTGCGAGCCGTGGCCGATGAAGATGTCGGCGCCGGCGTCAATTGCGGCGCGCGCGAAGGCGCGCGCGAAATCGGAGGGCTCGGACAGCTCGCTCTGGGTCTTGGCCGAGATCAGGCTCGTGTGGCCGTATTCGTGGCTGTGAAAGTGGAATACGACCCAGTCGGCCTGCCGTCGGGCTTCCCTGATCCAGCGCAGGTTGTCTTCGGCGTCGGCCTTGTCGGCTTCGCTCGTGACCTTGAAGCCGTTGCCGCGCACGAACGTCTCGTTGAGCAGGGAGACCGCTTCCTCTCGCTCGGCGCCGACTTCGGACTCGCTGAAGAAGTGCTGGCGCTGGCGCGCGCGTTTCTGCTCGAAGCCGAGCTCGCGGCTGATGCGCTTGAGCTGATCGAACGCTTCGCCATCGACCGTGTAGGTGTTCTTGAAGCCGAACGGATTGATGCCGGGCCGTCCGCGCAGATCGGGGCGCTGCGCGCCGGCGCGGTTCCAGGGCCGGAACGTGGCGGTGGTGGAGAGGATCGCCACGCGGCCGCCGCGGGTGTCGAGATAGCCCGGCATGCGCGCTTCCGCGAGGTTCGCGCCGCTGCCCGCATGTGCGATGCCGGCGGCATCAAGATGGCGGATGGTGGCCATCAGCCCGCCCTCGCCATAGTCGAAGGCGTGGTTGTTGGCGCACGCCACCATGTTGATGCCGAACCACTTGATGTCCTCAAGGAGCTCCGGCGGCGTGGTCATGAAGGTGCCTTGCGTGATGCCGGGCACGCCTTCGTCCCAGCGCCGCACCACCGACTCGAGATTGGCGGTGCCGGCGTCGCAGTCGCGGAAGATCTTGGCGAGCGCCAGGAACGCGGGCTCGTCGAACACGCGCAGACGACGCGTGAGCATGCAATCGCCTGCAAGGGCGATGCTGAAATTGCCGGCTTCGGATGCGTAGGTCATGCTGTTCACCGGACTAGAACGCGTAGCGTTCGATCTTGCGGGCGTCGAGCGCGGCGCCGAAGCCGGGCGAGTCGGTCGGCGTGATGGCGCCGTCCGCGAAGTTGAAGTCGCCCGCGAAGGTGTCGTCGCCGAGCTTGTCGAAGAAGTGCGTCTCGGTCGGCCAGGGCGCGAGACTCGGAATGGCCGAGCGCAGGTGCATGCGCACGAGCGATCCGATGCGACTTTCCGAGTCGGTCCCGATCACGGCGGGGAGATTGGCGGCTTCGCACAGCGCCATGATCTTGAGCGACTCGGTGATGCCGGTGCGGCGCAGCTTCACGCTGACCGCGCCGACGGAGTTCGCGCGGATATGGGAATGCACCTGCGCCAGCGATTCGCAGCACTGGTCGCCCAGAAGCGCGACCGGCAGGAACGCGGCCATCGCGGCCTGGCGCGAAATGTCGGTGAACTCGCAGGGCTCCTCCATGAAGGAGACGTTGTAGTCCTTGACATGGACCAGGATGGTGCGGGTCTCGCTCTCGGTATAGCGGCCGTTGCCGTCGACATAGATCACCGCCTTGGGCAAGAGCTTGCGCACCTCGGCGACCATCTCGATGTCCTCCATCGAGCGCTTCCAGGTCTTGAGCTTCATCCCGCGGTAGCCGCGCTCCTCCGTCATGCGCTTGGCTTCCGCCACCATCGCCTCGCGGGTATTGCCGTGCGCGATCCAGGTGAGCGGCACGGGCTTCGGATCGGTGCCGCCGAGCAGTCGCCAGACCGGCTGGCCGAACACCTTGCCGCGCAGGTCCCAGAGCGCGATGTCGATCAGCATCTTGGCGGCGCGGCAGTCCCTCACCTTTTCGATCTTGGAGAGGAGGGCAAGATGCCCGAGCGGATCGGCGCCGACGAGCAGCGGCTTGAAGAAAGTCTCGAGCTGATAGGCGACCGTGACCGCATCCTCACCGGTGTGGCCGGGACGGCAGACCGACTCGGCGATCCCCTCGGTGCCGTCCGCAAGCGCGATCCGCAGGATCACGTAGTGGCTGGTGCTCTCGGTGTGGCCCGCGAAGGTGATGGGCTTCTTGTAAGGCAGCTTGAGTCTGATGGCTTCGACCGAGGCGATCTTGAGGTCGCTCCTGCCGTCGGGGGCGGCGCCCAGTCTGGCTTCGGTCAAGGTCATGGCGTCTCCCCCTTGCGTTTTTTGGTCGTGACATGCGCCGCCTGGTCGGTTCTGGGCGGGTCCAGGAACGCGCCGGGCGGCGGCAGTTGTGATCCTAAGGCGGCATGGTAGATAGTCAAACCAACGGGGTCGAGCGTGAGACGAGCAGAACAATGAAGACTGGGATTGGACAACCCGTCCGCCGCAAGGAGGACGCGCGTCTGTTGGTGGGCGCCGGCCGGTTCAGCGACGACGTCGATCTGCCGCGCCAGGCGCGGGCTTTCATCCTCCGCTCGGTGCATGCGCATGCGCGGATCAGGCGCATCGCCACCGAACGGGCGAAGGCGCTCAAGGGCGTGCTCGCCGTGCTCACCGGCGCCGATCTCAAGGCCGACGGGGTCAAGCCTATCCCTCCGGACGCCTCGACCACCATGCCGATCGAGGCGCAGCGAAGGCTCCCGGATGTCGTGCTGGTGCATCGCGACGGGCCGCTGATGCAGACGCCGTACTATCCGCTCGCGGTCGACAAGGTCCGTTATGTCGGCGAGGCGGTGGTGCTGGTGGTCGCCGAAACGCTCGCGATCGCCAAGGATGCCGCCGAGCTGGTCGAGATCGACTACGAGGCGCTGCCGCCCGCGATCGACACCGCGCAGGCCGCGGAGGCGGGAGCGCCGCGCGTGTGGGACGAAGCGCGCTCCAACATCTTCCTCGACGCGGACGTCGGCGATGCCGCCGCGACCGACAAGGCGTTCGCGGCCGCGGCGCATGTCGTGAAGCTCGAGACCTGGATCCAGCGCGTCACCGGCGTGCCGATGGAAGCGCGCACCGCGGTCGGCAACTACGACAAGCCGAGCGGACGCTATTTTCTCCACGCCGGCAGCGGCGGCGTCGTGCGTCAAAAGGGCGAGCTTGCGGCGATGCTCGGGGTCAAGCCCGACGAGGTCCGCGTGGTTGCCTACGACATCGGCGGGAACTTCGGGACCAAAAACTCCATCTTCGCCGAATTTCCCCTGGTGCTGTGGGCATCGAAGCGGATCGGCCGTCCCGTCAAGTTCACCTGCGAGCGCAGCGAAGCCTTCCTGAGCGACTACCAGGGCCGCGATCTGGTTGCGACGGTTGAGCTCGCGCTGGACAGGCGGGGTCGTTTCCTCGCCATGCGCGGCTCGCATCTCAGCAACATCGGCGGCTACTCGTCCTCGATCGTTCCGCTGCGCAAAGGGGTGAGCATCTTCTCCGGCGTCTATCGCGTGCCAGTCGCGCACTACAAGGCGTATGCGGTTCTCAGCAACACCATGCCGACGATCCCGTATCGCAGCGCGGGTCGTCCCGAGGCGATGTTTATCATGGAGCGGCTGTGCGATCTCGCGGCGCACAAGACCGGCATCGACCGCATCGAGATCAGGCGTCGCAACCTGATCGCGCCCGAGCATCTGCCCTATCGCACGCCGTTCGGCGTCACGTACGACAACGGCAACTACGAAGAGTCGATGAACCGCAGCATGGCCATGGCCGATTGGGACGAGTTCCGCAAGCGCCGCGCTGAATCAAAGAAGAACGGGAAGCTGCGCGGGATCGGCCTTGCGAACTATATCGAGCTCACCATGGGCTATCCGCGCGAGTGGTCGCAGGTGAAGGTGTTGCCGAGCGGGGAGGTCGAGGTTTCGGTCGGAACGCTGTCGAGCGGGCAGGGACACGAGACGAGCTTCGCCCAGTGCGTGAGCGAATGGCTCGGTGTGCCGTTCGAGTCGATCCGTCTGGTGCAGGGCGACACCGACATCGTGCCGGTGGGCGGCGGCTCGCATTCGGGACGCTCCATGCGCATGGCCGGCGTCTGCATGGGCAATGCCGCCAACGGCGTGATCGAGAAGAGCCGCCAGATCGCCGCGCACATGCTCAAGGTCGAGCCGAAGGACGTCGAGTTCGCAAGCGGCTCATTCAAGGCGCGCGGGTCGGGCCGCGCCGTCGGCATCTTCGAGGTGGCGCGCGCCGCGCAGGAGCTCAACGATCTCGATGACGCATTGCGCGGGCCGCTCGCCGCCGAGAGCGACGTGTCGTTCACGGCCGGCGGCTACCCCTATGGCTGCGCGGTGTGCGAGGTCGAGATCGACCCGGAGACTGGCGCGGTCGAGGTCGCGCGCTACTGCGCGACCGACGATGTCGGCCGCGCCATCAATCCGATGATCCTGGACGGTCAGACCCATGGCGGCATCGCGCAGGGCGTCGGCCAGGCGCTGTGGGAGCAGTGCGTGGTCGATCCCGATGGCGGGCAGGTGATGACCGGCTCGTTCATGGACTATGCCATGCCGCGCGCCGATACGCTGCCGTCGTTCAAGACCGACCTGATGGAGATTCCTTCGCCCTCCAATCCGCTCGGCGTACGCGCCGGCGGCGAGGGCGGGACGACACCGGCGCTTGCCGCGGTGATCAACGCGGTCGTCGATGCGCTGGCTGAGTTCGGGGTCACCCACATGGACATGCCGGCAACATCCGAGCGGATCTGGCGCGCCATTGCGGACGGCAAGGCGGCGAAAGCCACAGGCCGAGGCGCAGCGTAAGTCCAGCGTCGCTGGCGCCTTCGCTCGTCTTGCCGGGCGCGCTGTGCCGCTTCATCACATTGAAGGTCGTTCGAGGTCATGAGCCCGACGTCCGTGATCAGATCGTCAAGATTGAGCAATCGTGGCTCACCTGCCGTCGAGATCATCGAAGTTCCTTGCTGACGAACTCTTCATCCGGCGGGCAGGATCGCGCTTGCGATGTGGCGACCGCGCGGCTCTGACGAGCTTGAAAAGCGGCGATGGAACTTCTCGCGCGTCGCGCGCGCAAATTCGAATCGATCTTGCACCTGCATCATATTGCGGACGCATTTTTTAGCGCGTTAACGAAATTCATCATCACAAGATCCGGGGACATTCAATGCGACAGTCTTTCGCCACGACTTTCTTTTCGCGCCGTGTGCCTGCGGCGGCGTTTGGTCTGATGCTCATGCCTCTGGTGACGAGCGCCACGGCTGCGCCAGAAGTGGGGGCCGGGTCCGGAGGACGGGCGAAGTTAACCCCGCCGGCAACGATCGAGTTGCATGAAGACGGGGCCGGCCACGCGGATCCCTGCGCCGCCAATGAGATCTGTTCCGCAAGGCCAGATGTTGCGGACGAACGGGCCTACCTGGTCGAGACTTCGCGGCCAAGCGGAACCATGTTGCGGCAAGGCCCGGATGTCGCGATAGGACGCCTTCATCCCGAGTTCGTGACGCGGCTTGCCGGCGCTATCCGAGAAGCCAGGGAATCCGGATTGCCGCACGCGGGAATCTTCTCGGCCTATCGGCCGCCGGCGTTCGGGGTTGGTGGCTTCAAGGATAAGTTCCGCTCGCTGCATTCCTACGGTCTCGCCGTGGACATGCATGGCATCGGTGCGGCCGGCAGTTCGCAGGCCAGGCTGTGGACCCGGATCGCGGCCGAGCATGGCGTTGCCTGCCCCTACGGGGTCAACAATCCGGTCGAATGGAATCATTGCCAGCCGACGCGGATCAAGATGGTGCGATCGGACAGTCCCCTGGTCAAGACGATCGCGCCGCAGGGCCCGATAAACCCGCTCAGCATGTTTGAAGCCGGGCAGGAATTGATCGAGAGCGTGGCCAAGCTCGTTGCCTCGTTCGCAGGCGATCCTGCCTACGCGGAGAAGAGCGATACGGCGGTCAGGCGCGCTTCTTATCGTGGGCAACGCGTTCGCGTCGCTGACGCGCGGTCACCGCGTCAGCATCGGCATGATCGTCATGTTGTTCGCAAGGGACAGAAGACGAGGTCCGTGCGATTGGCTGCCGCTGGCGCGAACCACATCACGCGCAATGTGGGGCACCGCCAGGGAGGCCGCCGGGCGCGCGGCTAGGCTGCGACAACGGCAAAGAGCCTGTGCATGACGCGCCAGGCCGGCCGCGCTTGTTGCAACGTGTGCTGCAGGGCGCGTGCCGGCCGGCTTTGTCACGATGAGCGATTAGCGTTTCTCGGGATACTTGCTGACAAATCCGTCACGATTGGGCATGCGCACTTTGGGCAGCGTCTCGGCATTCATGACGTCGTTCTCGCCGATGATCTTGGCGAGCGCGAGCAGATACGCCGTCACTCCGTAGGTTTCGTCCGCCGTCAGCGTCTTGGGCTGCTGCCACGGCATCGCCCGCCGTGTGAAGTCGAAGATCGTGGTGGCATGCGGCACATAGTTCGTAACGGTGCGATCCTTTGTGCTGACGAGGGTGGCGTTGCGCCCGCCCGCGCCTTCCTTGCCGTGACAGAGCTCGCACTTCTGCTCGTAGACGGCCTTGCCCTGGGTTGGCGTACCGCTGCCGGGCGGCAGTCCCGCGCCGTCCGGCCCGATGCTGATGTCCCAAAGCGCGAGGTCGGCTTCGGTGACCGATTTCCCGAGACCGGGGGTCTCGGCGGCCGCGCCCGTTGCAAACAACAGCGCGGCGGCGACCAGCAGGTTGCTATGCATAGACATGTTTCACCTCGCCCTTGCCGTCGATGCCCCAGCTGGTGATGACGTTCATGTGCCCCATCGGGAAGGCCGTCACCGGCACGTTGACTCTGGGCTCGCCGCGCTCGGCAGCGATCTGGGCCCGGGTCGGCTGCACATTGCCGGCCTCGTCCCAGGCGCGGCTTTGCAGAACCACCGGCTGACCATCCCAGCGCCAGGGCATGCGGAAGCGGGTCAGTGCCTTGCTCAACACAGGGTCCTGCAGGGCAGCCTGCGCCCAGCTCTTGCCGCCGTCGGCCGAGACCATAACCCGTGAAATGCGGCCATTGCCCGAATAGGCGAGGCCCGAAATCTCGTAGAAGCCGGGTCCCTTCAGCGTCAGCCCGGGGGACGGATGGGTGACGAAGGACTTCACCTCCTGCGGGAAATAGAACTGCCAGGATTTCTGCCCCGCAATTCGCATGGTGTATTGCATGGTCTCGTTGATGGCCATGACCGGCGATTCAATAAGCTTGATCCGGTGCAGCCATTTGACATTCATGTTGCCTTCATAGCCGGGCACCAACAGGCGCATCGGATAGCCTTGCGACGGATTGATGCGCTCGCCGTTCTGGTAAAGCGCGATCATCGCATCATCGAGCGCCTTGGCCAGCGGAATGCTGCGGTTCATGCTGGGCGCGTCGGCGCCTTCCGCCAGGAACCACTTCGCCTTCGGATCGATACCGGTCTCCTCCAGGAGCGTGGAGAGCCGCACGCCGGTCCATTCCGAACAGGAGACGAGGCCATGGATCGCCTGCACGTTGGCCTGGATCGGGTCCTTGTTGTAGAGCGGCCCGCTGTTGCCGCCGCACTCGACGAAGCAGATGCGCGACTCCATCGGATAGCGGGCGAGCGTCTCCAGATCGAAGATTTTGGGTTGCTTGACCAGGCCATGAATGACCAGCCGGTGCTTGGCCGGGTCGATATCCGGAAAGCCGGTGCGCGACACCACGAAGTGCAGGCCATTAGGCGTAATCGTGCCGTTGAGCAGATGATGTGGCGTGCGCGCGTTGCTGGTGCGCGGCTCGTGGTTGGGGTTCGTGAGCGTCCGAACCACGTGTTTTTCGTATTTTGCGGGCGTTTCGTAGAGCGGGATCGGACTGCCCACCGCGAGGCTCCACGGATCGACGGGCAGCGGCTCGGCGCCGGCGCTGGTGAGCGTGGCGCTTGCGCTGGCCGTGGTGGCGCCCGCGAGTGCAATGCCGCGCCCGAGCAGCATGCGGCGATTGATGAGGCCGTTGCCGGCAACGGCTTCAAGCGACTCGAGATCGGATCGTTTGGAAATGCTCATGCGTGCCTCCCTGGCAAAAGGGCATCTTGCGTGCCCCTGTTGGAGAGATTTCCAGAAAACGCGTCATTCTGAGCCCACCGCTCGTCCGATGTCCAGCGAAATGAGGCCTCGGACAATGTAGCGCCCTCTCAAAGCAGGAAGGTAACGAGCGGGGCAGATCGCACCGGTGTTCGATGAAAAAGCGGTTGATGTCCCCGTTTTGACCGCCGCGGAGGCCTATGAGACGTCTTGCGCCGCGCCACTCTCTTCCATGTCCAACCGGGGATCTCGCAGCGAAACCAGGCCCAAGAGAAACAAATCCTCAATCCACTTGATATTCTCCTCCGCTGACACGTCGGCTGCCTGTGCCGTTTCGTTGCTGATTTCCGAAGCCGTCCGCGTCCCATCGCTTAGACGCAAGATCCGTGACGTCAACTCATCGATAAGCAGCGGCTCGCGTCGCCCATGTGGCGAGCGCCCAAAGACCACGATATGGCTTCTTCTCGGCGACACGGCATCGGGAAAGTCCGCAATGGTCCGAACGCCGAGGAATTCTGAGACATCGTAGTCAAAGTCGACAATACGAAGCTGCGCATCCCTTAAAGGTATTAGGCCAGCCAGATCACGGTCCCTCAGGGCCCAGCGCTTCAGGCGCAATCGATACAGCGGATCGGTGGTCTCTTGAGGGATCATTCTGTCGGCTTCTTCTTCCGCCACCGCAACGGCAATCTCGGCTCGGACTGCCAGAGCGAGCGGTTGGCAACTCGTGCTACCGTTCGACATTGATCCTTCGATACTGTCCAGCACGCGGCGCGCCCATGCCAGATCTGACTGGTCCTGCAGATGTGGATTGAGGTCTTGCCCGACCGTGTCCGCTATTCGCGCCGCTGCAAGGCAGGTGAGCGGAAAGTGGCTCGCCTCCGTCTTCGCGCTTGAGCTTTCGATGGAGCGGCGGTTCGACACTGAGACGCGCCGCCGAGCGGCTGCAGAGCCCAGAATGCGTTCCAAGGTTTGGGAGAATTGCATTCCGCGCTGCAGCTCGGACGCAAATGTATGTCCCCGCCTGCCGATCGCCATGGTGGTTTCCGGGTCATCCACGATTGCGGCAAGCTGCTCGCTCAACACATCGATATCATCGACGTCCTCAACCGCAATGCATCCGTATCCATGCGGAAGCCGATCATGCGACGGAAGCTTCCGAATGACCTCGGTGGAGCCCACCAGGCAGGTCCCGGTCATGAGGACTTCGCGCGGGATGATCGGAGAGTGAACCCCAATGGGGAAATCCTGCTCGAGGCAGCAGACCGCCAGGCAGCCGCGCAGGAATTCGGGTACCCGCCAATGAGGAATGAAAGGCAGTTGAAGGATGCGGTCGGCAAGGCCGAGCGCGCTCGCCTGCGTGCGGAATTGTTCTTCGACCTGCCGCTCACCATGCGCGAGCACGACAAGTCCGACATCCCGTCCGGAGCGTTTCAGGCGGTGCAATGCGCTCAGAAGAGAAAAGGAACCCTTGCGCTCGCCAAGCTTGCCATAGACTCCGAAATGGGGCCGCTCCGGCGCAAATTGCCCCCAAAGCAGGTCGCGGAAGACGGGGTCGAGCGCGACTTCATTGCGTAGTGCGCGCAGATCGAGCTGGGGCCCTTGGGGCGTGAACAGAGTCTCTGGCACTGAGAATTGGCCGCCAGGCATGATGCGGTCAGCTGCAACACCCCGCTTGATGGCGCGTTCGGCAACCGCGCCGACCGCCACGACGATCTCGGCAGACTTCAACACGTGGTCGTAGAGCGCCTCGAACTGCGGATGATGCCAAAGACGTCCCGCATCGCTACCCGCCATGCGAACGACGTGCGGTACGCCCATGATTTGCGCTGCAAGATGGCCTGCGACGCCATACGGCTCGAGGTAGTGCGAATAGACCAAATCGAAAGCAGCGTCCGAATGGATGCGCGCCGCCGTGGCCGCGAGCTTGGTCACAAATGGGCTAGCCATCGGAATGTAGGATTGCGATCGGTCTATGGGAT
>Ga0209683_10000223_pt1 | contig 22878 bp, 14 predicted proteins | sample DOMMetBare2Fresh_FD_187474 | JGI IMG/M metagenome (GOLD analysis project Ga0209683, IMG submission 187474) | Wetland sediment microbial communities from St. Louis River estuary, USA, under dissolved organic matter induced mercury methylation -... | ecosystem: Environmental > Aquatic >... | reverse complement strand
GGTCATCTTCGCATTCGGTTACGAATACATCGGCGGTTTCTCGGCGGCCGGTGCCGGGCTGTCGGTCGGCATATTGGCGGCGTTCATCCAATATTCGCTGCAGCTCTTTCAGCCGATCCGCGACCTTTCGGATAAATTCAATGTACTGCAAGCGGCGATCGTCGCGTCGCACCGAATCTTTATTCTGCTCGATCGTGATGTTGAGGTAATCACGCCCGAGAATCCGAAAAAGACAGGCAGAGCGACCGGTGAGATCGAATTCCAAAATGTTTGGTTCGCGTACAAAGGTGAAGATTGGGTTCTGAAAGATGTTTCGTTTAAGGTGAATTTGGGCGAGAGCATTGCACTGGTTGGTCACACAGGTTCCGGCAAAACAACCGTGACGAATCTGCTGATGCGGTTTTACGATGTGCAGAAAGGACGGATCTTATTGGACGGTGTCGATGTCCGGGATTGGAATTTACATGATCTGCGCTCAAATTTCGCGGTCGTCTTGCAGGACGTTTTCCTGTTCAGCGGATCGATCGAGAATAATATTCGCCTCGGAAATAAAACGATCGACCGGGAGCGGGTCGAGTGGGCGGCCCGCGAAGTGCACGCCGACGAGTTCGTCCAAAAGATCGATGGCGGTTATGAATCCGTGGTGCGCGAACGCGGTGCCGGATTGTCAGTCGGTCAAAAACAGTTGATCTCGTTTGCGAGGGCCCTGGCTTTCGACCCGACGATATTGATACTTGACGAAGCAACCAGTTCGATCGACACCGAGACCGAGCAACTGATACAACAGGCCGTGATGCGCGTAATGGACGGCCGCACCTCGCTCGTAGTCGCGCATCGATTGTCGACCATCCAGAAATGCGACCGCATTATCGTGCTTCACCACGGGGAGTTGCGCGAGATCGGAACGCACAACGAATTGCTCGGGCAACGCGGTCTGTACTGGCGGCTTTATCAACTGCAATATTCTGATGAAAAACTGCATCTAACCAACGATGTACCGCCGACCGGGCGCGAACTCGAGTCTGGCCTTGTCTGATGATCGCCGACGCGTCCGAAATTAAGCTTACGGTTTTTCAAATATTGAGAGTATAATTGCCTCTATAGGAGCACAGATGTTAGAGAATTCGAATTTGCCGGAAAGCAGCAGCGACTGTCCGTGGTCGAGCCGTGCCCGTACCGTCGAGCAGGTCGCAGTTGCCAAGTTACCGACGCAATTTGGCGAATTTAGAATCGCCGGCTATCGCTCGCTGACCAGCGACGAAGAGTTCGTTGTGCTCTATAAAGGTGAGATGGATGGCAATACGCCGACGCTGGTTCGCATCCATTCACAGTGTCTTACGGGTGATGTTTTCGGCTCGATCAAATGCGACTGCGGCCCGCAACTGCACAAAGCGATGGCGATGATCGAGGCCGAGGGCCGCGGGGCCATAGTCTATCAACAGCAAGAAGGCCGTGGAATAGGGATTATCAATAAAATTCGTGCCTATGCTCTTCAGGACGAAGGCGCCGACACCGTCGAGGCCAATCAGGAACTCGGGTTTGCCGTCGATGCTCGCGATTACCAACAGTGCGCCGAAATTTTATTTGATTTGGGCCTCTGCAAAGTCAGGGTTATCTCAAATAATCCCGATAAACTGGCCGCTCTCGAAAAAGCCGGATTAACGGTAGTAGAACGAATTCCGCTTGAGGTCGAATCAAAACAGCCCGCCGCTCATTACCTAAAGACCAAGAAAGAGAAAATGGGACACCTGATCAGTTTAAAGACACCCGAGAAAGAATTAGGACCCCGGTAATCTATATGGAAATTCAAAAACGGTATGCGGCCAGACTTGCTTCGCTAGTTGGGATTTTGAGTGTACTTTCGATTTCCGTTTATGCACAATCCAGCAACACCATAACTGGTTTTATTTTCAGTTCGGAAAGGAGTCCGGTAGAGGGCATTTCGGTTGAACTGCAGGATGAGTTCTATCACACTTTGGGTAGAATGAGAACCGACAGGTCGGGACGGTATGTTTTTTCCCGGCTACGTCAAGGTAGATATTTTATTAGAGTCCTTCCGTTGGGCACCTCATACGAAGAACAGACCGGCGAACTTGAGATTGTCAATATTATCCAACAGAGCACCGAGACTTTTCAGAAGGACTTTTATCTCCGGGATAAGAAAAGCGTTCGACCCACACAAACGATGGTAGGAGTAGTGTTTGCACAGGAGATTCCGCCTGCCGCAAAAAAGCATTATGACACTGCACTTGAAAGGCTCAACGACGACAAGAAACAATCCGAGGGTGTCGACGAATTGTTAAAAGCTGTAGACGCTTTTCCGACTTATTACGTAGCCCTCGAAAAACTTGCACAGCAGTATATTAAACTCAGTAATTATGATCGTGCGATTACCGTTGCTGCCAAGGCTGTTGAAATAAATCCGAAAGGTTATGAGAGTTGGTACGCTCTGGGATACTCATACTTTCAACTAAAGCGTTCCCAAGAGGCCGTTTTTGCTCTTAAAGCGGCGGTTGATTTAAATGCTGCCTCGGTAAATACGTTATTTTTGCTCGGTGTTTCTCTAAGGCAGATCGAGAAATACACCGAGGCAGAAGAAAGCTTGTTAAAAGCCAAGAAGTTGGCCCCAGCTCCTATTCCCGAAATTCACTGGCAACTTGCCCTACTTTATACAAATAATTTGAAAAAGTATTCTGCGGCCGTCAAGGAGCTTGAGCTCTTTTTGAAGGCGAACCCAAAATATCAAGAAGCGGAAAAAGTAAGAGATCTGATCAAAAAATTGAAAATTAAAGACAGAGCAGCCGCCTAAATGACATTGCATTTTGGATTTCAATAGCCTCGAACCGTATTGTCGCAAGACCTAACCTGAAAGGGTTTGAATAGTTGACTGTGACGCTTGTCAGCGTGTGAACAAGGATTTCCCAATGCAGTGGTGAAGCGGATAGCGCAGCAAAGATCGATTGGAGATTTTTTGATTTAAGCAACATCCAGGGATGCGGAATCAGAATGTACTAAAAAAAGAGAGACTGCCTTTCAGCAGTCTCTCAGTCCAATTGGAAATGTTTATTTCCTTAGAAAAGGAAACCAAAACCAAACCTAACTGAACGCCCGTCCTGGAAGGTTTGCGGCAGATTATACCTTTGGTCAATGTTACCCGCTGAACCGGAACCCAATGCATTTGCATAGGCCAATACGATCGCCGAAGTAACCGTACCGTTGAAAACTGCACGATCTAGACATCGCTTCGGCGTGTTACCACCCGGATCAAATGCAGGTACCGAGCACCCGACAGTTGACCCCGGGAAATTGCTTTTTGTAAGCGTTTCCCGTCGCGAAAGTTCGTTCGATTGGTTAAACAGATTCAGGACATCGACATTGAGTCTAAGGGCATATCGAGTATCCCTGCCGAATTTGTACTTGTGCGTCAAGCTAAAGTCGGATTGTGAGAACCTCTGAGTACGACCAAGATCTCCGCGTGTTTTGAGTACCTGTCCGCTGACATCGTTATAACGAACACGCGTCGTAACGGGTGTGCCGCTTCCGATCTGAAAGAACATGTTGAAATCGGTCGAGTTCGTCTTGCTTCCCATCCAATCAAACCCGTAGGTCCCGGCGACCTTTACATAGTGAGTTCGGTCGGTGGGTAGCAACCCGTCATCCGGCTTGCCATCCAGATTGTATCCCATGAACGGAAGATCAAAGTAACGACTAACCGCAGGACTGTTACGTCCAACACCGCCTCCACGTTGAGCTTCGTCGGAACTTGCTGAACCAGCGTAGTTTCCGAACAAGCGGCTCCAGGTATAGCTCGAGTCAAATGCGAATGCACTGATCCGTTTCTGTACACGAACCTCGACCGCATTATAAACACGCTTAGCCTTCGCTGCTTTACCGCCGGCAATAGCGTACCGACCGCATGCAATAGCAGCACAAACACCTTCGCCAGGGTTGCCGATGTAGTATTCTTCGTTGTCACGGTCCGCGAGGCTGTTGTTATTGTGATAACCAATGTCATCAATTGCACGGATAATATGCTTACGAGTGTAACGACCCTCGATAATAAATCCACTACCAAAATCGTAAGCAGTACCAAATGTCAACTCCGCCTGTTGAAACGGTTTGATATTAGGGTCGATACGATTGTCGGACAAGAGGTTGGCCGGCGTTCTCTGATCCTGAAAGTTGATATTGCTCGCGATAATTCCGGCACGGGTGTATGAGAAAATACTAGGATTGACTACGATAAAGTCATAAACATCCTGGACTTCTCCACCAAACGAACCACGCGGCAGCTCATACTTAAACCGGTCAAAGAAGCGTCCATAACTTCCGAACACTTTCCATTTTCCGTTTCCGAGTATGTCATACGCGGCTCCAAAACGCGGCGCCATTTTATCTTTCCAATTGAAAGTGATGCCAGGATTGCCTGCTCGGAATGACGGCACGGTTTCTTTTTCTATTCTAAGTCCCGCATTGATCGTCAGGCGACCGCCAATTTGCCACGCATCCTGAAAAAACAATGCATCATTCTTACTACTAACTTTCCCGGAGCGACCAACGAGAGCAAGCGTGCCGATGCCGATCACCGTGGGTGGATCAACCGGGCAACCTGGTGTCGCGACACGAGTTGGCCTAACGCAGCCAAAGCGGTCTGTTGTTGTCGCGGCTGGATCGAGATTTACGTCGATTGTCCCGAAACTGACATTTCCATCATCAACATCATTGCTCAGTCCGGTGTATTGATAACCGATTCGGAAACCGTGACGTCCACCCGCATTAACGTAAATACCAGCAATAGCATCAAAGGTTTTTCGGATCGAAATGTCTTTGACAGTTGGGCTGTTTGTTTGGAAAAGCCTATAACCGACTCCGCCTGCGGAACAAGCGAAACTCGCACAGGTATAATTTGTTGCCTGTGGAATGCCATAGTTGTTCGTTTTTTCGTTGAGATAGCCCTTACCATATCGAATATCGAACGATAAATTTTGGGTTGGGGTATATATCCCTGAAAAACCATAATTTACTGACGGCGCACGTCCGCCAAGTTGTCCCTGGTCAATTACACTCGGAGCACCTGTTGATGGTCCTGCACCCACAAGTGTTGTAAAAGCAGGAAGCAGCCCCCGGATTCTCAAAGGATTATAGAGATAGTTCGCACTCAGCTGCAGTTTGTCTGTGAGCTGTCCGTCGAGCCGCATAAACGTATAATCGCGCTTGTCCGCTCTGCTATAGCTCGCTACACCACCATCTGTGAATTGAAAGTTCCTCGTTGCGTCTATGAATTGCGGTGAGTAGCTGCCAAAAAAGAATAGATGCCGCTTAATGATCGGACCGCCAACCGTAGCTGACGGAAAAAACGTCACACCTTCATCTCTTTTGGGATAAATGTAACGGTTCGAAGCCGTTGGCAAAGCCGAGGTGCTGGTGCTCAAAATTCTACGCGGAGCCGCGTTAAATTTCTGACTATTAAATCCGACGCTAAAGTCACCGTGAAAATCGTCCGAGCCACGCTTGGTTACCACATTGATAACGCCGCCCGTTGCGCCGCCAAATTCTGCCTCAAATCCATTCGACTTGATCTGCAATTCTTGTATCAGCTGGAATGGAATGTTGTTATTCGTGTTAAGTGTTCCGTCGCGAAAATTTGTAACATCCTGACCGTCAACCACAAAGGAGTTTTCCGAGCCGCTCGCACCGTCGATCTGAAAACCGCCAGCGGTCGGTTCTGTCCGAACCGGAGCTGCAGCCTTCAAAGCCGAAGTGAAATTAGCTCCCTTCGGGATAAGTTCGAGTGCTTTTGCGCCCAAATTCGTTTGAATCTTACTTGTCGTCGGGTCGATCGTGTTTATGCCCTCGGTTGTAACATCAACGATGGCTCCAACCGTTCCGATTTTCATTTCCGCGTCAGCATTAGCCGCGCTGCCCAATGAAACCAAAACATCATTTTTGATAAACTTTTCAAAGTTGCCCGCTGTTACGATAACCGTGTAACTGCCGGGTGGAACTTGTTGCAGCCTGAAATAGCCCTCATCGTTTGAGGTAACAGTTCGGCTATATGCATCACCGTTTACCTGAACGGTTGCATTCGGAACAACAGCTCCGTTAACGTCCTTTACAACTCCTTCGATTGCTCCGTATCTCTCCTGCCCAAACGCCAAAGCGCTAAAGCAAAGAATGATCGACAATACGAAGGAAAAATACTTAATATTCATTTTTATTTTCACTCCTAATTCGAAACTCACTAATGTAATTGGCCCAAAAGGCAAATATTCAAAGATTTACACGCAATTTAAGAGCCAAAACTGCGTCTTGATCAAAATTCAGGGTTAAACCCCCTATTTACAGAAATTACGCGAGAGAAAAGGCTTTGCGTACCCTAGATAAATAAGAGTTGTATAGTCACTCTATCCAGAATTTCATAGTTTCTTCAGGGTAATGAACACACGTTTGGATTTGGCCTTGCCAAATTCTGTTTCATCCCGCAAGATGGTCGAAAAGCCTAACGGATTACTGGAGTAACTTTGTCAGAGAGAATCTACCGCGATTCGGTTCACAATATCATCCGCGTCAATACGGGCACCGACGAGGGGCGGCTCGTTGTTTCGCTGATTGACACGCCCGAGTTTCAACGTTTGCGCCGCATTCGGCAGCTGGGGCTGGCATATTTTGCGTATCAGGCGGCTGAGCATTCGCGATTTACGCATTCGCTTGGGGCGTTCCATCTCGCGGGGCGGATGGTCGCAAAGTTGCGGCTTAGTTACGATATCTCCGACGAGGCCCAGGCCGCGGTGCGGGTTGCGGCGTTGCTCCACGACATCGGGCACGGGCCGTTCTCGCACGTGATCGAATCGATCCTCGATTTTCACCACGAACAATTTACGATCGAAGCCGTTTTGAGCGACGAAACAGAGATCGGCCGTCTGCTTCAAAAATTTTCGCCCGAGCTCGCGAACGACGTTGCCTCGATCATTCGTGGTGATTTTCGACACCGGGCGCTCGCACAGCTTGTGTCGTCACAGCTCGACGTTGATAGGATGGATTATCTGCTCCGCGACTCTCTGATGACCGGTGCAAAATACGGCATTTACGATCTGGAGTGGATCATTAAGTCCTTTGAGATCAATGAGAAAGACGATCATTTGTATGTTTCGGCTCCCGGCATTTACGCGGTCGAAGATTATCTGCAGGCCCGATATTATATGTATCGTCAGGTTTATTTTCACCGCACACTCCGCTCGGCCGAGGCTGTTTTGCGTGTGCTGTTGCGACGTGCTCTGCACTTATTTAAGAATGGCGAGGTAGCGTGGCACGCGGCCGGTACGCCGATGGAAAAAGTACTTGCTGGCGAAAAGCTTGGCCTCGCTGAGCACCTTGAGCTCGATGATACCGATGTTATGTTTAGCATTAAGCGTTGGCAGCATTCGGACGATACTATCCTCTCCGATCTGGCACTAAGGTTCTTGAACCGACGTCTTTTCAAAGCGTTTGACCTCGATATGCCGGAGAGTGATCGGCCCGGCTTTGTCGATAAATCGCGCACGATTGTTGCGGACGCAGGCTTTGACCCAGATTATTATTTTGTTGAGGACAAGGCAGGGAACGTACCGTATTCCTTCTATTCAAAAGACACGTCGGACGCGAAAAATCTGATCTTTGTCGAGGAAGGCTTTTCGCGGCCCGCGATCCGCGAGATATCGGCTGTCAGTTCGGCGGTTCGTGGGCTTCAGGAAGGCTATCGTATCCACCGCATCTGTTTTCCGGCCGAGTTGAAAGACAAAATTGGCGAACTATATCACAAAACGTAAAAGTAAAATTGCAAAAATAAAAAGTCAAAATTGCGTGATCGGCGGTAAATCTTCTTTCATTTTTGTGCCTCTAACCATTTTACTTCTCACGTTCGTGGTCTCCGGACAGCGAATCGCCGTACTGACTCCTGACAAAACAGAAAAGAGCGTCAATTTCGCTGAGAGCCTCGAGAACCACCTCAGCGATAAGCTAAAGGTTCTGGACGACTCGATGAGCGAATCAGCTTATTCGTCCGCGGTGCCGGCAACACCTTTCAATCTGACAACCGAGGAATCAAAGAGGATCGGTTCCGCCATCGGGTGCGAATTCTTCATTCTACTCAGAGCGGCGACGCAACGGCGAAGTGCGTTTGGACGGGCTGAATATTATGAATCCTATGCCGCGGTGTATGTAATCAGTTCGAGGACCGGGCGACTTGTTTTGTGGAAACTTCCGCGTTTCGAGGCCGCAAAACCAGACATTGCGGAGAACATGCTACTGATTCCGTTGCGTCTTTGGCAGTAGAGATAGCGGATAAAACCCGGTTGGCGCTGAAACTGGAGCTGACCGAACCCGCTCCGCCGACTACGGAGGAAGTTCCAGATGCAAATTCGCCCGCAGCAAAAAATTTTCGTCCGCCTGTACCTTATCGACGTGTCAAGCCCGAATACACCGCTGAGGCTGCTCTCTACGACGTGTCGGCAACTGTCGATCTTCTCGTCGATACCGACGCAAACGGCACGATCCTGCGCACCGAGATTGTGCGCTGGGCAGGATTCGGCCTCGACGAATCAGTCGAAAAAACGGTCAGGTCGATGAACTGGCGTCCGGCTGAGCGCAACGGCAAACCATTGCCGATGCGGTTTTTACTGCGATACAATTTCAAGAAGCTGGAAAAAGACTAATTGAATTTACTTGATGACGAATCTCAGAGCCGTGATCCGGCTTATATCATTCGTGGTATCGACACTCGGCCTTTACTCGATTTGGTTCGTGGCGCGCCCGTTTATTCCGAACAAGGTATATTGGCGGCAAGTGATCTTTGGTGCCTGGACGAAGAGTTTTGTGTTGATATCCGGAATGAAGATCGAGGTCGTTGGTGCGCCGCCGAAACCGCCGTTTTTTCTTGTTAGCAATCACTTGAGTTACACTGACATAGCCGCGCTCCGGACGGCGGCAAAAGGTATTTTCGTGGCTAAGAGCGAGGTTAAGGAGTGGTTTCTTGCCGGCCGAATATGTCGTGATATGGGCACGATCTTTATAAATCGAGCCAACCGTCGCGACATACCACGTGCGGGCGAGGAGATCATCGAGAGGCTTGATGCGGGCGAGGGCGTGATCGTGTTTCCCGAGGGAACGAGCACGAAGGGCGAAGAGGTGTTGGCGTTCAATTCGTCATTCCTCGAATTTGCCGCGCGGGGCGGCGTACCCGTTTCGTACGCCTCGATCAGCTATCGAACACCGCCGGGCGAGATGCCAGCAAGTCTCGCTGCCTGCTGGTGGGAAGATATAGGGTTTTTCGCGCACCTCTGGCGACTATTCCACGTTAGCGAATATACCGCGATAATCAATTTTGGAGACGAGCCGGTAATGAATGCTGACCGAAAACTGCTGGCCGCGGAACTTCGCCAACGTGTCTCGCAGCGGTTTACTCCGGTTGAGTAGGTCACTTTGTTTCGGCGAGTTTTGGGACCTAACAAAAAAAGGCCGGGAATTTTTATTCCCGACCAATAGAACTTTCGAATTATAACTCTTCGTTTTCGACCTCGATCTTCATCGCTTCGTCGATGTCAAAGACTTCCTCTGGCTCGGCGTCCTCTCCGTCGAGAAAAAGGTCATCATCGATCTCTTCGACAAACTCTACGTCATCGACATCCGGTAACGGCTCGGCCATGGGGATCGGGAGGCCGCCGCGGATATAATCACCCATTGCGTCGAATTCATCCTCCGGCTTCTGGTTTTCGGTCGCGTCGTGAGCGACTTTTACATTGCGATAGTACTTCATGCCCGTGCCTGCCGGAATCAGTCGTCCCATGATGACGTTCTCTTTCAGACCGCGAAGGTAATCGATTCTTCCTGATATTGCGGCTTCGGTAAGAACGCGAGTCGTCTCTTGGAAGCTTGCAGCCGAGATGAACGAATCGGTGGAAAGTGACGCTTTCGTAATACCAAGCAAAAGCGGTTCGCCGACAGCCGTCTGGCCGTTTTCGTCTGCAACACGACGGTTTTCATCGTCGTATCGGAACCGGTCAACTTGTTCCTCAAGCAGAAAGTCGGTATCGCCGACCTCCTTTATCTTGACCCAGCGGAGCATCTGGCGAACGATCACCTCGATGTGCTTATCGTTGATGTTAACGCCCTGAAGACGATAAACCTCTTGAATCTCGTTGACCAGATAGTTCTGCAAAGCCTCCATACCTAGGACACGCAGGATGTCGTGCGGGTTGAGCGGGCCGTCCATAAGCGGTTCGCCCGATCGGACGCGGTCGTCTTCCTGCACGTTGATGTGCGTACCACGCGGAATATCGTATTCGCGTTCGCTGCCGTCGTCGCCGACGACAATGATCTTACGTTTACCCTTTGAGATCGGGCCGAATTTAACGATACCGTTGATCTCCGACATCATCGCGGTTTCGCCCGGACGACGAGCCTCAAAGAGTTCGACGACACGCGGCAGACCGCCGACGATATCCTTTGTCTTTGTAGTTTCGCGCGGGATCTTAGCGATAACGTCACCCGGCTCGATCTCCTGGCCATCCTCGACCATGAGTTGGGCACGGATCGGCATCTGATAGGTTTTAAGGACCTTGTTGCCACTGCGGATCTCGAGGCGCGGCTGATTTTTTTCATCCGAGTCTTTAACCACAAGCCGTTTCTGCCCTGTGACCTTGTCGATCTCTTCTTCGACCGTCTTGCCTTCCTTTAGATCCTGATACTTTACCGTACCCTTGACCTCGGTCAAGATCGCGAAGGTGAACGGATCCCAGGTGACAAGAATATCGTCCTCTTTTACCTTTTGGCCGTCCTTGACGTGAACCTCAGCGCCGTAAACGACCTTGTAATGGGCGACCTCACGTCCGCGTTCGTCAACTAGCGCGAGCTCAGACTGACGACGCATTGAGACCATCTCGCCATTACGGTTCTTGATGACTTTTAGATCGCCGAGGAATCGAACGGTTCCGTCCATCGCTGCGACGTGCTTGGTCTCTTGTTCGAGACGGGCCGTACCGCCGACGTGGAACGTTCTCATCGTCAATTGTGTGCCGGGTTCGCCGATCGACTGTGCGGCAATAACTCCGACAGCCTCGCCGATCTCGACAGTATTGCCGGTCGCAAGGTTGCGGCCGTAGCATTTGACACAAATACCGCGACGCGATTCACATGTCAGAGCCGACCGGATTCGCACCTTTTGCAGGCCCGAAAGCTGAACGCTGGAACCAAGATCTTCGTTGATCTCTGTATTTGCTTCGACGATCACATTGCCGTCAACCGGATCGATAATGTCGTCGAGCGAAGTACAGCCGACAATACGGTCACGGAGCGATTCGACCTCTTCACCGTTACGGATTATGGCCTCAGCCCAAACGCCACGCAGCGTCCCGCAATCCTGTTCCGAGACGATAACGTCCTGTGCGACGTCGACAAGTCGCCGGGTCAGGTAGCCCGAGTCGGCCGTCTTCAGAGCCGTATCGGCCAAACCTTTTCGCGCACCGTGTGTAGAGATAAAGTATTGCAAAACGTCGAGGCCCTCGCGGAAATTTGCGAGAATCGGGTTTTCGATGATCTCGCCCGACGGCTTGGCCATGAGGCCGCGCATACCTGCGAGCTGGCGAATTTGAGCGTCGGAGCCGCGAGCACCCGAGTCCGCCATAACAAGGATCGGGTTCAACTCCTTTCGTTCCTTTTCACGCGTGTGCATCGCCTTAAACATCTCTTTTGCCACGTGATCGGTTACATCTGACCAGATCGCCGTGACCTTGTTGGTACGCTCGAGGTCGGTCATCGTTGCATCTTCGTACTGTTTGCGAAGCTTTTCGACTTCCTTGAGCGCCTTTTCAATGATGCCCTTCTTGCTCGCCGGCGTGACCATATCGTCAATACCGATCGAGACGCCGGCCTTAGTCGCGTAGAGAAAGCCCATCGTCTTAAGATCGTCTAACAGAGCGACAGTATGCTCATGGCCAAGCTTGAGGTGGCAAAATGTCACCAGCGATTGCAGGCCTTTCTTTTTCATGACGCCGTTTACAAACGGCAGCCCGTCGCGGGTCAGACGCTCATTAAAGATCACGCGACCGGCGGTTGTTTCAATGATCTGATCGACATTTTCGCGGACGTTAGCACGCATTACATCCTGAGTATTATGTTCGAGCGTCAGATCGATAAGGTCGCCGCGCCAACGCAGCTTTATCTTTGTTTGTGTCTCGACGGCTCCCGCATCAAGTGCGAGCAAAACATCGTCGATCGAACCAAATGCCTTGTTCTCGCCCTTCATCTCGTCCCGGGCCAGCGTTAGGTAATAACAGCCAAGCACGATGTCCTGCGACGGAACTGCGATCGGCTGGCCGCTGGCAGGGCTAAGCAAATTGTTCGACGCAAGCATCAAAACAGTCGCTTCGATCTGCGCCTCGGCTGAAAGCGGAATATGAACCGCCATCTGGTCGCCGTCAAAGTCGGCATTGAACGCCGTGCAAACTAGAGGATGGATCTTGATCGCTTTGCCCTCTACAAGAACCGGCTCGAAAGCTTGAATACCGAGACGGTGAAGCGTCGGCGCGCGGTTCAGGAGAACCGGATGTTCGCGAATAACTTCCTCTAGAATATCCCAGACAATCGGCTCCTGACGCTCAACCATTTCGCGGGCTTGCTTGATAGTTGCAGCATGCTGATCCTTTTCCAACTTATTGTAAATAAAGGGCTTGAAGAGCTCGAGAGCCATCTTCTTTGGCAAACCGCACTGGTGCAGCTTCAACTCCGGACCGACCACGATGACCGAACGTCCTGAATAATCTACGCGTTTGCCGAGCAGATTCTGCCGAAAGCGGCCCTGTTTGCCCTTGAGCGTACCAGAGAGCGACTTGAGCGGTCGATTGTTCGCACCACGGAGAACACGGCCACGGCGTCCGTTATCGAATAACGCATCAACTGCCTCTTGCAGCATTCTCTTTTCATTACGAACGATAACCTCAGGGGCGTGCAGCTCAATGAGCTTCTTCAGACGGTTGTTTCGGTTGATCACGCGACGATAAAGATCGTTCAGATCGGAGGTCGCAAACCGTCCGCCGTCGAGAGGCACGAGCGGGCGAAGTTCCGGTGGGATGACGGGAATGACGTCCAGGATCATCCACTGAGGATTATTACCCGAACGCAAAAATGAGTTCGATACCTTTAGCCGCTTGGAGTATTTGAGCTTTTTCTGCTGCGACGTTTCCTCTCGCATCTTGCCGCGAAGATCCTCGACCAGTTCCGCAATGTCGATCTGTGCGAGGAGATCCTTGATCGCCTCGGCTCCCATTTTTGCAACAAACTGATTTGGATAATCGCGAGTCAATTCGCGAAAACGCTCGTCCGTCAACAAGTCTTTCTGTTTCAGATCCGGCACGTCGCCTTCATCCACGACGATGTAAGTCTCAAAGTAAAGAATTTTCTCAAGATCGCGAAGCGTAATGTCGAGCAGATGGCCGATCCGCGACGGTAAACCCTTAAAGAACCATACGTGCGAACACGGAGACGCCAATTCAATATGGCCGAGCCTCTCGCGGCGAACCTTCGACTGCGTTACCTCGACGCCGCATTTGTCGCAGATAACGCCGCGATGTTTCATCCGCTTGTACTTGCCGCAAAGACATTCCCAATCCGCCACCGGACCGAAGATTCGGGCACAGAAGAGCCCGTCGCGCTCCGGTTTAAAGGTCCGATAGTTGATCGTCTCAGGCTTTGTAACCTCGCCGTGCGACCAGGAACGGATCTTTTCCGGCGACGCAAGAGAGATGCGGATCGCTTCGTAATTTGTGGTCAATTGCGTTTTACTTTCGTTATTAAATCGAAACATATTTCTCCAAAATGATTCCAGCTATCCAAAATTTAGGATGCTTATCTCGGGTCAGAACTATTCACTCTTTTTGTCAAAACCTATGAAGGCTCTCCACATGCCCGCTCCTAATACAAGAAGAAAAAAAGATAGAAGCTGGCCTACAGTACTCCTCCAAAGGAAAGCAATTGAAACAGCCGCTCCCCATATCGCAAATACTCCAATGATTTGAGACCGATTCATAAGCTCCTAATTGGCTCAATCAACACCTACGAGGGCATCCACACCGGCAACAATTTCATCAGGGTCAATCTCGTCTTCCTGGATGAGTTCGACATCGAGGCAGAGCGATTGCAGCTCGCGGACCAGCACGTTGAACGATTCGGGGATGCCCGGTTCGAAATTCGACACGCCCTTGACGATCGTTTCGTAGATCTTCGAGCGTCCGGCCACGTCGTCGGATTTGCACGTGAGCAATTCCTGCAGAATGTGAGCCGCACCATAAGCTTCCAGCGCCCAAACTTCCATCTCGCCGAATCGCTGTCCGCCGAACTGCGCCTTGCCACCGAGCGGCTGCTGCGTGATCAGCGAGTACGGACCGATCGAACGGGCGTGAATCTTATCGTCAACAAGATGCGATAGCTTGAGCATATAGATGTAACCAACGCACACCTTTTGCTCGAACTGCTCGCCGGTCAATCCGTCATAGAGCCGCGTCTTGCCAGAAAGCCCAACCGATGGCGGCAAGCCAAGTTCGTCGTATTTACGGTTCGCCTGGCCGATGTAGCCCTTGATCTCCTCCTCGCTCGCACCGTCAAATACAGGGGTCGCAAAGTGAAGGCCTAGGACGCGAGCGGCCCAGCCAAGGTGCGTTTCGAGAATCTGGCCTACGTTCATGCGCGATGGCACGCCGAGCGGATTCAGCACGATCTCGACAGGGGTTCCATCCGGAAGATACGGCATATCTTCCTCAGGAAGAATGCGGGCGATGACGCCCTTGTTGCCGTGGCGTCCGGCCATCTTGTCGCCGACCGAGAGTTTGCGCTTCATTGCGACAAAAACCTTGACCATCTTGATAACGCCCGGCGGCAATTCGTCGCCTTGCTTGAGTTTGGTGATCTTTTCGTCGTAGATGTCGCGAAGAATGTTGATCTGGCGTTCGGTACGTTGTTCGTACTCCTTGACCTCGTCTGCGATGTTAATCGATCCGGCCGAAACCTCGGCTTTTCGCAGAAGTTTCGAGTCAACACTTTGCAGTTTCGCACGGTTGAGAGTCTCACCTTTCTTAATCAACACCTCTTTACCGTCAACGAGGTCTTTTGTCAGCTTTCGGCCTTCGAACAGCTCGTAGATTCGCTCGTCACGCTGTTCCTGCAGGATTCGAATTTCGTCATCGAGATCGCGGTGAAAATCCTCTTCCTCCATACCCTCGATGTCGAGGCTGCGCTCATCCTTGTCCTGTCCTTTGCGGGTAAAGATCTGGACGTCAACGACCGTGCCGTCGATACCCGGCGGGCAGGTGAGGGAAGCGTCCTTAACGTCGCCTGCCTTTTCGCCAAAGATCGCTCGGAGTAGTTTCTCCTCTGCGGTCAACTGTGTCTCGCCCTTGGGCGTGACCTTACCAACGAGCACGGAGCCCGGCTTGACCTGAGCGCCGATGCGTATGATGCCGCTCTCGTCAAGGTCGCGGAGCATATTTTCACCGATATTCGGGATATCGCGGGTGATCTCCTCTGGGCCCAATTTCGTATCGCGTGCCTCGATCTCAAGTTCCTCGATATGGATCGACGTGTAGTAGTCGTCCTTTACGAGTCGCTCCGAAACGAGGATAGCGTCTTCGAAGTTGTATCCGCGCCACGGCATAAAGGCAACCAGAATATTGCGGCCCAATGCAAGTTCGCCGCGGTCGGTACAAGGCCCGTCGGCGATCACCTGACCTTTCTTGACCTGTTCGCCGACCTCGACGATCGGTCGCTGATTTATACAGGTGTTTTGGTTAGAACGCTTAAATTTAACTAAGCTGTAAATGTCCGCCGTCACTTCACGCGAGATCGTACCGTCGACCTGATGATCGGCCTTTACGATGATGCGTTCAGAGTCGACAAAATCGACGACACCGTTTCGTTTCGCAATAACGACAGCGCCCGAGTCGCGAGCAGCGATCTTTTCCATACCGGTTCCGACATACGGAGACTCGGCACGAAGTAGTGGCACGGACTGACGCTGCATGTTTGAACCCATCAAGGCACGGTTAGCATCGTCGTTCTCAAGAAACGGAATGAGCGACGCGGCTACCGAAACGAGTTGTTTTGGCGAAACGTCCATATACTGGATATCGGCACGGTCGGCGGTAATAAATTCACCCTTTTGCCGGGCGGCGTTGCGCTCGTTGACAAAGTTACCTTTGGCGTCGAGCTCAATATTCGCCTGTCCGATTATCCATTTATCTTCTTCCCAGGCTGTAAGATAAAACGGCCACGGATCAAAATCGGCGGGCTTGCCGCTCTTGATCTTTTTGTTTGCGGCCTCGACATCTTCGAGCGGCACATGTTCGCCCGGTTTGAATTTAGTGTCTCCGCCGTTGTATATCCTCACATATTCGATCACACGGCCATCCACGACACGACGATAAGGTGACTCGATAAATCCGAATTCGTTGATGCGCGCAAAACACGAAAGTGACGAGATCAGGCCAATGTTTGGCCCCTCAGGCGTCTCGATCGGGCAGATACGGCCGTAATGGGTCGGATGAACGTCGCGAACCTCAAACCCGGCACGTTCACGCGAGAGACCGCCTGGCCCCAACGCCGAAAGGCGGCGTTTGTGCGTGATCTCGGACAGCGGATTCGTCTGATCCATAAACTGCGAGAGCTGTGAGGAGCCAAAGAATTCGCGGACAGCGGCCGTCACCGGCTTGGCGTTTACGAGATCGCGAGGCATCGTCGTGAACATATCCTGTTGGATGGACATCTTTTCTTTGATCGCGCGTTCCATGCGTTCGAGGCCGATACGAAATTGATTTTCGAGCAACTCGCCGACCGCCCGAACACGCCTGTTGCCGAGGTGATCGATATCGTCCTGGCCATAATTTTCGCTGTCTTTCTTCATCCGCAAAAGGTAATTAACGACTTCGATAAAGTCGCCAGCCTTTAATAGCGGATTTGTAATGTCTTCACGTTCGGGGCGGCCCATCTTAATATTGAATTTAAGACGACCCACGCGCGAGAGATCGAAGCGACGCGTGTCGAAGAACATACCTTCCAACAGCCGGTATGACGTCGGCACCGTGGGAGGATCGCCCGGCCGCATTTTGCGATAGATCTCAAGCAACGCATCGACGGGTTTTGAGATCGGATCTTTTTTGATCGTCGCCGAAATCACTTCGCCGATCACATCTCGTTTTGGGAAAAACACCGAAAAGCTGGTGACACCCTCCTCGACAACCTGTTGCAGCTTGTCTGTAAGGATCTCTGTATTAGCCTCGACGATCACCTCACCTGTCTCAGTGTTAACAATATCGTCAAGTGCGAATGCGGCTTCAAAATCGGCCGCGGCGACTGCCACCTTTTCCTTGCCCAAACGGCGAAGATCGGCTATGGCTGATTTCGTGACCTTTTTGCCTTTTCGTGTAACGTCTTCTTTCTTGTCCTTAATATCCTCTTCGGCCCGCATTCCGACCAGGTGCGTATCACCCTCGCCCTTTACCTTCATAAAGAGCTTGCCCTTTTCAACGACGATCTCGTCCGTCACATAGAAAAGTTTTAGAATGCTGGAATCCGGATATTCTGCATTCTTTACAACCTCTTCGAGAATACTGTCGGAAACCGTCTTCATATCGATCTGCGGATTGAGCCACAGGCCCAATGCACGCAAAAAGACCGAAGCAATAATTTTCCGCTTACCCAAACGGGCGTGAAGAATTCCTTTCTGGTCGTATTCGAATTCGACCCAAGAGCCGCGATACGGAATGATCTTAGCCAGATAGTCGTCGCGGTCGCCTTTGAAAAATACGCCGGGCGAACGATGAAGCTGAGACACGATAACACGCTCTGTTCCGTTGATAATGAAGGTTCCGTTATCGGTCATCAACGGAATCTCACCAAAGAAGACATCCTCTTCTTTTATGTCGCGGATCGTTGAGACATTGGTTTCGGGGTCCTTGTCGTAAACCGTAAGCCGAATTTTCACCTTTAACGGCACGCTGTAGGACATTCCGCGTTCCTGACATTCCTGCTGATCGTGCTTGTGCTTCAGGCCGACCGGCTCACCGCAGTTGTTGCAGAGATTTGGGCGAACGGCATTAAAGGTCCCGCAGTTATTACACAAAACGTCAGCCGGATTAAATGGATCGACCTTGATCTTGGCACTGCAATTCTTACAGTTGGCACGCAGATGCTCTAATCCTTCGAGGTTGCCGCATTTACATTGCCAGTTGCCGATCTGATACTCGACATATTCGAGCGTAGCCGTCTCACGAAAATCCGATACCGGGAAAATCGATGCGAATACGGACTGCAGTCCAATGTAATCGCGTTCCTCGGGAATGAGATCCATTTGCAGAAACCGATTATAGGATTCGCGCTGGACCTCTATAAGATTCGGTATCTGGGCGGTCGTGTAGATTTTAGAAAAATCCACTCGCTCGGGCGATTGACTTGTTCGCCGTCCGAGACCGTTGGAGCTACTTTGAAGAGGATTGTTGATCATATTATTAATAGCGGGCTATGAAAAAAATGTTGATTTTTACAGGCGATGCTGATACGATTCTCGTACGGTGCGGCGACCTGAAAATTCACGATAAAGACGCCAAACGCGGCCGAGGGTAAAACCTACCCAGACCGCTTTTTCAGCAGCTATCGCTGTAAATTAAGTTTTCCGAGCGTGCCAAAAAGAGACACTCACTCTCCACGTGTTTGCGACCGTTGTCGCATCTAAATCAATCGGTAACTGTTATCAAAAAACAGATTGCCGATCCGGTCAACCCATAGTCGCGGCTCCAAAATAAGATAGAGTGCGAACTAGTTAGTTTATCAGCAAACAATTGCGAAAACAAGCCTGGCAGGCGCCGGTCGATGAGCGGCGCCTGCCAAAGTTGATAATTATTTTACTTCGACAGTTGCGCCTGCCTCAGTAAATTTAGCCTTGATCTCTTCGGCTTCGGCCGCCGAAACGCCTTCTTTAAGCGATTTCGGAGCTCCGTCGACGAGATCCTTGGCTTCTTTCAGACCGAGCCCGGCTACAATCTCGCGGACCAGCTTGATAACGGCGATCTTATTGCCGCCGGCCGATGTCAACACAACATCGAATGCATCTTTAGCTTCGGCTGCAGCAGCATCGCCGCCACCAGCACCTGCCGCGGCAACCATAACCGGGGCTGCGGCCGCGGCCGCTGAAACTCCGAATACTTCCTCGAGTTCCTTGACCAATTCCGACGCTTCGAGAAGCGACATTCCTTTTAAATACTCAACTACATCTGCTTTAGTAACTGCCATGATTTTCTATATTCCTCCAAAAGGGTTCTGTGTCTATGGACTGCCGGCATTTTGCCGGCCTTCCGTTTTAGTTGTCAGCCGCTAGAACCCACGGGACTGTGAATTAAGGGTTGCATCACCTTTTTTCGTTGTCCGACGCCGACGTGACCTGACAAATCACTCGGCTCGTTTTCCTTGAGTACGGCCTCTTAAATTTCAGATAATCTGAAATTCAAAACTGTTTTATTCCGCCTTCTCCTCAGCTTCCGCTTCGGGGGCGATTTCAAAAATATCTTCAGCGCCCGAGGCGGCGGCCGCATCGGGCTGTTCCGAGATCGCTTCCTCGGCCGAGGCAGCCTCAACCGGCGCCTCGCTCGTTTCGTCGACGGATGCCTCAGGCTCGGGTGTCACATCTGTTGCCGGAGCATCAGCCGAGACCTCGGCGTCGGCCGCAGGAGCTTCTTCCCGGACCGGGGCCGCTGCGGGAGCTTCTGCCTTAACTTCAACAACCGGAGCCTCACCGGGCTTTGCGTCTCCGATCTGCTTGATCACAACGGCCAGGTCACGAGGCACGGCGTTAATAACTGTAACCAAACGCTCGGCCGAGCTGTTGAGCACCCACAAAAGCTTGGAAATAAGTTCTTCTTTAGAAGGAAGATTCGCTATCGTCGTCAACTGTTTGAGGTCAAGCAGCTTGCCGTCAACAACACCTGTCTTAAAGGTGTAAATGTCGGCGTTGTCCTTCATAAACTTCGAAATCGCCTTTGAAAGCACCACTGGATCGTTATCCGTCCAAGCTATCGCGGTAACGCCCTTGAAATGCTCGGTCGCATCTTCAAACTGTGTGCCTTTAACGGCGATCCTTGCCAGAGTATTCTTTACGACCTGATAGTTGGCACCGGCCTCTCGAAGGGAACTGCGGAACTCCTGATCTTTTGTGACGGTCAGCTTTGTAAAACTTACGACCATCGCGGACTTGGAATTCTGCAGCGACTCAGTGAGGGCGGCCAGATCTTTTTGTTTTGTTTCTCTTGTTTTCATTTCTCTATTCGCTCCTCACTTAGGCGTAGGCGAGCTCATCGAGCATAACGCCCGGGCTCATTGTCGCCGCCAGATTAATTTTCTTGAGATATCGACCCTTGGCGGTGGTGGGCTTGGCCTTCATTACCGCGGTTATCAAAACCTGAGTATTTTCGGCCAGTTTTGCTTCGTCAAACGACACCTTACCGACCGGCGAGTGGATGACGCCCGTTTTATCCACGCGGTACTCGACCTTACCGGCCTTGGTTTCCTCGATGGCCTTTTTGACATCCATCGTGACCGTTCCTGTTTTTGGATTTGGCATCAGGCCTCGAGGACCGAGAACCTTACCCAATTGACCGACTTTGCCCATCATATCGGGCGTAGCGATCAGAGCGTCAAAATCTATCCAGCCGCCTTTGATCTTTTCGACCAGATCGTCACCGCCGGCCATATCGGCGCCGGCTTCTTCGGCCTCACGGATCTTGTCGCCCTGAGCAATAACGACGATCTTTTTGGCGGTTCCGCCCAAACCGTGGGGCAGAACGATCGTGCCCCGTACCAGCTGGTCAGCCTTTCGCGGGTCGACGCCCAACCACATTGTCAATTCGACAGTTTCGTCGAACTTAGCGAAAGCGACCTCTTTCAATTTCGACACTGCTTCTTGCAGCGTGTGCTTCTTGTTCGGCTCAATTTTATCGAGCGCCGCAAGGTATTTCTTGCCTCTTTTCATATTACCTCCAGGTGTTAACGAAAGGCTTACGCCCTTCTCCCTATAGACACGTCTCCGTGTCTGTTTATCCTTCGACCGTCAAACCCATTGACTTGGCCGTTCCTTCGATCGTCTTCATTGCAGACTCAAGATTCGTCGTATTGAGATCGACCATTTTCTTTTTGGCGATCTCCTCGATCTGTGACCGCTTGATCGTGCCGATCTTCTCTCGATTGGGTTTCCCTGATCCCTTCGCGATGCCTGACGCTTTTCTAAGAAGATCAGCGGCGGGCGGCGTTTTGGTTTCAAAAGTAAACGAGCGATCCGCATAAACTGTGATCACGACCGGAATTTTCATATCCGGATCATCGTTTTGCGTCTTGGCGTTGAACGCCTTGCAAAACTCCATGATGTTTACGCCGTGCTGGCCGAGTGCCGGACCGATCGGCGGCGCCGGATTGGCCTTACCGGCCGGAATCTGCAACTTAATGTAACCTTCTATCTTCTTTGCCATTTTCTTTTTCGATTAACGATTTTGGGCACGCCCAAAAATGTCCTCTTTATTCTTCTTCTGCAAACGTAACTTTTTCTACTTCCAAAAAGCTCAACTCATAAGGCGTTGAGCGGCCAAAAATCGTGATCGAAACCTTAAGTACGGCCTTGTCTTCGTTAACTTCTTCGACCTTGCCGGTAAAGCTGGCGAACGGCCCTGACTTAATTCGAACGACCTCACCGACTTCGTATGTGAATTTCGGTTTCGGCTTCTCGTGCGCGATCTCGATGTTATGCACGATCTGATCGACCTCGGCCTGCGTCAGTGGCGTCGGATGCTTTCCGCCAAGAAAACCCGTAACTTTCGGCGTCGACTTGATCGCATGAAAGACATTGTCGGGAATCTTGCCCTTTTCGTCGCACTCAACTTCGACAAGAACGTATCCCGGATAAAACATACGCTCCGAGACATACTCTTTATTGCCGCGCATTTCGACGACCTTTTCTTTCGGAAGCAAAACTTCGGTTATCTGTTCGGCGAGCTCCATGTCGCGGATGCGCGCCGCCAGACTCTCGACAACCTTGTTCTCGTGACCTGAATAAGTGTGGATAAAAAACCACTGCTTCATCTTCAAATATCCTTATACTCCAGCGATCTTGTTGATCGCCCAAGTTAGAGCTTCCAAAATGTAAACCCAGCCCCGATCGACCAGAAACAGATACGCCGCAAAGAAAATCACGCTTATGACAACGATGATCGTCGTGTTTTTAACGTCGTTCGACGAGGGGAAGGATGTTTTATCCAGCTCGGCTCGAGTCTTTTTTACGAACTCGCCAATACCTTCTTTATGCTTCCCTTCGATCGGAGCTGCTGCTTCTGACACCGTATTTATCTCCTAAATATTACTCTGGCAGGGGTAGCAGGACTCGAACCCGCACCTAAGGTTTTGGAGACCTCCATGCTAACCATTGACACCATACCCCTAAATCCAAAGTGAAAAGCTAAAAGTTAATAGTGAAAAGCAGAAAGGTCTTTCCACTTTTCACTTTTAGTTTTTCACTATTCGCTTCTACTTGTTCTCTTTGTGCAGCCGATGACAGCGGCACCGACGGCAAAACTTTTTAAGCTCAAGCCTGTTCGGCGTGTTCTTTTTGTTTTTCGTCGTTACGTAATTGCGCTCTTTGCACTCGGTGCACTGCAAAATAATGTTATCTCTCGGCATTTCTCTAAACCTCTAAAACTACTATTCCACAATCTCCGAAACGGTACCGGCACCGACTGTGCGGCCGCCCTCTCTGATAGCAAAGCGGAGGCCTTTCTCCATGGCGATCGGGGCTATGAGCTCGATCTCCATCTGGATGTTGTCGCC
>Ga0209683_10000221_pt1 | contig 23039 bp, 18 predicted proteins | sample DOMMetBare2Fresh_FD_187474 | JGI IMG/M metagenome (GOLD analysis project Ga0209683, IMG submission 187474) | Wetland sediment microbial communities from St. Louis River estuary, USA, under dissolved organic matter induced mercury methylation -... | ecosystem: Environmental > Aquatic >... | reverse complement strand
TCAGTGGGCCGCCGGCGAGCGCCATACCAGGCAGGCGGCTCACAATCGCCTCGAGTGCCAACTGCCCTTCGATACGCGCGAGGGGAGCGCCGAAACAAAAGTGGCTGGCCCATCCGAACGCCAGGTGGCGGTTATCCGCGCGCGCAAGATCCAGCCGGTCCGGATCGGGAAAGCGTTCGGGATCGCGATTCCCGGCGCCCATCACCGCAATTACTGCCTGTCCCTTGCGAATCTGTTTTCCTCCAAGCTCCGTATCCTGCGGCGCGAGGCGCGCCGTGTGTTGACTGGGACTTTCATAGCGCAGGAGTTCTTCAACGGCAGAAGGAATCAAGCTCAAATCCGACCTCAGTCGCTGCAGCTGGTCCGGATTGCGCAGCAGGGCCAGGACTCCGTTCCCGATCAGGTTCGTGGTTGTCTCCTGTCCACCGACCATGGTGACGATGGAGTTAGCGATAATTTCCTCTTCCGTCAGTCGATCGCCCTCAATCTCGGCGTTCATCAGCGCGCTGATCAGTCCCTCGCATGGTTGAGTCTTCTGGCGCTGAATCGCGGCGCGAAAGTAAGCTGACATTTCTTCAACGCACTTCAAGGTGCGCGAGGCGCGATCTGGATTGTGCTGAAAGTTACCGAGCACCTCTGCGAAATCAGCCGACCAGGCTTTCAACTGATCGCTGTCCGCAGTCGGCACGCCAAGCATTTCCGCGGTCACAATCGCCGGGAGCGGCGCTGCCAGATCCGCGATCAGATCCAGGTGGCCTACAGACACCAGCGGGTCCAGCAAAGCGCTAACGATGGCGCGAATGTGCTCACGCAGCACTTCGACCCTGGCGGGCGTGAACGCGGTCGAGGCCAGGCTGCGCAGCCGCGTATGGTCCGGTGGATCCATGAAAAGGATCTGCTTGACCATCATCCGGGAGACGGGAGCCAATTCAGGCAATCCCAGTGCTGCAAACTGTTCGGGTGTCGGGGTGCGATTGGCCGAGAAATGATGCAGCACCGTAACTACGTCCGCATAGCGTGTGACCACCCAGGCGTGCAGGTATGGATCCCAATAGACCGGCGCCTCCTCGCGCAGGCGCGCGTAAAGCGGGTAAGGATTAGCCAGAACCTCGGGATCCAGCAGTTGATATAAGCTGAGTGTTGGTTTCCGCGGAGCGCTGGTCATGGTCTTCAGATCATCCAACTATTTTCCATCTAACGTTTTTCAACTCTCATTGTGATTTGCCGGCGGGCAAGGCAGTCTGCGGGAAAAGCTGACAGACGGCCAGGGAAAATGGGTCTGCTGTCCGCTTTCGCTGAATGCTCACCGCAGCAATCGTTGAACTTCGTCGTCAGCCATTGCCTCTACTCGCGCCAGCAGCAGGCGTTCAATCTCTCCGGCCAAATCCGCCACCGTCGGTGAATCAAAAAGCGAGCGGAGCGCGAGGTCAACACCAAAAGCACTGCGAATCTGACCAATAAGTTGCGTACCGAGCAATGAATGGCCGCCCAGCAGAAAAAAGTTGTCGTGGACACTCACGGCCTTGACCTCCAGCAACGCGGAAAGCATCGCTGCCACTCGCTCTTCAAGTGGTGTGCGCGGTCCCAGGAACGTCTCAGCCCGCAAGGTATTTTCCTCATCCGGCGGCGGGAGCGCGCTCTTATCAATCTTCCCGTTGGGTGTCACAGGCAGAGAGTCCAGCCGCACAAAAATGGCCGGCACCATGTATTCCGGCAAGGCTGCGCGGAGAAATTCACGCAGGTCGCCGGCGATCAAAAGCTCTTCCGCGACCGGAACAACGTAAGCAGTGAGTTGTTTCTCGTGGCAGTTGAGTTCCCGTGCGACCACGGCACTCTCTCGCACAGCAGCATGACGATTCAGCACCGCGACGATCTCGTTTGGCTCAATGCGATAACCCATGACTTTGATCTGGTCATCAACGCGGCCCAGGTAGGCTATCTCGCCGTTGGGCAGGTAGCGCGCCAGGTCACCCGTGCGGTAAAGCCGCGCTGTGCGGTCTTGTTCAGCGTGCTGGCCGAAAGGATCCTCAATAAATCGTTCAGCGGTCAGGCGCGGACGGTTCAGATAACCGCGCGCCACTCCGGCACCGCCAATGTAGAGTGCGCCAGCCGCGCCAGCCGCCACTGGCCGCTGCTCCTCGTCGAGAATATAGACCTTGGCGTTGGCTATCGGCTGGCCGATCGACGGCAAACCTTCAGAGCTGGCTCCGGCTGCCACGATTCCGGAAGTGGTGACGACGGTGCACTCAGTCGGGCCGTAATTATTAACGACCTTGAATGGCAGCTTGGCTGAGGGGAAGTGATGCAAAGTATCAGCGCCAGTCAAGAGAAATCGCAAGGCAGGGCGACCCGGCCAGGACAAACTCATCGCTCGTTCCGCCAGCGCCGTGGGCAGAAAGGCCATGGTTATCTCCTCGTTCACCAGCCAGTCGCGCAGTAGTTCCGCCGAGAGTCGCGTCTCGTCATCCGGCAAATGCAAGCTTGCACCGGCTGTCAGGTATGGCCAGGTTTCCCAAACCGAGGCGTCGAACCCGGTCGCAGCAAACTGGCTGGCGCGATCTGCCGGGCTCACGTCAAAGGTCTGCTGGTGCCACGAGATGAGATTGATCAAACTACCATTGCAGATCTCCACTCCCTTTGGTTCACCGGTCGAACCCGAGGTGTAGATCACATAGGCCAGGTCTTCGAAATGGGATCGATTAGGGGGCGCAGCCTCAGAAAAGCGTTCAATCGCTGAATCCTCAAAATCCAGGTCAACAAGGTGCCAGCTACCCTCCGGAAGTTGCCCGCTGGTTAATTGATTCGCGATCAGGACAGCCGGTCGAGCGTCATTCAACATGAAATTAAGCCGCTCGGGCGGATACGCCGGATCAAGCGGGAGATATGCGCCTCCGGCTTTGAGAGTCGCCAGCGTGGCGACGGTAAATTCCACGGAACGATCCAGGCAGATGGCGACGATAGACTCCGGACCAACTCCCAGCGAGATCAGGTAATTGGCCAGGCGATTAGCAGTTCCTTCCAACTCGGCGAATGAGAGCGAGCGTGAACCGGATTTTAGCGCCAGGGCTTCGGGTGTTCGTCGCGCCCAGTCCGCAATCATTTGCGGCACGAACAACCCTGTTTGCTGCGCTGCCATTTCTTCCAAGCCGCTCGTGGAAGGAAATAGCTTTGAATCGTTCGCCCTGAAGGAACTGATTTGCTTGGACATAGCTATTACACTCAGAAAACTGCTACCTCTGAATAGTATTTCGAGAACGGCTGGATAGGGGTTTCCACTTAGAGCGTAAAGGAGTAATAAGAAAGGATTTCCGAGGAACGTGAGTGCGCCACAGATTCAGGCAATAGCACGAAATTAGCAATTTCTCGTCGTTTTCTGCAGCGGCCATCCTGGCGTGCTCGCTTTGGGGTTGGAATCAAAACGATGCCGCGGGCACCAGCGCGCAAACGCAAGCTGGCAGGCAGACGCACGTTAATCGGCCAGCGCTTCAGTAGCGGCAACAACCGGCGCGGATCGTCGCAGTCCCAGGGCAGACAGGGCATAGAAGATTAGCGCCACCAGCACTACGTACTGAAATCCCAGCAACATTGAACTATATTCCGCCAATCCTCCCATCATTGCGCCGGCAATGTTGAAGCCGAAAGCGCGGTCTGGTTCTGCCGTACGTTTGAACAGCCTCGCAAAGATCAAACCTGCAAACAGAATGGGTGCAAACACCAGCAGGCAGGCACCCGTCACCTGCAGCGTCCGATTCATCCCCAGAAAAAAATCGAGCGGGATCAAGGTGTTCAGCAAGAGCGTAATGAATAAGGCTGTGTAGTAGAGTCCCAACCGCGGCTTCTTAGACTTCAGTGTGAAAACGTTCGCCAGCAGAATCATCACAAGCACCGCGAAGAAGACCACCGAGTTCACTACCCAGGTACTGCCGAACAACAGCGCCATTGAAACCACAGCCTTGGTTTCGATTAGCATGAAGCCTGCCCCCAGAAAAAACATCTGGAGGTTAAGAGGGCGATTTGCGGCACTAGAAGAGTCGCCTTTTCGTCGCGGCAGGAAGATGACAATCAGCACTAAAGCAAGCCCGCCCATAATAGCCATACCGCGCAAGCTCAGTGTCGGAACCATCGGACTGCGCAGATACAGGAAGGGCCAGTTATCCGTCGCTGTGCGTATCCCTCCGGCGACCGGAGCGACAGTCGCCAGACCAAATCGCTGGAAGCCGCTTGGTACTTGTCGTTCTGGAGAGCCTGCCGCCTGAGAGGCTGGATCAGCCTGTGACACGAATCCACTTGGCGACAAAGGGCCTGGCGCCACGTCTTGTCGCAGCAGATATTCCGGGTGCTCGCTGAAAGCAGTTCGCAGCGCGTTTGTATCGCCCGCAAAGAAGACCGTGAAGTCCCCGAAAGTTGCGGCCTCAGGCTCAATCAGTTTGCGATAAGGCAGCGTCAGGACCAGCGAATTGCCGGTGCCAAACACGTCTTCCAAACCATTCTGCAAACGTGCAGCCAACCAGCCCTGGCGAAAATAGTTGTAAATCACAAATATGCCCCCAGGCTTCAAGTGCCGCTTTACATCGGCAAAGGCCTGGTTGGTGAATAAGTAACTCTCGAGTCGAATATTGCTGTAACCGCTGTGCAAGACGAGTGAATCCACCAGGGCATAGATGACCAGGTCATATTTGCGCTCGGTCGCCCGCAGAAAATTTCGCCCATCATCCAGATGGATTTGCACTCGCGGATCCTGGTAGGGACGGTCCGGATGATACTGCCGGCCCAGTCTGTAGATGGCAGGATCAATCTCAATTGCGTCGACATGGTTCGCTCCCCATTGCAGCGCCCGGCTGACGTCATTTCCTGAGCCGGCGCCGATAATCATGACATCCTTAAAGGCGGGACGTCCGCTGTCTCGATTCAGCAGATGAGGCAATGCGTAGGCAGGAAAGACCTCACTGCGCGAAACCATTTGCTGGTGATAGATTAAGTTTACCGACAGCGAAAGATCTCTTTCTTTGAAATCGATACGGTAGTAGGGCGACCAGAAATGCTGTGCGTCTCGCTGGCCTTCGTAATCGTTATGAATGGGCGTGTAAGCCGCGAGGCAAACCATGGCGATCAGGACTCCCGCCACGGGGAGACCGAAAGCAATCGTCCGAATCCGGCGCCGAGGCGACATAAATAGAAAATAAGACAGCCCCAGCGCCACCAGGGTGAACCACCACAAAGGCGAAAGCTGCAACCAGGAACAGGTCGCAAACAGTAGAATCCCGATAATGCTGCCGCTGATGTTTATGCTGTAAGCCTGGACGCGGTTGGTCCAGCTATTGAGCGCGCGACCCAGTTCCTGACCCGGTCCAATCAGCGCCAGCGCAATTATCAGAAAGAAGAAACCGCATAACACTTCTACCGGCACAGCAAATCGAGCAAGATCCTGACTGTGATATTCAGTGCCAAAGAAAACAAGTTGTGGGGAAGCCTGATGACCGACATCCAGAAATTTCACGAACGAACCGCTGCTGATTTCTATTAACAGAGCTCCCAGCAGCGCCAAGACCAGCAACAGCGGCGTCCACGGCAAATAGTTGCGCCGGCGATTTGCCGCCAAACAGCCCACCGACATCCCCAGAAAGCAGGCCAGCAGCACAATGTTGGTGAAAAACGTCAGATACAGCACGTGCGCGGGAAACCAGCGAATGGCCGCCAACTCCAGGAATAAGATGAGAGTGCTGATCAGAAACAAGTCAATGCCGGCGCGTGTTCTGGGTTGGTCTCGCTCCAGAATCGGGGTAGGGACAGTTTGAGTCACAAGTATCCTCGCTTATTGAATGTGACGAGCTGGTGGGGCATTTTGTCCTCGTTCTGAATTCGCTGCTGCGAAGCCAGACTCCGGGAATTGAAGAGGACCTTAGATACGGTTCCTGGCGGCTAGCCTTCCAACCTCGTTTCGGCTGTGTTCGAGTTCGGCAATTACGAAGCGAATCATCGTATAAGTGATGCCTTCACGCAAACCATCCCGGAGCGGCTTGAGCTTGTCAGCGCCATGCTCGGCGATGGCCTTGCGAATCAGCGCTCGGTCATTCTCGGAAACAAACTGTCCGACGTTGACCGCGAGACCCGCGCGGATGCACTCCTCCAGATGTTTCTCAATCGTCAGCGTGGTGCAATTGCGCTGGTGCGCGATGTCTTCTACGGGGAGGCCCCGCTGGTAGAGGGCGTAGGTCTCCAGCACTGTCTGGCTGGGAACGTTTGGAAGTCTGTCCGCAGCCGGCGCGATCGAAGCGGCTGGTCGCCCAGCCGTGGGTAACGCCAGTTTGACGCTCTCTCGCTCTCGCATGACTGCTTCGCCCAACTCTGTAATCAAGACCAGGGGATATTCGCCAGGAGTCACCCTCAGACAGCGAGCGTCAATCAGTGCCTCAATGTAGAGCAGAATGGCGTCCTGCTTTAGATCGCGCAATAGTCCCCAGGTTGAAAGCTCGTGCAAGCGCGCCTGTATGACACTCTTTGCTGCGGAACCGCGGAGCGTCGCAGCCAGAACATTTTTTCCGAATCTTCCCTTCATCCTCGTGGCGCAGGCCAGAATTTTCCGCACGCGCAGTAATTCGTCTTCGCTGATCGCGCGAGGTACAACCACCTCAAGTGGGGCCCTTCGTGCTTTCCCGGCCGTTTTACCCTTGGCTGCACGCCCTGCGGAATCCTTCAGCTCGGGAAGGCTGCTGGCATATGAGCGGGGTGCGCAGTTACCACAAGTTCCGCATTGCCGCGCATGATGACGATCGCCGAAATAGTCGAGAATATGTGCGCGAAAACAATAGTCTGTGTAACAGAAGTTAAGAATCTCGCGCAGCTTTCTTCGCTCCAATGCTGCCCGGCCGGCAACCTCGTTGGGATTGACGCGAAGTTTTTCCGGAGCCCGGTCGAGTAACACTACGCTGCGCAGCCGGCGCTGCTTATCGGTCGACGCCACGCGCTCGATATGGCCTGCTCGTTCGAGCAAATAGAGAGCCGAGTTGACCGCCATTTCGTTCGTGGCGCCGGAGCGTTGCGCAATCTCCTTGGTCGCCAGTTCGATGCGCTGGACGCCGGTCGCCACTAAGGCATCATAGACGCTTTGCACCGTTTGCAGGTCCGGATAAGAACCTTCAATAAAAAACTCGTGCGTGTTCTTGTCCGCATAGTTGAACAGCAAGACACAGTCGGAAGGAAGGTCGTCACGTCCGGCGCGCCCAATTTCCTGGTAGTACGCTTCGATGGAGCCTGGCATTTGGTAGTGGGCGACAAAACGTATATCGGGCTTGTCGATGCCCATGCCAAAGGCGTTTGTGGCCACGATCATCTGCGCGCGGCCGGTCATGAACTCTTCCTGCGCCGTTACCCGCGCGCTGTCTCCCATCCCCGCGTGGTAGGCCGCCACACTCAGGCCCTGCCATTGCAAATTGGCTGCCACCTGTTCGACCGCTTTGCGTGTGCTGGCGTAAATGATTCCTGAACCCTGGTGGGTCAGTGCCAGACGCTTGATGTGCGCAATCTTTTCCAACTCTCTTTCCGTATGGACAACTTCAATCGACAGGTTGGGTCGATCGAAGCCGCTGACAAACGTGGGGGGCTTTTCCAAACCCAGCTGCTGAATGATATCCGAGCGCACATAGGGCGTGGCCGTGGCCGTGAGGGCCAGCGTTTGAACCCGTCCAAGTGCTTTAATTGCAGCTTTTAACTTTAGATAGTCGGGACGAAAGTCGTGCCCCCAGGTCGAAATGCAATGGGCTTCATCGACTGCGAAAAGTGAAATTCCCGCGCGCTGCAGCGCCTCGACAAAGCGACCACTGCGAAAGCGTTCCGGCGCTACATAGACAAGCTTGAACTCACCCCGGCGCAGGCCATCAATACGGGCGTTTTGTTCGCCCGGCGTGATTGAACTATTGATAAAGGTGGCGGGCAAAGAACGGGCACGCAGTGCATCGACCTGGTCCTTCATCAAGGCAATGAGTGGAGAAACTACCAGCGTCGCGCCACTCAACATCATCGCGGGCAGTTGATAACAAAGTGACTTGCCGCTGCCGGTTGGCATCACGACGACAGCATCTTTGCCTTCGAGGATGGCACTTATGACCTCCGTCTGGCCGGCGCGAAAACCGTCAAAGCCGAAATGCTGGCGTAAGGAGATGAGAGCGTCATCCATCGTGGGCATACCGCGGCAGTCTAAAGATTACGATCCGATGTTTCAAGTTTCACCGGACATAAATCATAACTCTGCGATCATTGCCCTCACTTTCATGGTATATATTCACTTCAGCTCGATTGATCGCAACAGCTCTGAGGACATGCCCCCGTGAAGATATGCATACTTGATCCCTCCTACGAAAACTCCGACAGTCCGATGAAGGATTTCGATCCGCAGTCAGACGTCGTCCGCCATCTCGACGGACATGAATGCGAAACCGTCTTCATCGATAAAGTTAGAGCTGTGCGACAGGTGGTCGAGCTGTCGCGCCGCGGCTTCGATGTCTTTATCAATCTCTGCGACGGCGCCTGGGATGAGGATCGCCCGGGCATCGAAGTAGTCCAGACGCTGGAAAGATTGAAACTGCCTTTTACGGGTGCCACCTCGGATTTTTACGAGCCTTCGCGCGAGATGATGAAGCGCGTCTGCCACTTCTGGGGCATCAAAGCGCCTGCCTATGTTTTCGCCGCTGACGATCACAGCATCGAACTGGCGGCCAATTCGTTGAAATTTCCCTTAATCACCAAACACCCCAACAGCTACAGCAGTATCGGACTCACCAGACAATCGCGTGTAGAGACCCCGGAAGCGCTGCGGGTTGAGGCCCAAAAGATGATTGCTGCTTTCGGCGGCACGCTTATCGAAGAATTTATCGAAGGCCGTGAATTCTCCGTCCTGGTAGTAGAAAACGCAGACAATGAACTCGAGCCTTTTGCCTACCGGCCGATTGAGTTTCGCTTTCCCGCCGGTGAATCTTTCAAGCACTTTGACCTGAAGTGGAAAGACTACGAGGCGATGACGTGCGTACAGAGCGACGACAGAGAGCTGAACGGCCGGCTCGAAGACATGGCGAAGAAGCTGTTTATCGGGCTCAATGGCGCCGGCTATGGTCGCTGTGACATTCGCATGAATGACCGGGGCGAGTTATTCATGCTGGAGATTAATCCCAATTGTGATGTTGCCTACCCGCTGGAGGAAGCAGGCAGCGCCGATCTCATTCTGCTGCAGGAAGCCTGGGGGCATCGAGAGTTCTTTGAAAAAGTAATTAAGGCGGCTTTGAAACGACATAGCCGGCTGCTTAAGAAGTGGAAACTATATCTCGACTCGAAGAGCCACTACGGCATGTACGCCGTCGAAACCATCGAGGCTGGCGAGATTATCGAATCATATGAAGAACAGGCACACGTGCTGGTGACGAGAAAACATGTCCGGGAAAACTGGAATGAGCAACAGCAGCAATGGTTCTCGCAATATGCCTACCCCTTAACCGATGAGATCTTTGTCAGCTGGAGTCACGATCCCGATCACTGGAAACCAATTAACCACTCCTGCGATCCCAATGCCTGGCTGGACGGTCTGAATCTGGTGGCCCGCACGAAGATAGCCCCAGGCCGAGAGATCACCATGGATTACGCCACGTTCTGTGATGAACACATGGAGGAGTTTGAGTGTATCTGTGACACGAGAGAATGCCGGCGCGTGATCCGCGGCACCGACTATAGACAGCCATTTATGGAACGTTACGGCGACCACGTGTCAGATTACGTCCGTACGCGCCGACTTAACGGCGCCTAGGACGTTCTCAATCGCCTATGGTTTGTAAAGGACGCTCTGTTTTCTGACCGTTAGTCGGTGCAGTCACACTTGCGCTCTCCATGCACTTTTAATAAGGTGAGTTTTCAATATGCTGACCATACTTACTGATGTCGAGCTGCGCGTGCTGGGCTCACTGGTCGAAAAGCAGATAACGACACCGGAGTATTATCCGCTCACCTTGAACTCGCTCACGCTGGCCTGCAATCAAAAGAACAACCGTAATCCCGTAACCGCTTATTCTGAAACGACTGTCGCCGAGGCGGTTGAGAGTCTGCGCACGAAGAATCTAACGTACGTTTTTTATGGCAGCAGCAGCCGGGTGCCAAAGTACAAGCACGTGATGCCGGAAATTTTTCACCTTAGTCACCCTGAGCTGTCATTGATGTGCCTGCTGATGCTCAGGGGGCCGCAGACCGTGGGAGAGTTGCATACCCGCTCTGCCCGCCTATTTGATTTTAAGGGACTGGAAGACGTTGAAGAGACGTTACGGTTGCTGATCGCCAAGGATCCGGAACCGCTGGTCGTCAGGCTACCTCGCCAACCCGGACAAAAAGAAACCCGGGTTGCCCATTTACTGAGCGGCGAAATTGATGTCCAGGCCCTCGCCGCCGAATTTCAGGGCCCGCGGGAAAGCGGCTCCGGCCGGGCGGTAACGGCCGATCGAATTGCCCACCTCGAGCAGGAAGTCGAAAGAATCAGCGGCGAAATGCAGGGACTGAGAAGTCAATTCGCGGAATTCAAAAAGCAGTTCGAATAGCGAAGGCAGCGCGAGTCGCTGCTCTCATCCCATATCGGGCTACCCGCCTTACCATATCCTACATTGCCTCAACCAACTCAGACCTGCAGTGCTCTCAACTAGCCTGAAACCACAGGATTTGTCTCATTTTGGCTTTCTCCAACCAGATGGCGAGGATTGGCACAGTCGTTGCTCAAGGAGCAGCGGAGGTCAGAGGCATGAAAAAAATATTCGCAATCATTTTAACGCTGTCGATACTGGGTTCAGTTGCAGTCCCAACATTTGCACAGGGGCGCAGACGAAATCAAACTTACTATGGGAGTTCGGCGCGTACAGGAAGCGTATATGACTCACGTTCCTACTACGACTATCGCAATCGCAGCTTCTGGGAGAAGCACCAGGATAAGGTCACGGTAGCCGGCGGTGCAGCCGCAGGAGCCTTACTAGGAGCGATTGTCGGTGGCAAGAAAGGCGCGGCAATCGGAGCCCTGGCCGGAGCAGGAGGCGGAGCCCTTTACACTTATAAGATCCGCAATCGAAATCGTTATCCTTACTGAATCAGTTTTTAAAAGATCGGTTGCGCGCTTCGGCAAGCGACCGTTGACTGGGGCCAGGTTGCGAAGGGGAGAGCGCAGCCTGGCCTCAAATCTTTTGGTCGCGCCATTCATTCTCTAAAGTTCTTGCTTGTCAGCGCACGTTTGCAGGTTGGATTTTGAGACTCTTGCCAGCTCTCGCTCTACTTCATGGTCATCAGAGCCGCGAACGTTTCAATCCCATCCCAAAGGTTCTGCAGTCTCAGATTTTCATTCTCAGCGTGCTGGTTGTTGTCGTAGTTGGCAATCGGAACGGTAATCGTTACCGTGTGCAGCCTCTCCGTAATAATAGATAGCGGCAAACTGCCACCGGCAGTCGGCAGCCTGACAATCGGTTCTGTTGAGGTGGATTGCACAGCCTCAATCACCGCCAGAGAAATCGGCAAATCCATCGGCGTTCGTTCCGCGTTATACCCGCCCGCACGATGAATGACTTTCGCAATCATCGGGTGCTGCAAACGTTCTTCGTCGGTGGGCTCGCGATCGATAACATAGAAACCCTGCCGGCGAATGTATTCTGTTAGGCGCCCGACCTGCCGCCGGTAATCATTGCCTTTTACCAGGCGAAGATCCATAACCGCAGTTGCCGTGGTGGGAATGACGTTACGCGCCAGGACGCCAACATCTCCGCTGCTCATGCCATTGATATTCAATGACGGAAGGTTGATTAATTCCAACAGGCTCTTGCCGCCACCCTCAGTTCGCGCCAGGCCCAACTGCAGCTTGAGCTCGTCATCGAATTGCGGCGCCTCGGCAATGGCTCGTTTTTCAGCTTCACCAAGCTGTTGGGTATCGTCGTACCAGCCCGGGATTGTGACTCGCCCCGCATCGTCTTTCATGGAAGCCAATAAGCGCGCGAGCATCGACGCGGGATTAGGCGACCAGTTGCCGTAATGGCCGCTGTGCAATGGTCGCCGGGCTCCGTAAACCGTTATGTCGACATTCGTATCGCCACGGACGCCAAAGACTGCCTGCTTGCGACCAGATTGATGAACCGGCCCATCGCAGATTATCCAGGCATCCGCTTTCAGCAGCGCCTGATGGAGCTCTATTATTTCGCCCAGGTGTGGTGAGCCCGCTTCTTCTTCGCCTTCAAAAAAGAATTTGATGTTTGAGGTCAGCTTGTGCTCGTTCGCCCTGAGGGCCCTGAAGGCTGTCAGGATAGCCATGACTCCGGCCTTGTCGTCGGAAGCTGAACGAGCATAGAGACGCCATTCGGGATTGATGATTCCCTTCCCATCGGGCGCGGCCAGCAATTTCCCGCCGCCCTCCAGTGAGGCGGAACGAAGTACTGGTTGCCAGGGCAAACTACCGGTCCACTGCTTGGGGTCGGTTGGCTGGCCGTCGTAATGAGCGTAAAGAATGATGGTGCGCGTGGCGCCCGGTGTTTTCCATTCGCCGTAGACCACGGGCGGAACATTTGCGGTCCTGGCCTCGAGCAAGCGCGCCTGCAACCCGCGTTGCTTTAGGAGTTCAAGGATAAATGCTGAGTTACGACGGATGTTCTCACGATCTGATGCCGGATTGGGAATTCCCAGAAGGTCAAGAAATTCCTGGAGGATTTGGTGTTCATGCGCTTGCCGAAACTGTCTGGCCGTCTCCGCGCCAGATTGGGCCAGGGCGGGTTGAGCGAGCAGCGAGATCACCAGAACAAATTTTAAGCACCGCATTCGTGTTCCTTCCTTGATTAAGCCAACGACGCAGTTCACACACCTCACTGATCCAGCGAGGGATCGGCGGCACCCGCCGGTCGATCCGGATTCGTATGAATCAATTCGGAAGTCGAGTCGATGTAAAAATGACGGCCTTTCAGGGGCGGCTCAGGGTCAGCATTGACGTTATACGATCCTGCTTCTTTGCCCCCCGCGACGGTCATGGTCAGGACATATCCCCTGAATTTCGGATGGTCTGAACTGAATCGGGAGTCGAGAAAGCCTCCATTCACCAGTTTCTCAAAAGTCCCAAAACTATTCTCATTGCTGACGCTATATGTGCGCTGAGCGGCCGAGAGGGTCCGGAGAGCGCCGATGGCCGCAGTTTCATCCGCGCGTTCGACGCTTTGTTCCAGGGTTTTAGTATATGACTGGCATGCGAGGAAAAAACAAATAAAAAGCAGGAAACAGGTGTTCATTACAAATCTGTGCAAGCTTTAAATCCTCCTTCGACTTTGGCTGCGGTTCGCACAATAGAGCGAGACACCAACCAACGTCAATGGGCAGCGCGACACCGGGCCAGGGAAACCCCAGCTTGCTGCCTTTGGGATATTCCCTTCATCGCTGTTAATAATTTGCCGCCTGAAGCAGTCTTAGTTGTTAGGCAGGCTACTGCCATCGTGAGGGTTCTGGCAATGGAAGATCGAAGTCGCAAAACTCGAGCCGGGAGTAACTTCAGCTTACTGCCAGCGCTACTTTTGTCTGCTGCTTTGGGACTTGCCTTTATGGGGCTGGTAAATAAAGTCCACGAATTATTGTCCCTGGGTCAGTCTGGCGGACCCACAGTGATTAACACCGGGAACAGCAACGCCGGACGCTAAAACATGCGCCATAACCAGTAGTGTTAAGCCGGGCAACCTGGCATTCTCACCGAATCTCTTTATAGCGAAAGCATTTCGGATCGTGGTCGTTGACCATTCCCACGGCCTGCATGAAGGCATAACATATGGTCGGGCCTACAAACTTGAACCCACGCTGCAAGAGATCCTTACTGAGGGCGTCAGATTCTTTCGTATGAGTCAAGACCGGTTTTTTCGGCCTTCGCTTTATGGCCTGCCCATTTACGAACTGCCAAACGTAAGCATCGAAACTGCCGTACTCACGCTGCACGGCCAGGAACGCCTGAGCATTCTGCAGCGCCGCATTTATCTTTAAACGGTTGCGAACAATCCCGGGATTCTGGATTAACTTTTCCACTCTGGCCGGGCTGTAGCGCGCAACTTTTTGTGGGTCGAAGTTGTCAAAGGCCGCGCGATAGTTCGCTCGTTTCTGGAGGATTGTCTCCCAGCTCAATCCCGCTTGTGCGCCTTCCAGTATCAGAAATTCAAACAGGCCACGGTCATCATGGAGCGGCACGCCCCATTCAACATCGTGATAAGCAACAGCTTTCTCGCTCCGGGCCCAATCGCAACGGGTTGACATTGTGTTCCTGAGACTATCGTGCCTGACTACTTTTTGGCCAGCCGCCCGACCAGGCTGGCAGCAACAGTGACCAGTTCGCCACCTTCGAGTGGCTTGGATACATGAGTGTCGAATCCGGCGATCAGGGCGCGCAGGCGATCCTGAACCCGCGCGTAAGCCGTCAAAGCAAGCGCCGGGACTTTGCGGCGTTGCTCGGAAGCCTCCAGCGCCCGCGCTCTGCGGATGAATTCGTAACCATCAAACTCAGGCATCCCGATGTCGCTGATCAACAGATCGAATGGGAATTTCTTGAGTGCTGCCAGACCTTCACTGGCCTTGGAATAGGACGTCACTTTCGCACCACAAGCCGTGAGGTCAATCGCAATCAGATCCAGCGCGTCAGCTTCATCGTCAACTACGAGCACATTGATCCCGCTCAGATCCGGACCTTCGGATGACGATTCCGGTTCCCTGATAAAGGCTGCCGGTACGTCCTCCAGCCGTAACTCTCCACTGGGTAATGGCAAACTTACGGTCAGAATAGCGCCCTGCCCTTCCGGGCGATTCTCTGCTTTGATCGAACCTCCGTGAAGCTCTACCAGATGTCGTACGATTGCCAAACCGAGACCCAGACCACCATGAGTCCGAGTGGTTGAGCCATCCGCCTGGCGAAAACGCTCGAAAACGTGTGGGAGAAAGTCGGGCGCGATGCCGGTTCCAGTATCGCTCACCCGGATCTGAATGTTGTTATTGACCTGCCTGACAGAAACGTCAATCTGCCCCCGCACCGGAGTGAACTTCGCAGCGTTCGAAAGCAGATTCCAAATAACCTGCTGCAGGCGATCGGCATCGCCGACGATGACCCGTACACGTGGATCAATCATCTTCGTAATCTGAATCTCTTTGGCCTCGAGGGCCGGCCGGACCGCGTCGAGCGCTGCATCTGTAACCGCCCCGAGATCTACCGGTGAAAGATTGAGTTGCAGCTTTCCGGTGATCACTCGCGAAACGTCGAGAATATCTTCTATGATTTGTTTTTGCGCCCAGGCGTTTCTTTCAATCACTTCCAGGGCATGCTCGCGACTATCTGAATCCAGCCGGCCCGATCGCAGCATCCGCGCCCACCCCATCATCGCGTTGAGGGGAGTGCGCAGTTCATGCGATACAGTCGCCAGAAATTCATCCTTGAGACGATTGGCCTGCTCCGCTTCCGCCCTTGCTGAACGTTCGAGCAGTAAGATCCTGGCTAACTCTGCTTCCGCTCGCTTCCGTTCCTGAAACTGACCGATTTGTCCCCCGACACTCGACATCATCTGGAGCACTTCCGGATCGGGCTGCATTATTTCCCGGTTGAAGAACTCAATAATCCCAATCACGTCAGATCCCACCAGAACTGGAAAGCCGAAAGCTCCGTGAAGACCGGCGCCGGCAGCGCTCGAGGCTCGCGGGAAGTTATTATGTTCGAGCACATTGGGAATCCAGGTGGGCTCGCCGCTCGCCCATATCTGGCCAGGAAGACCAACACCCTTAGCAAATTTAAGCGCGCGGCAGGTGGACTCAAACTCATCCACGGCGACGTCCTCAGTGTGCCAGAAGTCTTCGCAAACGAGATTGATTTTTTCTCGTTCAACTCGCCAAATCAGCCCGACCTGCCAACCCAAATTCTCACAAACGGCACGCAGGACTCGTTGCGTGCCGTCAGTGATGTCGATTGCTTCAGAGAGGTTCCTGGTTATGGAGTATTGCAGAGCCAGCCGTTGCTCAGCCCGTTTGCGGTCTGTTATGTCCAGCGTAAAGCAACGCGTGTGAATGAAGTTGCCGTCTTCTCGATACACGCTGGAATTAATGCGCACAAACTTGATTGCCCCGTCCTTGCATCGCAGGCGCGCCTCGTAGTCGTTGATTGATTCGCCTCGCTGCAGCCGCGCGAGAATGTCATCAATGACCTCCTGGTCCGCATGAAACTCAGAGATGTGATGACCGATATACTCCTCGCGTGCATAGCCGAGTAAATCGAGCTCGGCCTGATTGACGCGCACCACGTATCCATTGGGACCCACCCAATGCAAACCGATGGCAGCGCTGTCAAAGAAGTCGGAGAGCTCGGTTTCACTGCGACGCAAGACCTCTTCGTTACGTTTGCGAACGGAAATGTCGCGCTTGATGCCGACAAAACAAATGGGCTGGCCGGCAGCGTTTCTCATCGCAAAAGCAGAGATTTCGATTTGCCTGCCTTCACCGCTCTTCGCGTGGCTGGTTATTTCTCCTTTATATTCACCTTTCTCGGCCAGTTCACGCGCGATTGCCGCGAAGGCGTTTTCTCCGAGGTGAACGGCGGGAGTTTTGCCACGTAGTTCTTCATCCGTATAACCCACCAGCGCTCGATGAGCTGCATTCTGTTCGAGGTAACGACCTTCCGGATCAATGATCGCAATGGCCTCGTTTGAATGAGTGAATACTTTTCTGTAAAGCTCAGCGCTGGGTTCGTTCAGCAGTGATGTGCCGGAAGACATTTGCGGTTCGTGAGCGTAGTTCAACATACAAAGGCGCCAGGCGTCAGTGGGGAACAAAACGCTATTGATAAAGCGGGGGGTTGGGGGGGTAACTGGATGATAACATCGCAAGGGCAGAGTTGGAAACTGACTGCCAACGGTTGTGCTGCGCCCGCTTCTAAGCCCTCGCTCTTTGACTTACCAGTCTAACCGTTGTAAAAACGGCTCGGACAAGAACCCCCGACAACAAACCAATCCCTGTTACCTCTCTCATAACGGTGAGGTTTCGGGCCTACCGACGAAAGGATGAAACCATGACTCTACGTTTAGGTGACACCGCTCCAGATTTTACGGCCGACACCACTGCGGGTCCGATCAACTTCCATGAGTGGATCGGCGACAGCTGGGCTGTCCTGTTTTCCCACCCCAAGGATTTTACGCCTGTATGCACTACAGAATTGGGAGAGGCTGCCAGGCTTAAACCTGAATTCGATCGGCGAAATGTAAAAATAATTGGCCTCAGTGTTGATAAAGCCGATTCCCATCAACGTTGGGCTGAAGACATCAGGGAAACTCAGGGCACCGCCTTGAACTTCCCGGTGATTGCGGATCCGGATCATAAAGTTTCCGAACTCTACGACATGATCCATCCACAAATTAGCGACATCTTCACGGTACGCTCGGTTTTTATCATTGACCCTGCCAAGAAGGTCAGGCTCATGATCACGTATCCGGCCAGCTGTGGTCGCAACTTTGATGAAGTGTTGCGTGTGATTGACTCCCTACAACTAACCTCAAACTATAGCGTGGCGACTCCGGTCAACTGGAGAGACGGCGAGGACGTGATCATCGTGCCTTCGCTGTCAGATGAAGATGCCAAGGCAAAATTTCCCGCCGGCTGGAAAGCGCCGAAGCCCTATCTGCGGATAACGCCGCAACCAAACAAGGCCAGCGACACGGCGACAGCAGGGGCACCAAAGGCAACCTAATCCTGGCAACAATCGAGTTTATGATTAGGGCGCAGAAGGAGGCTTCTGCGCCCTGCTTGTTTCTTGTATCCTCTATGCTACTTTAAGCCCATGCGACAAATCGTAACGACCAAAAACGGCGGTCCGGAGGTCCTCCAGATCGAGGAGCGACCGGATCTGAAACCGGGCGCGGGTGATGTGCTGATTCGCGTCAAGGCGGCGGGTTTGAACTTCGCTGACATTCTGGCGCGCCAGGGTCTCTATCCCGATGCGCCAAAGAAACCCTGTGTGATGGGATATGAAGTCGCCGGAAACGTCGAAGTCGCCGGCGCGGGAGTCGACCAGGCAATGGTAGGGAAGGCTGTTGTGGCCCTGACTCGCTTTGGCGGCCAGGCGGAACTCGTAGTCGTCAAAGGTAATCAGATTTTCACGAAACCTGAGTCCCTGAGCTTTGAACAGGCGGCGGCTATTCCGGTCAACTATCTAACGGCTTATGCACTGCTCGCCGTTATGGGCTCGCTGCAGCCCGGCGAAGCAGTGCTGATTCATAATGCCGGTGGCGGAGTTGGTCTGGCAGCGCTCGATATCGCTAAGCGCTTGAGCGCCACGACTTACGGTACCGCAAGCCCGGGTAAGCATGAATTCCTTCGGCAACGTGGTCTGGACCATCCGATTGACTATCGAAATCAGGATTGGCTGGCTGTATTAAAGAAGCTGACTGGCGACCGTGGCGTTGAACTGGTGATTGATCCTATCGGCGGGGGCCATTGGAAAAAGAGTTACCGCGCCCTGAGGTCAACCGGGCGCCTGGGAATGTTCGGAATTTCTACGGCTTCGGCGGACGGGCTTAAAGGCAAGCTGGAGATGGCCAAAGCGGCCTGGCAGACACCGTGGTTTCATCCTTTCGGGTTGCTTAACAAGAACAAGGGCGTCTTTGGCTTGAACCTCGGCCATCTCTGGCACGAACGCGAGAAGGTGGCTGAGTGGATGAAAGTAATTATTGACGGAGTGCAGGAAGGATGGGTTCGACCTCACGTAGACAGGTCATTCCCTTTCACTGAAGTTGGGGCCGCGCATTCCTATATGGAGGCCCGAAAAAACATCGGTAAGGTAGTATTGGTTCCGTCGATGTAAAGCTTTGCGGTTGACTCTTTACGACGAGTTTTGCTCGGAACTGCGCTGCCGCGCGGCAAACACAAAGGAAATGATCGTCGAATAAAGCAGTCCCATCAAGAGCGCCCCAAAGAAAAGTCCAATAAAAGCTCCCAGTGCTGCCTGCCCTGGCGACTGGTTCCGGGCACCAGCCTCGGCGGCCAGAAAGTTGGATCCAGGCAGCAAGAACTGCACTGCGAAGAAAAGGCATGCTGAAAGGCCGTAGACGAAGGCGATGCCTACCCCGGTCTTGAGCCCATCCTTAAAACTCAGGTGATCGCTCATCTGTCTCCGCCTTTCCCTGATGCCGAGAAAGATCCCCAGAATTTCTACGATATTCACAAAAGTGGCGGAACCTGCGCTGTGCACCAGGGATTGAGGGTTCGGTACCAGTTTGTGCGCAATGACCACCCAGGCAACAAAGCAGACGGTAATCAACAGGCCGTATTTAAGAGCCAGCTTCAATACTCGTCCTCCTCATCGAGACTCGCCCCGACAGACTATCTGCCGCTAGCCTCTCCCGCAAGGCTTGACATAACTTAGTACAGGCCAGTATAGTTCACTCGTGAACGAAATCTGTGGTCTGGAAGATGTCGGGTTTGATCCATTAGTGCGGACTTTGCTGGGTGTTGCCCAGCGCCTGGAGTCTCGTGTCGAAGCGGCGCTGGCCGGGTCAGGTCTGTCTTTCACCAAGCTGGGTATACTGCATCATCTGATTCAGGCAGGTGAACCGCTCCCGCTCAGCGCCCTGGCTGAGCGTATTAGTTGCGTTAAATCGAACATTACGCAATTGATGGATCGGTTGGAAGCAGACGGGCTCGTGGGCCGGTCTAACGATCCCAGCGACCGCCGTAGTGTGCGCGCCAATGTCACCCCGGAAGGCCGCCAGCGGTACATCGTGGCGGCGAAAATACTCGAGGAACAAGAGCGTGCCCTGCTCAAGTGTCTCCCTGAAGCTGATCGGCGCACGCTGGCCGGCCTTTTGGATCAACTTTGCAACGACTGAGAATAAAACAAGGAGTAAGCGCATAATGAGTGAATTCGTTAAAGATATTAGCGACGGTACCTTTGAAGCGGAAGTGATGAACAGCAAGGTGCCCGTGCTGGTTGATTTTTGGGCCGAGTGGTGTGGTCCGTGCCGCGCAATGACGCCGGTGATCGAGTCTGTGGCGCAAAAATTTGCGGACACGGCAAAGATCGTAAAACTGAATGTCGACGAAAATCCTTCCGTCACCCAACGTTTTGGCATCAAGGGCATTCCCACCATGATTGTTTTCAAGGGCGGAAAAGAAGCCGAGCGTTTGGTCGGCGCGACAAACGAAGGCTCGGTCGTGCGCATTATCGAGGAACAACTTAGCCCTGTGAGAGCGTGACAAGCTGTGACTTTCAATGCATGATGGCTAGCGCCAGTCACACATCCCGCTAACTTACAAGCTTTCAATAGGAAACTGCTGCCCGCGCACTACTGCGCGGGCACAAACACATGATGAACGCGATTAAAAAACCAATTAAGCCAATTAAGATCGTTAAGAGGGACGACCTCAGCCGCGCTGGCAAAGTCGTGGACGCACCTGCGGACACTCCCAGTGAGGAGGATTCAGCGCGAACGATGACGAAAACCGTGACCGGATGGATTCGTGAGTTCAAAGAGAAGAGTGACGGGGAAACCAGCAAACTCTTTGCAGTTTTTGAAAAACTACCGGCCTGATCCAGCCCGCCCACGTCTCAAAGTCGCTCGCCCTTCCCGATCTATTTTTTTGCAGCCCAAAACGGAAGCCGCAAATAACTCGTCGAAAACCCTTCATCGAGATGGAAATCTCGCTTGATGGTGGTGGCGGGGTCGAAAAACCACACCCCCAACGTTCCTTCACGATTGCTGCGGTCAAACCAGCCCCACGGTGGGCGGGCCATGTTTATTCCACCAACCTTACCGGCAAAGGCAATTCCGATTTTTTGGAGCTGAATTTTTGCCTCCCCGGACTGCAGCTTGATAGTAACCTCGCCAAAGTCATACACCTCAGCATAAGTAGAGTTAATGCCTCCCAGCGATCGCGGCCAAAGAGTAGTTGCCAGCGGTAATAACTCATAACCAACGGAGTTTCCTGCTGGTTCTTCGGAGTTACCCGCCTGGGCCGCAATTCTGTAAGTCAGCACCTCTTTACCAGCAGTCTGATTCTCGCCGGTAAACGCCTCAATGCCGTGTCCTTTTGGTTCGACATAGAGGAGGGGCCGCTGTTCCTCTGTGCGAAAGCTTTTGGCATCTTGTGGCGAAGTTTCAACCGCAGAATATTTGGCGATTGTGTTGTGACGCAGCGTCTCAACGAAGACGGGCTTGGCCCGATCAAGATCGCTCCCGTTCTTCGCCACCACGATCAGACATCCCTCCAGGTCATTCTCGTGGGCCAGGGCGCTTTCTTCCGCAATGCCAGTAGGGTCCCGCTTCCCGGCGCGCTTCGCGCCCTCACGCATGAGTTCACTCAGGATCGCGCCCGCGCGCTCCCCGCCTTTGTAATCACGGCCGTGAAATACGGCGTAATGAATGAAATAATGAGTGGCAGTTTCAACTGCCGCATAGTACACGTAGGCCTTCATTGGAAAGCGCCGGTCATTGGTATGGACCCAGTTGTTGTCGCCCCGCCAGTCCCCATCAAAGTCAAAATTAGTGAAGTAGTCAGCGCGTTTGTTGTCGCCGAGGGCCTGGTAAAATACCGGCGCAAAGCGTCCCGCAATTTCGCGTTCGCGGTTGGCGGGCGCCGTTGACTTTTTCTTTTGCCCGGCGGCACGGTCAAGCGAATTCGCTGTTAGAAAACTCAATCCGCTCAACAGGACCGCGGAGCACAAACAGGCCAAAGACCTTGGGGGGATTTTCATTTTGATTATCGTCAGTCCAGCTCCAACCTGGGTGGGAGGGCAATCGCAACCATACCTATCCTTCCACCCCGGCCAGCAGAATTCAGATTCTTCCTCTTACTGCGCCTTATTCACTACTTAATCCAGATCGTCTTGATATTCACGAACTCGCGGATGCCGAATTCACCCAACTCGCGGCCATAGCCGGAGTTTTTGATGCCGCCAAAAGGCAGTCTTGGATCTGAGGCTACCATGCCGTTTATGAAAACGCTGCCGGCCTCGAGTTCCTCAATAAAACGGTCTCGCTCCTGTTCGTCGTTGGTCCAGGCGGACGCACCCAGGCCAAACGGCGAGTTGTTCGCAAGCGCAATCGCTTCATTCATATCTGAGACCCGAAAGAGCAAAGCCACCGGCCCAAAGACTTCTTCACAGTACGCCGGAGCGCGCTCTGTGATGTTAGCCAGCACGGTTGGTTCGTAAAAGTAACCCGGCCGATCCAATCTTCTGCCACCGGTAAGGATGCGCGCGCCCTCGGCCACCGACCTGGAAACCTGGTCGTCGAGATCCTTCAGGATCTGTTCCGTTGCCAGCGGACCGATTTCCGTTTCTTCATCGCTTGGGTCGCCAACTTTGAGTGCTTCCATGCCTGCGACAAAGCGTCGTTCAAATTCCTCGTAAATACCGGCAGCGATAATGAACCGTTTGGCAGCGATACATGACTGCCCATTATTGATAGTTCGAGCTCGCACGCCGGTGGCGACCGCCTCAGTCAGGTTCGCTGAGGGCATTACGATAAAGGGATCGCTGCCGCCCAGTTCGAGTACGGTTTTCTTAATCTGTTTTCCGGCGAGGCCAGCAACGCTGCGGCCCGCAGGCTCGCTGCCAGTCAGCGTAGCCGCAACAATGCGCGGATCTTCAAGCACGCGGCCGACCAAATCAGATCCAATCAACAGCGTCTGAAAGGCACCCTCAGGAAATCCTGCGCGTCTAAAGACATCCTCAATGGCGAGGGCGCACTGCGGCACGTTCGACGAGTGTTTCAGCAAGCCAACATTGCCCGCCATCAGTGCCGGGGCCGCAAAACGAAAGACCTGCCAGAAAGGGAAATTCCAGGGCATCACCGCCAGCACTGGTCCTATTGCCTGGAACCGCACATAACTTCTCGCGGCATTGGTAGTGATCACCTGGTCAGCCAGATGCTCCCGCGCCTTCTCAGCGTAGTAGCGACATACCCAGGCGCATTTTTCGATCTCCTGTTCGGCGGCCTTGAGCGGCTTGCCCATCTCGAGAGTCATCAGTCGACCGAGCTTGTTCTTTTCCGTAT
>Ga0209683_10000219_pt1 | contig 23354 bp, 14 predicted proteins | sample DOMMetBare2Fresh_FD_187474 | JGI IMG/M metagenome (GOLD analysis project Ga0209683, IMG submission 187474) | Wetland sediment microbial communities from St. Louis River estuary, USA, under dissolved organic matter induced mercury methylation -... | ecosystem: Environmental > Aquatic >... | reverse complement strand
GCTCATATATCGACGCGCTTGGCGTGCGGCAGATCGATAACCTGCTCAAGCCTGACCTGGTCGCTCCGGGCAACAAGATCGTCGCGGCAATGGCCACCAGCAAGGACGGCACGGCCCTCGCGAATCTGCCTACCAAGTATTCGGTCCTGTACTCGGGCGTGCCGACTTCGACGACGGTCGGCCAGCGCCTGATGATGCTCAGCGGTACCTCGATCGCTGCGCCTGCCGTGTCCGGCACGGTCGCGCTGATGCTGCAGGCCAACCCCGGCCTGACCCCACCGCTGATCAAGGCCATCCTGCAGTACTCGGCGCAGCCGATTGCCGGTGCCAACCTGCTGCAGCAGGGTGCCGGGCTGCTGAACGTGGAGGGTGCGGTGCGGCTGGCCAAAGCGCTGCGCACCGACGTCAAGACCGCGGTCGAGGCCGGCACCATCGCCGCTGGGGCCGCGCTGCTTGCGTCCGGCAACACGATGCCGCAGGCAAGTTCGACGATCGCCGGCCAGACCTTCAACTGGAGCCGCATCGTCTACGTCGGCGGCAATCAGGTCGTCAGCAGTGATGCGCTGTTCACGAAGTTCCAACCTATCTATGACCACCGCCTGGTGTGGGCAGGCAAGGTCGCACGCCGCCACACGGTGACGTACTGGCCCGCTGCGAGCGGCGTACCTGCCAACACGTTCGTCAAGGCCATCACCTGGGCACCGGCATCAAACCAGTCGCTGGTGACCTCGGGCGTGGTGCAGGCCACGGCGCTGGCGGGCACGAGTTCTTCGACCGGCAAGACCGGCGCCTTCATCCCGAGCGCGACGCTGTCGGGCTGGATCGCCAGCGGCAGCGGCATCATTCTGAGCGAAGGAATCATCCTGAGTGAAGGCCTGATCCTGAGTGAAGGCCTAATCCTGAGTGAAGGCCTGATCCTGAGTGAGGGCCTGATCCTCAGCGAAGGCCTGATCCTGAGCGAAGGCCTGATCCTGAGCGAAGGCCTGATCCTGAGCGAAAGTGGTCAGCCCAACCCGACCAACTCGAACGACTCGTCGCTGCTTGGCGAATAGTCAGCGACACGGTGCCTGATCACGGCTGCGGCGCTTTGCACCTGCATAACGCGCCGCGGCCTCGCCACTACGGGTACCCATGAGCTCGATCGCCCCGCCTGTCGCGCCGTCCGCGCCCGCCTCCCCCTGGGCGCGCCTGCATCAGGCGCTGATGCCCGACTACAACCGCAAGGCGGCGGTTTACTGGTGGACGATGGTGGTTCTCGGCACGGCGAGCATCATCTATGCGATGCAGCGTGTCACTGCGTTGCCCACCGACGCAATGTTGCAGGTCGCGGTGGGAACGGCCATCGCGATGGTCGCGGGCGCCTTCCCGCTGAAAATCCCGCGTTCGAAGAACTCGTTCGCTGCCGGCGAGACCTTCATCTTCCTGCTGTTGCTGATGCACGGGCCCGCGGCCGCGTGCCTGGCATCCGCGGGAGAAGCCGGGGTCGGCGTCTTTCGCACGTCGACGCGCTGGACCAGCCGGATCGCCAGCCCGACGATGGCGGCCCTGTCGATGCTGGTCGCCGGCACGCTCTTCACCACGGCGACCGGCGTGCTCAAAGCCTCGGGCCTGTACAACGAAGGCGTGGCGCTCGGCTCCACGATGCTGTTCGCCGTGCTGTATTTCGTTTTCAACACGCTCCTCGTCACGCTGGTCGTTTATCTCAAGCGCAGCCAGATGATCGTGTGGCGCGAGTGGCTCGCGAGCTTCGGCTGGGTCGGCATCGCCTACGCCGGCACAGCCTCGATCGCCGCGCTGCTATACCTGACGTTCCAGCAGTTCGGCATGGGGGTGCTGCTGGCCGCCGCACCGATCATCGCGATGCTGCTGACCACACTTCACTTCTACTTCCGCCAGCAGGAGACCGACGACCTGAGCCGCAAGACGCGGGTCGAGGCCGCCGAGCGCGAGGCAGCGCAGGCGGCGCGGCACGTGCACGAACTGCAGGAGAGCGAACGGCGCTTTCACAGCGCGTTCACGCATGCATCGATTGGCATGGCACTGGTGTCGTTCGATGGACGCGTTTTGCAAGTCAATGCGGCACTCACGCGCCTGCTGGGCATGGACGACAAGCAGATGATCGGCCACGCCTTTGGCGAGTTCGTGCGCGCGGAGGATATCCAGACGCTCGGTGCGCAGATTGCGCGCGTCGACGAGCGTGACATCGATTCTTCTGCCGTCGAGCTGCGCTGTCGCCACCGCGATGGCAAGGACGTGTGGGTCGCACTGCACTGCAGCTTCTTCTCGGAGCCGGGCGTGGCGGCGCCGTGCCTGATCCTGCAGGCGCAGGACATCAGCGCACGACGCGAGGCCGAAGGCCGGCTGCAGCACATTGCCTTCCACGACAACCTGACCAGCCTGCCCAACCGTAGCCGTTTCCACGAACACCTGGCGCACGCGATCGAGCGCGCCCGCCTGAGCCCGCGCTATCAGTTTGCGGTGATGTTCCTCGACTTCGACCGCTTCAAGCTCGTCAACGACAGCATGGGGCATGGCGCCGGCGATGAACTGCTGGTGCAGGTCACGCGCCGGCTGCGCGAGAACGTGCGCCCCACCGATGTCGTCGCGCGGCTGGGCGGAGACGAGTTCGCGATCCTGTGCTCCGACATCGAACGCGAGGAGTCTGCCGTGCAGCTTGCTGAACGTCTGCAGCACGTGCTGCGCCAGCCGCTGCAGATTGCCGGCAACGACATCTCGACCAGCGCCAGCATCGGCATCACCTTCAGCGACTTTGGCTACCACACGCCGGAAGAAGTGCTGCGCGACGCCGACATCGCGATGTACAAGGCGAAGGCGAGCGGCAAGGCGCGCCATGCACTGTTCGATGCCGGGATGCACGCCAAGGTGTCGGAACGCGTGCGGCTGGAAGGCGACCTGCGGCGCGCGCTCGCCGTGGGCGAGTTATCCCTCGCATACCAGCCGCTCTTCAATCTCGTGAACGGCAGACTGCAGGGCTTCGAGGCGCTGGCGCGCTGGCGTCACCCGGAGCGCGGCCTGATCAGCCCGGCGCTGTTCATTCCGGTCGCCGAGGAGTCCGGCCTGATGGTGCCGATCAGCGACTTCATGCTTGATCAGTCCTGTCGTCAGCTCAGGCGGTGGCAGAACAAGGACGCCGCATTCGCCGACCTGCGGATGCAGATCAACGTTTCCGGCAACGACCTGGCGCACGGCGCCTTCGTCGATCGCGTTCAACGTGCGATCGCAGAGGCCCAGATCCGGCCCGAACACGTGACGCTGGAACTGACCGAGAACATCCTGATGGAACGGCTCGAAGGCGCGGTGGAAACACTCGGGCGGATGCGCGACCTCGGCATCGGCATCAGCGTCGATGATTTCGGCACGGGCTACTCGTCGCTCAGTTGCCTGACGACACTGCCGATCGACAGCCTGAAGATCGACCGTTCCTTCGTGCAGAACCTGCGCGCGAAGTCGAAGGAGTCCGAGATCGTCCGCGCCATCGTGTCGCTCGGCCACTCGCTCGGCAAGTCGGTGATCGCCGAGGGCATCGAAACCCCCGCGCAACTGGCGCAACTGCGCACGCTCGGCTGCGAGATGGGGCAGGGCTATCACCTGTCGCACCCGCTCGCGGCGGAGCGCGCCGAGGCGCTGCTCAACGGCATGGAATCACACGTCGAGCTCGGCTCCACCCGCGTCGATCAGCGTGCGGCCACGCTGTTGCACTGACCGCGCGGCAAGTCCGTCAGGCCCGCTGATAGATCTCCGCGCCCTTCTTGACGAACTCGATCGACTTTTCTTCCATGCCCTTCTGCAGCGCGTCCTGTTCGCTCACGCCCTGCGCCGCCGCGTAGTCGCGCACGTCCTGCGTGATCTTCATGCTGCAGAAGTGCGGGCCGCACATCGAGCAGAAGTGCGCGGTCTTCATGCTGTCCTTGGGCAGCGTTTCGTCGTGGAAGTCCTTGGCGGTATCCGGATCGAGGCCCAGGTTGAACTGGTCTTCCCAGCGGAACTCGAAGCGCGCCTTTGACAATGCGTTGTCGCGCAGTTGCGCGCCCGGATGGCCCTTGGCGAGATCGGCCGCGTGCGCGGCGATCTTGTAGGCCATGATGCCGTCCTTCACGTCCTTCTTGTTCGGCAGCCCCAGGTGCTCCTTGGGCGTGACGTAGCACAGCATCGCGGTGCCGTACCACCCGATCATCGCCGCGCCGATTGCGCTCGTGATGTGGTCGTAGCCGGGCGCGATGTCGGTGGTCAGCGGTCCCAGCGTGTAGAACGGCGCCTCGTGGCAGAGCCTCAACTGCTCGTCCATGTTGTGCTTGATCAGGTGCATCGGCACATGGCCCGGTCCTTCGATCATCACCTGCACATCGTGCTTCCACGCAATCTTGGTGAGTTCTCCGAGCGTGGCGAGTTCGGCCATCTGCGCCTCGTCGTTGGCGTCGTAGATCGAGCCGGGCCGCAGCCCGTCGCCGAGCGAAAACGCGACGTCGTAGGACTTCAGCAGTTCGCACATCTCTTCGAAGCGCGTGTAGAGAAAGCTTTCCTTGTGATGCGACAGGCACCACTTGGCCATGATCGAGCCGCCGCGGGAAACGATGCCCGTCATCCGTTTCGCGGTCATCGGAATGAAGGGCAAGCGGACGCCGGCGTGGATCGTGAAGTAATCCACGCCCTGCTCGGCCTGCTCGACGAGCGTGTCGCGGAAGATTTCCCACGTCAGCTCCTCAGCCTTGCCGTCAACCTTTTCGAGTGCCTGATAGATCGGCACGGTGCCGATCGGCACGGGAGAGTTACGCAGGATCCATTCGCGCGTCTCGTGGATGTGCTTGCCGGTCGACAGATCCATCACCGTGTCCGCGCCCCAGCGGATGGCCCACGTCATCTTCTCGACCTCCTCGCCGATCGACGAGGTCACGGCGGAGTTGCCAATGTTGGCGTTGATCTTCACCAGGAAGTTGCGGCCGATGATCATCGGCTCGGTTTCCGGGTGGTTGATGTTGGCGGGAATGATGGCGCGGCCGCGGGCGACCTCGTCGCGCACGAAATCCGGGGTGATCATCCGGGGCAAACTCGCACCGAAGCTATGGCCCGGGTGCTGGCGCTTGAGCATCTCGGCAAACAGTTCCGCGCGCTGGTTCTCTCGGATCGCAATGAACTCCATCTCGGGCGTGACGATGCCGCGCCGCGCGTAGTGCATCTGCGAGACATTGGCGCCGCCCTTTGCCCGCCGCGGTTCGCGCTTCAGGTTGAAGCGCAGTTCGGCGAGCTTCGGATCGTGCAGCCGTTCGACGCCGTAGCGCGAACTTGGCCCGGTGAGCGCGTCGGTGTCATTACGCTGCGCGATCCACGCGGCGCGCAGCGGCGCCAGACCCGAGCGGATGTCGATCCTGACCGCCGGATCGGTGTACGGGCCGGACGTGTCGTAGACGTACAGCGGCGGGTTCTGTTCGAAGCGCGCCGGACCACCCTGTGCGGCGGCGCCGACCAATGGCGTGTCGCTCTGCGTGATCTCGCGCATCGGCACGCGGATGTCCGCGCGCGAGCCGTGCGCATACACCTTGCGCGACTTCGGCAACGGCTGCACCGCCGCGTCGTCTACATGCGCATCGGCGGCTTTGAAATCGAGGCGGGCATTCATCGGGCTCTCCTGTGAGGGCGGAGAGCCAACGGACGGATGAAGGGGAACATCCGCGCGTTTCCCTCCGCCGGTATTAACCGGTTCAGGTTCGAGGGGACTGTCTCAACCGCCGGACGGCCGGCGGTACCCCCAACGCTGCGCGGCAACGATAGTCCTGCGCCCCCGGCGATGCAAATCCGGAGCGAGCGGCGCCCCGCGTCGGACCAGCGGGATATGTGCCGGAAAGTGACTCCTTTCCCTCGACCGACCGATCGGTGTAGAGACATAGACTCATTGCCTGACTCAGCAGAATTCAGATAATGGGACGGCCCACGTGCCTTCGCTGCGCAAGAACAATCGAACCCAAGTGAAAGAAATGGGAACCAGCGTGAACTTCTTCAAAACACTCCGCCTGTCCATCGCATGCTTCGCCGCGTTGGCGCTCTTGAACGCGGCGCTGGCCGAAGAACTGGTCATCCCGGGCAGCGGCAACCCCGAATATGTGCTGGCGAAACTTGCCGCGGCTTTCAACGCCCAGCAGACGCAGCACAGCGTCAGCGTGCCGCCCTCAACGGGCACTGCCGGTGCGCTCCGGGATGTGGAAGCCGGCACCGCCAGCCTGGGGCGCGTCGGACGGCCGCTCAAGCCGGAGGAGCAGGCCAAGGGCCTGACCTACGTCGCCATCGGGCGCGACGCCGTGGTCTTTGTCGCCGGCGCCGGTGTCACTGCGCGCAACATCACGCAGGCGCAGGTCGCAGATGTTTACACCGGCAAGGTGTCGGACTGGAGCGACCTGGGCGGCAAGCCCGGACCCATACGCGCGATTGGACGCGAGGTGACCGATACCTCACGGCAGTCGATCGGTCGAATCATCAAACCCCTCGCGACGATTGCGCTTGCCGACAGCGTCAAGATGGCGCACCTGGACCCGCAGATGATCGAGCTGCTTGACCGGTTTCCCACCAGCCTCGGGTTCCTCAACCAATCGGCGCTGCACGCCTGCAAGACCCGAGTTGTCAACCTGGCGCTGGACGGCATCGAGCCGACGCCGGAGAACGTCGGCAACGGGCGTTATCCGTTGTGGCTGGAGTTTGGACTGATCTACAAGCCCAATGCGCTCACGCCGGCAGGCAAGGCGTTCCTTGAGTTCGTCCAGTCACCGGCCGGATCCCGAATACTGCGCGAACATGGCGTATTGCCCGCAAGTACAGCGCGCTGAGAGCCGCCGCAGAGGCGCCAGCCCGGCCCTGATCGAACAGGCGCCGGTGCGATGAACAGGCGCTTGAGCCTCGGGCTCATGCTGGCCCTTGTCCTGGCCATGCTTGCGGCTCTGTCGCAATGGGCCTCTTACAAGACGACCACCGAACTGCTGAGCCTGACGGTCCGCGAGCGCGAGATCGACAAGATCAAGACCGTCAGCCGGGTGATCGACGGCATGATTGCGCAGCATGCCAGGCGCCTCGAGCAGCTGACGAAATTGCTGGCAGGGGAAGACGAACTGCCGCAGGCGCTGATGCAGAGCGAGCCCCAGCGTCGCGCTTCCATCGCTGAGTTTCTCGACCGCGGACTCGATATCTTCAAGGTGGATGTTCTCGAAGTCACTGACGACCGGGAAATCATGGTCTACCGAGCACACGCGCCGGAGCGCCACGGTGATCGCGCGACCGAGTGGGGTGTGGCCGAGGCGCTGGCCGGCACCGGGATGCTGGTGAGTTCCAACAGTCCCACGGGCATCCTGATTCGCGCCGTTGAGCCGCTGCGATCGGGCGACCGGGTGACCGGAACGCTGAGCGCCGGAATCCGCCTGAATGAGGCCTTCTTTCAGGCGCTGAGCCGCGAGGTCAGCGCCGAACTCGCGCTGCTGTCACGGTCAGGGAAGACCCTGGCCATGAGCCGCGCTCTGGAGGGCAAGATCGATTCGCAGGCGGTGACCGAAGCGTTTCACCAGAAGATCCCGATCTACCGGGAGGACGCCGCCGCGCGACTGACCAGTGTCTACCTGCCCGTGCTGATCGTCGACGAGGCGTACGTGGTGGTGGCGCAGATCAACAGTGGCTCGGCGTATCAGATGCTCGAACAGAGCGCGCGCCACTCGGCGGGGTACGCCGCGCTGATTGTGGTGGGTTGCGTCGTGCTCGGAATTCTTGCCCTGCGCTATGCCCTGGCGCCACTGCGTCGCCTGCGAGCTCGTGCGGAAAGAACGGCCGTCGAATTGACCGGTGAATCCATCAAGGCGGGCGCCGGCGACGAAGTGTCCTCGGTCGTCCACGTCCTGGACACACTGACGGAGCGACTGATTCGGCGCAACCGTGATCTCGCGCAGGCAAAGGAAGCCGCCGATTTGGCCAACGAGTCCAAGACACAGTTCCTTTCCAACATGAGCCACGAGATCCGCACGCCGCTCAATGGCGTGCTGGGCATGGCCGAGCTGCTGCAGCACACGACGCTGGACCCAACCCAATCGCGCTATGTCGAGGCCATTGCCTCGGCGGGCCGCTCGCTGCATGGGCTGCTGAGCGACGTCCTGGACCTGGCCAAGATCGAGTCCGGCAAGATCGTCCTCGAGCAGATCGATTTCGACACGGCCACGCTGGTCGAAGACATCGCGGTGGTCTTCCGCGAACTCGCCTCCAGGCGCGGCAACCTGCTGATCACCGAGTCCGACCCGGCCGCCGATGTTCGCGTGGCGGGTGATCCCACGCGGCTGCGCCAGGTGCTTTCCAATCTGCTGGGCAACGCAGTGAAGTTCACCGAACGTGGCACCGTCACGCTGTGCCGCAGGAGGATCGATCCGCCTCCCGGCGACAGCCGCATCTGGCTGCGCTTCACGGTGCGCGATACGGGCATCGGCATTGCGCCCGACGTTCTCGATCTACTGTTCAAGCCTTTCGTGCAGGCGGACGTTTCAACGACGCGACAGTTTGGCGGCAGCGGTCTGGGCCTGGTGATCAGCAAACACCTGGTCGGGCTGATGGGCGGTTCGATTCATGCCGACAGCGCGCCCGGGCAAGGCGCAACGTTCTGGATCGACTTGCCGTTCGCGCAGGCAGCTTCCCCTTCGCCGACATCCCAATCGGTACTGCCCGTGCCGCGCCACGCTGCGGTCCGCGTGCTGGTCGCCGAGGACAACCCCGTCAATCAGACCGTGATCGAGGCCATGCTGGCACGCCTGGGCGCAACGCCGACCATGGTCAGCAATGGCGCGCTGGCGATCGAATCGCTGCAGGCAGGCAAGTTCGACATGGTGCTGATGGATTGCCAGATGCCGGTGATGAATGGCTACGACGCAACGGCGCAGATCCGCGCGAGCGAGTCGCCGGGACGTCGAATGCCGATCATCGCGCTCACCGCCAACGCGCTCGCCGAAGACCGCGAGCGTTGCATCGCCGCCGGCATGGACGATTACCTGGCGAAACCACTCAGTCTTGCGTCCCTATCGGAGATGCTGCAGCGCTGGGCACCGGCGGTTGCACCGGCCGACCGCGGCGGGACTGCGCGCAGCCCCGCAGTGTCCGAGCAGTCAAACGCGACGACACAAGCCTCCTGATCGCGCTGACGCCGATCGCGCTTGCAAGCGCGCGCTGGACAGCCGGGGAATGCCGCGAACCGTGCAGCGCATCTTGTGCAGCGGTGCGCCGTGAGCTACACCTCGTTTCCCGGCTTTCCGCACACGAGGAGACAGACCATGCACAGATACCAGCCATTGGCCGTCTACGCGCCGCGTGCCGCGGCGCTGGCGCTCGCGAAGTCCGAGGCGCATGCAGACCTGAATGACCCCGCGGTCGATTTGTTCACGGATCTGCGCGTGGCCCCCGGCGTCGTCGTTCCAGCAACGGAGCCGCTCGAGGAAACGCGGCGCCTGATGCAGCTCGCAGGCGTGCGCATGGCGTTCGTCGTCGATGCGGCCGAACGCGTGATCGGCCTCGTCGTGCTCGCGGACCTGCAGGGCGAGCGGCCGACGCTCGAAGCCCGCAGTCGATCTGCCACGGTGCGCGATCTCGCCGTGACCGATGTCATGACGCCCGTGCCGCTGTGGGACGCGGTCGACGTCGGCAGCATCGCCAAGGCACGCATCGGCCATGTCGTCGCCACCTTCCGTGCGACCGGGCAGCGCTACCTGATCGTGACGGAGGAGCAGCGCGACAGCCACGGCGCCGCGCATACCCTCATCCGCGGCCTGTTCTCCGCCAACCGGGTCGAGCGCGCGATCGGACATCCCATCGAAGTCGAACTGCGCTCGCGCAATTTTGCCGAGCTGACTTCGGCGCTCGCCAATTCGTGATTCGTTTTCCCCTTCAATGCACGGGGAATGACTCGTCGCCCCGGCCATGCCGGGGCCCGGTCGGCGGTGACCCAAGCTGCTTCAGCGATGCGTGCCGACGAGACTGAGCGCGGGCGCGCTCATCGACCACTGTTTGGCCAGCAACGCGGGAATGTCGGTGGCGGGGACGGGCACGCTGAAGTAATAACCCTGCAACGTATCGCAGGCCAGATTCTTCAGCGCTTGTGACTGCTCGGGCGTCTCAACACCTTCCGCGGTCACGCTGAACCCGAGGCTCTTGGCCAGCGAAAGGATCGCTCGCACGATGGCGAAGTTCTCCGCATCGTCCGGCAGGCCCTTCACGAAACTCCGGTCAACCTTCAGGTTGTTCAGCGGCATGCGCTTGAGGTAGCTCATGGATGAATAGCCGGTGCCGAAGTCGTCCAGCGCCACCTGCACCCCGGCGTCGCGCAGCGCGCTCAGAGTCGCCAGGGTGGCACCACTGTCCTCCATCACCGCACCTTCAGTGATTTCGAGTTCCAGAAGCTCGGCCGCCAGTCCGGTCTGCTTCAGGACACTGAGGACGTTCTGCACCAGATTGGGATCCCTGAACTGCATCGGCGACAGATTGACCGCGACGCGCACGCCATGGCCGGCGCGCTGCCAGCGGGCCGCGTCCGCGCATGCGGTGCGCAGCACCCACAGGCCAATCGGAATGATCAGACCGTTCTCCTCGGCCAGGGGAATGAAATCCGCTGGTTCGACGATGCCCCGCTCGGGATGCATCCAGCGAATCAGCGCCTCCACCGACTTGATGCGCGCGGCGGCAACGTCCAACTGAGGCTGATAGACAAGAGTGAATTCCCGACGCTCGAGGGCCAGGCGCAGACTGCTTTCCAGTTCCATGCGTTGCATGGCCTGCTCGGTCAGCGACGCGCTGTAGAACTGGCTGTTGTCGCGACCCGAGTCCTTGGCGTGGTACATCGCGGTGTCCGCGTGCTTGAGGAGCGTCGCTCCATCTTCGCCGTCCTGCGGGTAGAGCGCGATGCCGATGCTCGTCGTCAGCATCACTTCGCGCCCGTTAAGCACGAACGGTCGCCGCATCAGATGCAGGATCCGGTTCGCGACCATGAGCGCATCTTCCGGGCGCGCGATGTCCAGGATCATCGCGGTGAACTCGTCGCCACCCAGGCGCGCGAGTTCAACGTCGCCCCCCGCCTCGGTCGCACGCGACACCAGGTCGGAGGGGCGCAGTCCGCGGTGCAGGCGGTCCGCCGCCCACTGCAGGATCAGATCTCCTGCGCTGTGCCCCATGGTGTCGTTGATGTTCTTGAATCCGTCGAGATCCATGAAGAGCACACCCAGCTTGTGTCCGCTCAGTTGAGCCCGCCTGATTTCCCGATCCACCCTCTCGAGGAATGACTGCCGGTTGGGCAGCCCGGTCAACGTGTCGAAGTAGGCTAGCCGCAGGAATCTCTGCTCTGCCTCCTTGCGTTCGGTGATGTCGCGCGACAGGACAATGAAGTGCGGCTTCTGCCCGTCCCCGGTCGCCTTGCGGGACACGGACAACTCGAACCAGAACGTGCCGTGCGCAAGTTGCAGTTCAAACTGCTTGCCGGTGGATACGCCTTTTTCCTGCGCCACCCGCAATGCGGACATGCACACTTCCGCAGCCGCCGGCGGCAGTATTTCGCTGACCGTCTTGCCGATGAAGCTTCCGACCGGCGCCGCCAGCAACTCGATGTTTGGGGAGTGGTAGTCGATGTAGCGACCATCGATGTCGAGCTCGAACAACAGATCCGGGATGGCTTTCAGGACTGCGGCGTTGCGGGCCTCCGCCGCGCGCAGATCCAGCGCGGACTGATATCCGCGCAGCAGGTATCGCACCCGATGGCCGACGAGCGCCCAGTTGATCGGCTTGGGGATGAAGTCGGTGGCACCGGCGCGGTATGCCTTGTCGACCGACTGCACATCGTCCCGGCCCGTGACCATGACGATCGGCAGCAATTCACCCGCCTGAGCGCGCAACGCGGCGCAGACCTCATGTCCGTTCATGCCCGGCATTTCCACGTCGAGCATGACCATGTCGAACCGGCTTTCACGAAACTGGCGCAGAGCATCCTCGCCGTCGACCGCCGTGCTGACATCGAAGCCGGCCTTTTGCAATGCCGCGCGCATCAGGATCAAGGCGGTGGGATCGTCGTCGACGACCAGGATTTGCGTCGGCGCCTCCATCACCCGGCTCCCATCAGGATTTCCTGGATACTCGACACGGCGCGGTGATGTTCCCGTTTGACCTGATCAAGAATTGCGCGGGCCTCTTCGATGCGCTCCTCGCGTCCCAATCTCTCCAGCTGTCGATAGAAACCGGACAGCGTTTCGGCACCGACATTGGCCGTACTCGATTTGAGCGTGTGGGCCGCCCGGCTCAACACCTTGCTGTCGCCGGCGTGGATCGCGTGTTCAATCTGGACCACGCTCTGCTGGGCAGACTCCAGAAAGATACGCAGGACTTTCTTCATCAGATCCTTGCCGCCTGCTTCGTCGAGTTCGCACAGGGATTCCAGCGCATGCACGTTGATCGCCGCAGAGTTCGCAGGCGGCGTCGCTTCGGCCGGGTTGACGGGTTGCGCATCCCGGCTCTGCAATCCAATTGCTGGTTGCAGCCAGCGAGCGAGCAGGACCTGCAATTGCGTCAGCGTGAAAGGTTTCGCCAGAAAACCATCCATGCCCGCATCCAGGCATTTCTGCTCGTCGCCCTGCATGGAATTGGCGGTCAGGGCAATGATGGGCAGGCGTTTGTCGCGACCGGTTTCCATTTGCCGTATGGCTGCGGTGGCTTCATACCCATCCATCACCGGCATCTGACAATCCATCAGCACCAGATCGAATTTGTGTGCACGCACCATATTGACCGCTTCGCGTCCGTTGTTCGCCAGGCTCATTTCCAGCCCCAGCTTGGCCAGCATGGCGCCCGCCACCTGCTGGTTGATCGGGTTGTCCTCGACCAGCAACAACGTCCCTTGCAGCACCGCTGCGGCTTGCGACGGTGCCGGCGCACTGGACTCCGGCGCGGATGGGGCCGAGGTCAGGATGCCGCTGATGACGCGGAAAAGATCGGCGCGGCGAATGGGCTTGTTGACGTAACGCAGGATGCCCGCCTCGAGCCGAGCCGGCTGATCGGCATTGGAGAAAGTGGAAGTCAGCATCATCAGCGGCGTGCCGGCCAGAGCCGGCAGCGCCTTGATCGCGCGCGCCAGTTGCAGCCCGTCCATCGCCGGCATGTGCATGTCAAGGATGGCGAGCTCGAAATTGGTTCCGACCCGCGCTGCCAGCGCCATCAACGACAGCGCTTCGTCGCCGCTTTCGGCGCACGTCACGCGCATGCGCCAGCCTTCGAGCTGATGCTGCAGGATGTGTCGGTTGGTCTGGTTGTCGTCCACCACCAGCACGCGCACGCCTTCGAGCGCCGCGGCCGAGACCGGCGCGGTGGACGTGGCGCTGGCTCGTGGCAGAGTGAGATCGACGAAGAACTTCGAGCCTCGACCCGGCTCGCTTTCGACGCGGATGCTGCCCCCCATCAAAGCGAGCATGCGCTGGCAGATCGCCAGCCCAAGGCCGGTGCCGCCATAGCGGCGTGTCGTCGACCCATCGGCCTGCGAGAAATGCTCGAAGATCTTCGCCTGCGCTTCGGGCGCGATGCCGATGCCAGTGTCTTCAACACACAGGCTGATGGCGGTTTCGGTGTCGCTCTGCTCGCGCAACACGACCCGAACCACGATCTCGCCTTCTTCAGTGAACTTGATCGCGTTGCCAAGCAGATTGGCGATGACCTGGCGCAACCGGAACGGGTCGCCACGCAACCCAATCGACACATCGTTGGGAGTGAACTCGGAAGCAAGCTCGAGCCCTTTTCGCTCGGCCGGCTGCGCGAACATTGCCAAGGCCTCTTCCACCAGGTCAACCAGGTCGAAGTCGACCGATTCCAGCTCCATGTGTCCGGACTCGATCTTGGAGAAATCAAGGATGTCGTTGATGACGCCGAGCAGATGCTGTCCGGACGTTTGCACCGCTTCGCCCCACAGGCGCTGCTGTGCCGACAGTTCGCTGCCTAGCAGCAGTTCGTTCATCCCCAACACGCCGTTCATGGGCGTGCGGATCTCGTGGCTCATGGTGGCCAGGAATTCACTCTTGGCCTGGCTGGCTGCTTCGGCCGCTTCCTTGGCCTGCAGCAGATCTGCGGTGCGAAGCTTGACCTCGTCCTCGAGATGGTCGCGATGCGCAGCGAGGCGCGCATCGCGCTCCTGGATCTCTTCGAGCATTTCATTGAAACCCTTGGCCAGGGCATTCAGTTCCGCGATTTCGCTGGACTCGGCCCGGATGCTGAAGTCGGCGGCATCGGAGACCCGATCCATTCGCGCGGTCAGACTTGAAATCGGTTGCAGCACCGACGCGTTGAGTCGCCGCAGCAGAAGTCGGCTGGCGATCATTGCCAGCAGCGCGGCGCCGAGCGTCACGAGAACCTGCCACGTGGTCTGCCGGTAAAGCGCGCCAAGATCGACGCTCAGATGCAGGCTGCCAGGGACCTGCTGCTGGAAGCGCAATGGCTGGGTCACGCTGATGTGCGCAGGCGTAATCGAAATCCCTTCCGACGGCACGTCGCGCGGCGGCTCGTCGGTGCTCCCCTCCTGGCGATAGACGGCCAACATGCGCCGTTCCTTGGTGTACAGCACCGCGAAATCGACGTTGGGCGAATTGCGCAGGGACTGCAGCAGCTCCTTCGCGGCGCGCTCATCCTGGAACATCAGCGGTGCGGCGGCATTTTCGGCCAGCACCCTGGCCTGAACCCGGCTCGCATCCACCAGCGCGTACAGACCAAGGATGAAGTTGCTGACAATGATGATCGTCGCGACGATCGCCATTGCGGCACCCAGCGTGATCTGGCTGATGCGCCGCAGGCGATCGCCCAGGGTGATGTGCGACGAGTTGTGGCCGAGGCGCGTCATTGACGAACCTCCGTGGCCAGGCGTAGCAGCTTCGAGCTGAGGTTGAGCCCCGCGGCACGCGCTGCCTGCAGGTTGGCCTCGAACGTGATCTTGTTCTGCACCACGCCCATGTTCAGCGCCACGCCCTGGGCTGCTGCACCGGGACTGTCGGCCACGGTCAGCACCGCGGTGCCGCGCAGGCTGTCGAGCACGCGCGGCAGGTTAGCGGTGGCCGAGCCGGCGATGAATACGATCTGACAGCCTTTAAGCGACTCAACGCTCGCCTTGCGGTGAACTGCGACGGAGCGGTCACCGACTTTTTTGCCCTGCAGCGGGTCGATTTCCTCGCCAAACGGATCCTTACCGAAGACACAGAGGTTCAGTGTCGTCCCGATGTTGGCGGGCCACTCGGTAAACAGTGCGAAGTTGTAGATGAACGCCGCCTTCAGCCGGTATTCGGGCAACTCCTCGCTCAAGGCCTGAGGCGCGAATGACGCGAGCGCCACACTGAAGAGCCACAGCAGGATGCGGGCGCTACGCTGCATGGCGGCTCCCGGCAGGCTGCCCAGAGGCCACAGTCAGCACGCAATCCACTGGTGCCTGCGAAACGCGACGCGGCGAAATCTCGAGTTGCAGCAGACGCTCCAGCGGCAGGCGCAGCAACTGCTCCAGCGTGTAGGGATGCGCGGCGCTTGGAAAGGCGAGCGCCAGCGCCAGCAACCTAGGCAACAGGCGCCCGCGCCAATGAGCAGTGCTCACAGGCAGGCAGCGGTCAAGGTGCAACGAGCCTTTCATCGACGATCAGAACTTGAAGCTGACCTTGACGCGAACGCTGCGGCCATCCTGTTCGAGGCTGTTCTGCCAGTTGGTGTCAGCACCCGGGTGCGCGTAGTGCTTGTCGAACAGGTTGTGGATGCCGATCGACACTTCCAGCCCCTTCGCCCACTGAGCTGCAACGAGGTTGAGGTTCGACAGCGCATAGCCGGCGAGCTCGGTGCCGTCGATCGTCTCGCGCCGGCTGTCGTACTGCAGTTCGTAGCCGAGGAGCAGCCCAGCGACGTTCAGCGGGCTGGAGAAGTTCAGCTTGCCGAGGAATTGCGGCGAGTTCTTAAGGCGTGCGCCATCGGCACTACGGACGTGCTGGAACGACGCGCTGCCGCGCAGGCGGGCGCCCCGCTCCCAGGTCTTGTCGACCGACAGTTCCAGCCCGTCAGCCTTCACTTGCTCGCCGGACTGGTACTGCGTCAGGCCGCTGACGGGATCGATCCCGAGCGTGATGAGGTTGCGCATGTCCCAGCGATAGACCGAGGCGCGCACGACCAGGTCGCGCGCGACCCGATGGTCGGCCACGAACTCCAGCGTGTCGATCGTCTCGCCCTTGAGCGCGGGATTGGCGACCTGCGAGACGCTGTCTTCATAGTCGCGCTCGTAAACGTTGGGCGCGCGATGGGCGCGGCCATACAGTGCCTTGAGCGAAGTCGTTGGCGCTGCCTGCCAGATCAATCCGGCACGAGGGCTGGTGTTGCTTCCGGTCGTGTTGTTGCGGTCTACGCGCACGCCGAGCGTGGCCGTCACCGCGCTCGCCAGTTGCCACTCGTCCTGAAGGTAGACGCCGGCGCGATAGCCCGAGCGCGCAACGACGACGTTGCCGATGAGGTTGGACGGGTCACCGAAAGTCTGGTCCTGGCGGGCGTTGTCCTGTGCCTCCAGGCCGATCATCAGCCTGTGTTTGGCCACCGCGGTGGACAGCGCGCGCAGCTCCAAGCCGCGCCAGTCTCCCGCTGCGGTAGCGGGCGCCCAGGTGCCGCCGTAGCTGTTCTCGGCGTTGAAGCGATAGTTGCCGACGAACAACCGGCCGAACAGATGCAGCGTGTCTGCCGCGAAACGGTCCTGGTATTGCAGCTGCGACAGCACGTAGCGATCGCGCTGATACTGTCCCGCCACCAACGAGTCGGAAAAATACACACCGGTGGGGTCGTCCTTGCGGCGATCTCCATAAACGAGGTCGAGCGACCATGGGCCTCGCGCGACGCGGGCGAAGAACTCCTTGTCCCGCTCGCCATCCATGGCGCGCGCGGCGCCCGAGACGTCCGCGCCGTCCGGAGCCGCGCCCGGGTACACGAAGAAGCGGTCTTCGCCCCGCGCGCGCATGCCGGAAACCGACAGCATTACATCGACATCGTTGTCGAGGACCTTGCCCCAGGTTGCGCGGCCTTCGCGCGCTGACTGCGGGTGCTGGTAGGCGGCGGCCAGTTCGGCTCCATCGACGCCACCGCCGTTGCGCGTGACCACGTTGATGACGCCGAACATCGCGTTCTGCCCGTACACCGCGCCGCCCGGGCCTGGGATGAATTCGATGCGCTCGATCAGATCGAGATCGAGCGGCAGCTCGCGCCCGCTCGACACGCCGTCATAGACGTTATCGTTTACGCGGTTGCCGTTGATGGTGAGCAGCACGCGCGTCACGTAGTCGCCCGGCAGGCCGAAACCGCGCACGCCGAGGTAGGTGTACTGGCGATCGTAGGTGAGATGGACGCCGGGCAGGCTGGCGAGGGCCTCCGCGAGCGTGCGCCAGCCGAACGTTTTGATTTCGCCGCGCGTGATCACACTCACCGCGGCGGCGACCTCGCTCTGCTTCTGTTCGTACTTGGAGGCACCGACAATGGTGACGTCGAGCAACTGCTCCAGGCTCAACGAAGTGAGATCTGTCGCCGCCTGCGCCGGGAACGCCGCGGCAACAGCGAGGCAAAGCAACAGCTTGCGTTTGCCATCGATGGACCTGCGCAAGGCTTGTGATTCCTTTGTCGAGGTCATTTCTTTCCTTTCGAAATCGCGCGCCATTCGCAAGCAAATCGCTCGGTCGGCGATCAGCCATCAACCCGTCAACACTTAAGTCCGCACTTCCACGTTAACGGCCTCGATCAAAGGTTTTTAACGGACACCCCGACAGCGCATTCTCTTGAATTGACATGAGAAAACAGCGCTCCCGCCGATGGTCGAACTCCGCGATGAGTAAGTGGCCGCATTCCGTGGCAATTAGACTGAAGCCATTAGCTCGGGAGAATCCGGCAAACGATCTAGATCGATCGTCGTTCATTGCCGACGATCGTTCCGTCCAACTCGCTGAGCGGCGGGTCGCTTACCCGACCAGTTCAATCGGCGCGAAACAGCATCCGTCACGTTCTGCACCAACCACTGTTCAAGCCGTTGGGGATGGGGCCCTTACGGAAGGATTCACCGGCGCCCACCGTTCCACCGCCGCTGCCAGTTGCGCGCGCGTAAACGGCTTGCCAATGTGATCATCGAAACCCGCCGCCAGACTCGCTTCAGCGTCGCCCGCCATCGCGTTTGCAGTCAGCGCAACGATCGGCATGCGCGTCCGGCCGGCGGCGGACTCCTCGGCGCGCCAGTGCCGCACAGCCTCGTAACCGTCCATGCGCGGCATATGGCAGTCCATCAGAACGAGATCAAACGCGGCGCTGCGCAATTCTCGCAGCGCCGCCTCCCCGTCCGTCGCGGCGGTGATCGCGACGCCGAGCCGGTCGAGCATCGCGCGCACCACCAGCATGTTGACCGGGTTGTCTTCGACGATCAGGACACGCACGCCGGCAAAGCGCGCCGACGATTCCACCACGTCGTGCGAGGCGCACTCCGCCTGTGGCTCGCTGCGACCAGCCGACAGCGCCAATTCGATCCAGAACACGGAACCCTGTCCTGGCAGGCTTTTGACGCCGATCGTCCCGCCCATTCGCTCGATGATTTGCTTCGAGATCGCCAGTCCGAGGCCGGTTCCGCCGAAGCGGCGCGTGGTCGACGCGTCTGCCTGCGTGAACGGCGTGAACAGCGTCGCGGCCGTTTCCGGCGACAGTCCGATGCCCGAGTCCTCGACCTCAATCCGCACGCGCGACCGGGACGAATCATCATTGACTCCAGCCGCCATCCGCTGCGCGCGCAGAAAGACGTTGCCGCGGTCGGTGAACTTGATCGCGTTACCGACCAGGTTGGTCAACGCCTGTTGGAGCCGCAACGGGTCGCCGACCAGTGCCCGCGGCAGCGCCGCGTCGCACGAGAATTCGAATGCCAGCCCCTTGGACTGCGCCTGCGGCGCAAACAAGCGCCCGACGCGCTCGACCAATCCGCTCGGGTCGAAATCAATCTGCTCCAGATCGAGCCTGCCAGCTTCGATCTTCGAGAAATCGAGGACGTCGTTAATGATCGCAAGCAGGCTGCGTCCAGAACCGACCAGAAGCCCGACCTTCTCTCGCTGCGATGGGCTCAGCGTTTCTTCCTGCAGCAGCTCGGCGATCCCGAGCAGGCCGTTCAACGGCGTGCGCATTTCATGGCTCATGTTTGCCAGGAACTGGGACTTCGCCATGCTGGCGGCATCGGCGGCCTGCTTCGCGCCGCGCAGCGCCTCCTCCGCTTTCACACTGGCGGTGATGTCGCGCGCGATACCCTGATAACCGCAGAAGTGGTTCTCCGAGTCAAACATCGGCACACCGGATACGAGAACGAAGTGTGAATCGCCGTCTGCACTGTCGCGCCGCAAGACCAGATCGCGGAAAGGCGCGTGCGCTGCAAGTAGCGTCCTGTGCTCCTCCCACGTGCAGCTGACCGGATGGGTATTGGGCAACTCCCAGCGCCGGCGGCCAACGTGATCCGATGGCGCCAAGCCTCCGCGTCCGTCGCTGCGACCCGCGGTGCTGACGAAGCGGAGCTGCGCGTCCTGCTCCCAGTACCAGTCGGTCGACAGTTCGGTCAGGCTGCGGAATTTCGCTTCGCTGGCCCGCAAGTGCGTTTGCGCTGTCTTGTGCTCGGCGACCAGTTGCGCAATGCGTGATGACAGCGCTTCCAGCCCGGCATCGCCCTCGTCTGGCAGGTTCACGCCCGCGCTCAGCGCCAGTTGGTGCATGGACTCGCGCAGATGCTGCACAACCCGCTGCTGCGCGGACGCTTCGGCGCGAATGCTCAGGTTGGCCTCCAGCAGTTCGCTCGAACTGATGTCAAGACTGCGACTGCTCAGGGTCAAGTCCCGGTCGTATTGCTCATAGGCTTCGTCGATCTTCTGCAGCAGCGATCGAAGACCGAGGAGTGCGCGCGCCACAGGCCCGGCCTGTGACTGGGCAGCTTGCTCGGCGGCGTGCAAGAAAGCCTCGAGAGAAAGTGCGCCGTCCAGCCCGAGGCTGCGCTTCAATTGCCGGGAGAGAAGCCTGTGCTGCATCACTCGTACAGGTACGTGATCGTCATCGTCTGGTTGTGCAGCTCGCATTCGGTCGAACCGACGAACGGGCTGATCTCACCATTCGAGTAGAACCCCGTGATCGACGCACCGGTCCCGAAGACGTTGGCCACCGCCTCGACTTCGTCGTCGACGCGCCCACCCATCACTAGCTTGCGTCCGACACAGCTCACCAGAATCGCCACCCCAGGACGCGGCGACTCGAACATCTCGCGCGCTGCGTTGGCCGCCGCCTCCGCACCTTCGATCAGGGCGTTCGTGCTCGCGTGCATCAGTCGCAGATAGCCGCTTTCGCGGATGTCGCCGGCAAGAATCAGGCTGCCGTCTGCTTCATCGATGCCAAGGATGGTGCGGATCAGGCCGATTTCGCGCTGATCGTTGCCGAGCATTGCGAACGGGAAAAGCAGCCCGGAGGCGGGCAGATCCTTTGCGTACTCGCCGAGGTAGCGCTTATAGACGTCAAGCGCCGGCTCGCCGTCGAGCTCGTACAGAAGATTGCCCTGCGCACGAGTGACTTTGCGCGGGGGCCCGAAGGGTTGCCATCCGCCGAATGAGCCATGCGCGATCCGGATCGCAGATCCATAGAAGCCGATTGCGACGATCGCGCGCTCCGAGACGCCATCGTTGCACAGAGTCCATGTGCGCTGGAAGGCACCAGCGTCGCCGGCGAGGCCTCCAGTCAGTACCACGTTGCGGCCGACACCTCCGGTGATTCCGTCGATGAGTGCGCTGCCGTCGATCTGCACACCCTGGCCGAGAATCAGTACGGCAGAAAGATCGTCGGCGACGAGCTGCGCCGCCAGGCGCGCACCCGCTGCGAGTGAATCGTCCATGCCAGTCAGTTCGACCGCGGCGAGGCGGAAGGCCGGCGTGCTGAATCGGATCGCAGTGATCACCACGCTGCCGTCGCTCACACCGCTGTTTGAAATTTCGCCCGCCGTGCTGCATCCCACGCGCTGGGCCCGCGGAAACGCGGCTGCCAGCAGTGGTGCGAAATCCTGACGCTTGAACGCCTCGACCGCGGCAAACACCAGCAGCAGATGCGGGTCGAGCTCCGCGAGCGCGGAAAAGTCCGCCGACGCCAGTGACGCGGCGTCGACCTCAAGTTGCATGGCACGCATGAGACCTCCCGTGGATTGCCGTCGATTCTGGTCAAGCGCCCCCGCGGTCGATAGGCGGAAAAACTTGAACAAATCCGCCCTCTTCCCGACTGACCAGCTTGATCTTCTGCAAACCGCCTCGGAATTCGGCGCCTGGCGGCCGAGCTGGTCTGATTGAATTAGCTCGTTGGTTCTTCACTAGTCTTACTGTGTTATTAAAGTTCACCTTCGTACCGGCGGAAGCAGCACGGGCATCGGGGCAGCCGTCGAGCCAGAAGTGCGCCGATACGCATTCGCAAGCTCGTGATTGAGGATGGGACGTGGCGCTGCGCCCGGTGGACTTCCGCGAGGTCGGTAATGCGTGGGTAGGGCAAGCTCTTGGCGTTGAGGGGAGTTTTTTTTAGCCCCTATCTCGTCGGGGTGTTGTAGTCGCTGCGCGAGCAGGAAGCCATAGGCGGCAATGCTCAGGCTGGCGTGATGATGAAAGCCCCGCCAGCCTCGGCCTTCGTAGTCGCCCAAGCCAAGGTCCTGCTTGAGGTCTTGGTAGTCGCGCTCGATACGCCAACGCATCTTGGCTTCAAACACCATGCGCTGCAGCGTCACTTCTTCGGGCAGCGTGGACAGCCAATATTTGAGCGGCTCGGTGTCCGCCCCAGGCCACTCGACGAGCAGCCACTCGGGCGGGCGAAGTTCATCGCGCAGGTTGTCCCGGTGCGCAGCGCGAACGCGAACGCGGGCGAAGCGCGACTGCAGATCGGCGTTGGTCCCTTCGCGCCAGGTGACGCTGTGCCATTGCTCGGGCCCGAGCGACAAGGCAAGCTCCTTGACCGATTGGGGATTGTGAAGCGGTGACTCGGACCCGCCCCGGCGCAGTCGTGTGCCCACGTGCCCGCGTGGCACCGAGGTCCTGGGTGGCCGGGGCTTGCGCCCGGGAGGCCACACCGTCACGGCTCCGGTCACCCCGACCACATAGCGCAGCCCCAATGCACTGAGCCGATCGCGAAACGCGGTGTCCACGCCGTAGCCGGCGTCGGCCAGGACACAGTGCTTGGGCGCTCCCTGATCCAAAAGGTGCTCGATCTGCTGTAGCGCGATGGCCGGCTTGGTTGCGAACTGCAGTTGCTCGGGCACATCGGCCTTGGCGCGACGCGCCGGGTCGTCAGCCCATTCGCGTGGCAGGTACAACTGCCATGCCACGGGCAAGCTCGCTGCCTGGCACGCCAGCGACACGCTCACGGCCACTTGGCAGTTGTCCTGCTTGCCCAGCATGCCGCAGTATTGGCGCGCCACGCCGACCGAGTGCCGGCCCTGCTTGGGAAACCCGGTGTCATCGATGATCCACCAACCGTCGTCGCTGAAATCCATCAGCGGCACGACCCATTGGCACACCCGCAACAGCATCTGCTCGTCCGACCAATGGGCATCGGCCACGAAGTGGTGCAGCGACTGGTGTCGCGAGCGCGCCTTCAGTGGGTCCACGTGCGCGGCCATCGGCTCCACGCTCTTGCGTGCCAGCGGCGACATCAGTCCGGTGCAGTAGCCCAGCAGACCGGCGTGCCGGTCTGCGTGGCCAAGACCTTCGCCGAGATGAGCCATGTACCGCTCGAACTCAATCAGGTCGTCCATCGACGTTCACCCTTCATTGCTGCAGGAGGATAAGGCTTGCGTGGCGTCAATGCCGGCCGCTCATACGAGCAGGCAAAGGTTGCACGCCACTCAATCTGGCGTTAGTATTAACGCCAGACAAGGGAAAGTAAAGCCCCATGACACGTCGACCCGAGACCCTCATCAAACAGGCGCGCGCGCGCATCGCGCGCCTTCGCGAGGTCCTCGGCAAAATCGACTATCTGTGCTCGGGCACGCTGCTAAAGCGCACAAAGGTCTGCGGCAAACCAGGCTGTCGCTGCGCCCAGGAGCCCGAAGCCCGACACGGTCCGTACTACGAATGGGGACACATGAAGCGCGGCAAGCTCGTCCACCGAGTGGTCTCGCCCGAACAAGCCGCCATCCTTCTGCTTGCCATCGCCAATCACCGCAAAGCCAGGAAACTCATGCAGGCCTGGGAGGATGAAACCGAACGGCTCATTGATGCCGAAGCACCCCGCAAGACCTAGCGCATCGTGCCTCTGGCTTTTTATAACACAGTAAGACTAGG
>Ga0209683_10000218_pt1 | contig 23532 bp, 17 predicted proteins | sample DOMMetBare2Fresh_FD_187474 | JGI IMG/M metagenome (GOLD analysis project Ga0209683, IMG submission 187474) | Wetland sediment microbial communities from St. Louis River estuary, USA, under dissolved organic matter induced mercury methylation -... | ecosystem: Environmental > Aquatic >... | reverse complement strand
CCCAGGACAAGGCCAAGGTGGTGGACGACATAGTCGAGCCGGCCAGTCCGGCGCGCCCACGGCGCTAGCACACCGTCACTGAAGCGCTCGGTAAAAATGCGCCGACCACACGAGGCTGCATCGCAGTGGAAGCGACGCGCCACAACGACAAGCCGAACCGGACGCCCCGCCAGCGGCAAATCAGTCAAGCGCCGAAGATATCGACTGTGGATACGCTCGGAGCGCGCTCCGCACCTTGGACAAAGGCTCGCCTTGCTACCGTGGCGGACCGTAATCACGGTCATGGCGCCATCACCTACGGCGCTCACGACCTCAAAGCCCGGCGGGACCAAAGCTGACGGACGAAGGGCTTTCTGCATGACGTTGATTCCTTTGTGAAACCAACGAGAGCCGGCCCTCACACTTCATCAAAATTGAGTCAGAGCCCTTATTCCATGCCGAATCTCATGTTGCGCCTGCCAGCTTTAGGGGCGAAGCGAGGTCGGACAGAGAATGCTCTGCTATCGACCTTGGCGCAGCATGGCGATAAGGTATAAGGCAACATGTGATAGTGCAAGCCCAGCTTCAGTTACAACGTCCTCTCCAGATCCAAGCAACCACTATCGAGAATACCAATGCTGTTCAATTCAAATGAATTCCTGTTGGGATTCTTACCAATCACTTTGATTGTATTCTATTTGCTCGGCCCCGCTTCTCGCAGGGCGGCAATCCTTTGGCTTATTCTCGTGTCACTGGTCTTTTACGCTTGGTGGCGACCGATCAACGTATTGATCATAGCTCCCTCGATCATCATCAACTACGCGTTGGCGCGGACACTTCTGAGATTGAACGAGAGCGGCGCTTCGCGTCGCACATCCCAGGCATTGCTTGTGCTGGGAATTTTGTTCAACATCGCATTTCTAGGATATTTTAAGTATACGAATTTTCTTTACGGCACGATCAATGACGTGTTTGGTGCAAACCTTGTGCTCACGCACATCATTCTGCCCCTAGGAATATCCTTTATTACGTTTCAAAAAATTGCATTCCTGATAGACATCCAGGCCGGACGAGTAAAATCATTCAAATTCGAAGACTATTGCATCTTCGTTTTGTTTTTTCCTCAGCTTATTGCAGGTCCAATTGTTCATTATCGGGAGATGATGCCGCAATTTCAGACGGCTTCGTGTCGGTTTGACAAGGAGGACCTGGCTGTCGGCATAACGCTATTGTCATTCGGTTTGTTCAAGAAGGTAGTCCTTGCGGACAACATCGCGCTGCTTGTTACGCCGCTTTATGAGCAGGCCGGGAACGGAACCTCCTTCCTGATGGCTTGGATGGCAGCCATCGGATTCACGTTGCAGATCTATTTCGACTTTTCCGGTTATTCCGATATGGCGCTTGGCTTGGCTCGATTCTTCGGAATCCGCCTGCCGCAGAACTTCGACTCGCCCCTTCGCGCCTCAAACATTGTCGATTTTTGGCTGCGCTGGCACATGACACTAACGCGGTTCCTGACCGGATATCTCTACAATCCCTTGGTGCTATGGCTCACGAGACGTCGATTGGCAAAGGGGAAGACACCATTCGGAGGTCGCACGACGACCGTTGGAGCTTTCATTTCTCTTTTGATGTTGCCGACGATCATGACGATGTTGATCTCCGGAATTTGGCATGGCGCCGGATATGGATTTATTGTTTGGGGCTTGCTGCACGGTTTCTATCTCACGGTCAACCATGGATGGCGCTTGATCAAAGCGCGCCTTTGGCCCGGCAGGGCCGCCAGCTCTCTTTTCGCGATCTGCGCAAGCGTGGCATTGACCTTCGCCTCGGTTGCAGTCGCGATGGTGTTCTTCCGATCTCCAACGTTGGCCTCGGCCATGGACCTTATCAAGGGCATGGCTGGTCTGAACGGTATCGCGCTTCCAGAGGCTCTTCTTGAGGGCCCAGGGCGTCTAGCCAGCACGTTGCGCTCTATCGGCGTGATGCCAGACCCAATGAGCGTCAGCATCTTTATGAAAACAGGATTTTGGATTGCCCTCCTGATGTTCATCGCCCTCGCCTGCCCCAACACGCTTGAAATTCTAGCCCGTTACGAGCCCGCACTGGGTGTGAAACCGAAGCCAGCCAAGACTGCGATTGAAGAAATTACTCAATGGAATGCCTCGCTTCCCTGGGCAATTGCGGTTTCGGTTGTCGCGGCGGTCGCAATCGGCTCCTTAGGCGGGCCAAGTGAATTCTTGTACTGGCAATTCTAGCCTTGAAAGCGGCGCCTAACGGTGCCGCTCACTTCTTGCCACGCCTTCCGGCCCTCGACGAACTGATCGGGATCGATCGATCAATGCGGTCAGGGGGCGATCGAATCGAATGAGCTCAATCAAATCACCGGCCGCGCAATTTTATGGCTTCTGTGACAATTGCGCCTACGTTCGCAAACGACTCGATGTCAGCAACCTTGAACTTCACGCCAAACTCAATTTCGACCGCGACGATGAAGTTGATGTAATTGAAGGAATCCCAGCCGGGCACATCTTCACGTCGGGTTTCCATCGTCAGTACGATAGAGTCGTTCAGCAACAGATCATGAAGTATTCGAGTGAGTGCGGCAAGGATTTCTTCAGCGGTCATCCGGCTGCTCCGACGCGAGCGATATGGGTGTCGTGCATGACATAATTTTCAAGATTGAGGCACCAGCGCTGCGCCCCGGTATTGGATCCCACGTTGTGAAGTTCTGAAAAGCCCAGACTTGAATAGAGCGAACTGATCACGCCGTTCTTAGGAGTGGCAATGTAATCGGCTATAAGCGCCCTTGCGCCGCGCTGGCGAGCAGCCTCAGCCGCGATGTTCATGGCCTCGAACTCCAGCTGCCGTCCGAATACACGGCAACTCATCACCCAATTCTCAATCTCAAGCACGTCTTCGCGGTCGGATGTGGGTCGCATGATCATCGTGCTGACGAGACCGTTGTCACCGATTCGATCCAACAACCGAAATTGCAAGGTTAGAGCGCTAGGGTGGTTGGTCAGCTCAGTTATTTCTTCGGACGTGTATCGCCGGGTCGTCGTGTTGAATTGATTGGTTTTGTTAATCAGCTGAACAATGCGGACGTGATCGACGGCGGTGAACGGCCCGGAAACAACCGACATTTTCAGCCCGCGCAGGAATTCATCCATGCTTTGCGCGGACTCAAGCAACGCATCGCGTTCAACGTTGGCGGCATATTGCTGCGCACGTTGCTGATCCTCGGACGTGAATGCAACCGCTTCAAAATAGCCAGCATCGGCGAGGCAGCGCACATACTGCGCCGCATCCTCCGGAAGCTCCGGCACTGCGATCATCGGCAGGCTCTCGCGGATGCGGGCCCGTTCCACCGGGTTGTCATCAACAAAGACTAGGCTTTCAATGCCGATGTTCAGCCGAGTCGCAATGGTCTTGAGGTTTTCCGCCTTATCGTTCCAGTTCGCCACGAACGCGGCGATATCGGGTCGCCTAAGAACCATTTCGGGATGCTTATCAAACACCTCCTCAGCGACCCGGGTATCGTTCTTGGAACATACGGCCAGAATGATCCCACGCTCCGTGAGCTGTTTGGCGTAATGCTGCAAGGCCAGGTGCGCTTCGCCAACCGCGCTCCCTTCGCCGAGGACAATGCCCTCCATGCCGTCGTCACCGATCACGCCACCCCAAAGGGTGTTGTCGAGATCAAGCACAAGGCATTTCTTTGATAGGCCGCGCTGGGCCGCCAGAATACGAGCGAGAAGATCGCCGTACTTGGGAGCGGCTTGGGGAGCGATTTCCAACTTTCCTTGAAGCCAGCGCCCTGTGTCAAACCATGCGTCGATTCCATCACGCTCGCTAGCGCGAGCCACATCAAGAAGCAGCACTCCGTCCTGCGCAGCGGCCTCCTCAAGCCGGCCGCTAAGCCGTGCCACAACCGGGGATGGCGCTCCTGGAACGAGGCGATCGTAGCTGCCGAACAATGGCTCCGTCACGTCCATAAAGGTTTGTTGAATGATCGATGAATTGAAGGCCCCCCGCGCCTTTCGCCAAAGCGAACGCAAGTCATCGATGAACCTCGTGATGACTGCGTCAACATCTGCGACGGACGCTGTAAGTGGAACGCCGGCAAACGCCCCTCGGGCGGTCAACGAGAACAACACAGTCTGCGGAGCAAATTGGTGAAGCGAAGAAGTCGGATCGAGAAGATCTTGTCGATATTGACCGTACGCACCGCAATAGGCGTCGATCAACAGTCGTCTACGGAGGCCGGCAACCCGGATCGCGGGCAACAGATGATCGACGGTCGAGGAAGCTAGAACACCCAGGCGGACCGGTGCAAAGCCGGGAGCTTCCTTCAATGCCAACTGGGCAAATGCACGATCAAGCTGGATCGTTTCCAGAAATCCAAGGTGGCAGCTCGCGAGGGAGACAAGGTTTTGCAGGCGATCCGCCGGATTGGCAGTATCCAACGCGGCGCGCAACCTGGCGCGGAAATCGGGCGCTGTTGGCAGCCAGCTCATTGCAGGGACGCTAGGCGTGACGTTTTGCATCGGATCCTACCACAACGCGGGACATGGGGCTTGATGGGATCATCCGGCCGACACACTGTGTCTAAAGGCAAGATCGAATCTTGGAGCTGGCCATCTGAAAAAAGGCTTGGGACCAACGTTCAGCGCTCGCCTTGTCCAAGTGAGATCCGTCAAACGTTAGAAGGCCCTGCGAGAGCTCAGGCGTCATCAAAGGGACACCGAGCGCCTCTGCAATGGCGGTCACATTTCCAGTTCTTGTTTTAACCGTGGGGACCATCGTCAGTATCACGCATTCTCGCGGGACAGTAAGCTTCGCCAGGAAAACTTTTGCGACAGACGTGCTGCTCTTGACGAGATTCTGGTCAATAGCCCAATCATCGGAGACGGGGGTTACCTGATCTCTGTCAGTCTTCTTCGTATACGCACCGGTCTCGCGGGAACGGAAGATGACGTAGTCACCTCTGCATAGTGCTGGAAGCTTGGTGCAAATCCGCTCATGGATGTGCTGCCAGCTGCGCTTCATCTCATATCGATCTCGCGCATCCGCCTCGTGCAAGATCGTTTTCATTGGCGCTGTTTCAACTCTTTCAAAAAAATCGTCCACGTTGATCACGTAGACTTTCGCCCGGGGTTGGAGCTTGCGCAGAAGCTCCTCTGTCATGACCACATTTTCACCGTAGCTGAAGCCCAACAAGTAGTACCGAGCCGAAAGGGCTGAGAACCAGTTGGCCGTCGCCGCGACAGAGAATGCGACCTGCATACGGCTGTTGCCGAGAAACACCACGTCCGCCTTCCTGGCAAAATCTTGCGCGGCAGGTTCCAAGTCAAACCAGAAGGCGCCGTGCTCATAGTCGGCATAGCCGCCAGCATTACAATATGCGATATATTGATCTGCGTTGTAACCATCGGCCTTGCAGGCAAAGATGGTTCGAGAACGAACCTGGTAGGTGAGGCCTGCGAGAACAGCCACAAGAACAACCAGTGTGTAGATCAATGGCCGGGCCGCAAAGAGACCCTCACGATCAATTAACGACATCGGCCAGCCTACACGGCACGAGTTGCAACATACGGAAGCCAGAGAAATTGTGACCACCTGTTGGACACAAAGAGATCTCCTGCGAAGGATCCTGTTCTGTTTTCATATGACCGGATTCTGACTGGATCGTTTCGAAGAGATGTGTCCTGCTTAGCACGTCTTTCCGGGCACCCCTACGCCATCTTGCAGGTCAGAGGATTGCTAAGCCTTTGCGGGCGATGACGCTTCTTACAGATCATGTTGCTAAGCGACGGCGTCACAAGCCAATTCCCCTCCACAGAGATGATGCACATTGGTCTACAACCCAAATACGAACAGAGCTCGTCCAGCAGCCACGGCGATCATCTGCTGCCCGTCGAGTGCAAAGGAGATCGGGGCAGCCATTGTATTCCCGCCCAGCGGAAGGCGCCAAACTTCACGGCCGGTGTCGGCATCCAGAGCGAAAAGGACTCCGCCCGACGCCCCGAACACGAGCCCGCCCTCCGTCGACAGGAGACCACCGTACTCACGCTTCGATCGCGATGGAAAGTACTCCCACTGTCGCAGTCCGCTTGCGGCATCAAGCGCGCGGACCACACGAATCGGAGGCTCTGCCTGACTCCAACCACTACCGAAATAGAGCCCGCCCTGCCTGCGCACTACTCTGCTGGGAGGAAGTTTCGTATAAACTGAGCTGCCCTCGGACGCGGGGATGAATATCAGCTTCCGGTTAGGGTCGAAGGCCGGATTTTGCCAGTTGGTGCCGCCGTCAGCCCCTGGCTTAACCCGGCGGCCGCTCGCCGATACCTTGCCGACATCCGTCAAAATCGGCCTTCCTGTGGCGGTGAGGCCGCTCGCCCAATTCAATTCAACAAATGGCACTCCGGCCAAGAACTCTCCTGAGATTCGATCGAGGACATAGTAGAATCCATTCCTATTGGGCCAGCAGATCACCTTGCGGACGACGCCGTTGATCGAAAGGTCGGCAAGAACCGGCGTCTGTGTCGAATCCCAGTCGTGCTCGTCGTGGGGTGTGAACTGAAAATGCCATGCCAGTTTGCCCGTCTTGGCGTGCAACGCAATCACGCTATCGGTGAACAGGTTATCTCCGGGGCGCACATCGCCAGAATAAAGCGGGCTAGGATTGCCGACCCCCCAATAAAGCAAATCGCTTGTGGCATCGTAGCTCCCCGTATTCCAGGTGGGACCACCGCCCGTCCGCCACGCATCGTTCAGCCACGTTTCGTGGCCGACTTCACCTGGACCAGGGATCGTGGAAAACTTCCATTGCTGTTGACCCGTCAACGCATCGAAGGCCGCCAGGAAGCCGCGGGTTCCATACTCGCCTCCTGCGATACCGATGACGACGGACCCGTTTACTGCGAGTGGCGCTCCGGTAATTGAATAGCCATCGGTCGGCTTCGCCACCTGCGTTTGCCAGATGACCTTCCCGTCGCTCGCATTGAGCGCAACCAGATAGCCGTCGAGCGTGCCCAAAAAAAGCGCATGATCATAGACTGTCAGTCCGCGGTTGTTGCGCCCGCAGCAGAGTGGCAAGTCAGGCGGAATGGCCCGCTTGTATTCCCAGATCACCTCGCCGGTCTTCGCATCCAAGGCCGAGACGGTTGAGGCCGGCGCAACCATGAATATCACCCCGCCTATCACCAGCGGCGTGGCTTCGATGAATGGATCGTTGCTGTCGAATTGCTTTATCCACCGGGCACGCAGCGAAGCGACGTTTGCAGGCGTGATCTCTGCGAGTGGCGCGTGACGCCAACCGTTATAAGAGCCGGAATACATCAGCCACTCGTCTGGCTTCGTTCCGGCAGCTTTCAGGCGTTCACTGCTCACCTGAATTGCCAAGCGCGGCGTCTCGGCACGGTGAGTGTCCTGCCAATTCGCTTGCAGCATTTTCACATACGCCGTGACCTGCAGAAGTTGCCTGAGCGGAAGTCCCGCACTCGGCATGGACGTGCCAGGAATGCCGTCCCTGAGAATCTTGTAGATGGCGAGGTCGCTATCGCCATGATTGTAGGTCGGCCGGGTCAATGACGGCGCATGAGGCCCCCCTGATCCATCAGCGCCGTGGCATGCAGAGCAGCGCTCACGAAACAGCGATGCGCCCTCCTTGCGATCCTCATCGCTGGCGATGGTACTGAATTGGAAGCTCGCCTCGAGACTGGTTCCCTCAGTGCAATGGAATCCCAGCCGTGAATCGACCAGCGCCGCCCAGAGTTCGCTCCAGGAAACGTCTGAAATGTTGCCTTTCGCCTTCTGCAGGAACAACCCAACCCGGCAGGTTATGCCATTCAGAATCTGGTCGCTCGTACGCGTTCCTACGATTGACTGCCAATAGCTCGAGTGCGAGAACAAAACAGATGCTACTGAAGTGGCTGCTACAACAATCAACCCGACTGAGAAGAGCCTTCTTATGCGCATGGAAGAACAGCACGTACTCGGGCCACGACGCCGATCCAATTGGAAGCTAGAAGCCTGGAAGCTGCCTCTCTGATCCCAACTTTCATAACAGCGCTACTCTCGATTGGGAGGATTCAGCAAACGAATTGACCTGCAGTCGGAGGTGAATTTTCAGTTATTTGGACCTACCCCAGTTTCGTGGACAGTTGACAGCTTGGGATCAGGCTATCGCGTCTGACGTCATGGCGTCCTCCTTCTGCTGCTCTTACAACATGTGGCAAGTAGCAAGGCAAGTGCGTCTTTTATTGAGGTTAGCCAAATAACAGCATAGTGTGTCATCTCCACTGTCACAAGCATTCCAACCACCTCTTTTGCATTTACCATTACTACTGCGGAGCTTGATATACTGTGGAATTCACGCATTGCCACCACCGCACAAATGTGCTTTGACCCGTTGACGAAAGTCCTAGATGACCAGTTGATCGGGGCAAAGTATCGTGCAAGGCAAGGTTTTGCTCTTATCGCAGCGACAGATTGCCAACCTTGTCGCCTATTGCCTCGCATATGAGTTCGAGGACGCATTCGGAGCTGTTACCCCGGCTAAGCGAATCGACCCGACAGACTTCGCAGGCCTTGAGTTCTCCCGACGCACATACAGACTCTTGCGCCTGCTATCTGGTTCGCAACGATTTGCGCGTCAATTCACGCCTAACTCGCGGAGCAATGTGGTCTTAGAGCATGACTTTGAGCTTTTCTTTCCAGTATTCAGCCACATCTACGAATTGTATTCGCTCTCGACAATTCCCAACTGGCGCAAACGTTGTCACAAGGCGGCTTGCTTCATCACTGAGGTTTGGTCGGACATGCTGCCGGAGTATTTGGTCGAGCTTCTATCCGCCTTCGACCACATCTTTGTTGGATTCCGACATAGCGTCGATGACGTAGCGCGCATTAGCGGTCGCCCTTGCACTTATCTGCCGCTCGCGGTTGACGTGCTGCGGTTCACGCCTCGATCGCCCGATCAGCCGCGTCCGATCCATGTCTGTAACATTGGCCGGCGCTCATCCATTACGCACCAGGCTTTGCTTGAGCAGGCCGAGCAACAGCAAGGCTTATATTATTACGACACCGTGGCGGCGAGCGGGTCTGATCTCAAGCAGCGGACCTTCCGCGTCGACAGCCCGCACGAACACCGCATGATGCTGGCAACAATACTCAAGAACAGCTGCTACTTCATCGCCAACCGCAGTCACGTCAATGATCCAAGCTTTACTCGTGATGAGATCTCTGCGAGGTTTTATGAGGGTGCTGCAGCGGGGACGGTGATGATCGGTGAACCACCGCGCACGAAAGAGTTCAAACGACAGTTCGATTGGCCGGATGCGGCAATTCAAGTGCCATTCGACTCTCCTGACATTTGCCGCATCCTAGCCGAGTTGAACGCCGATCCAGCGCGTTTGCGAGCCGTCCGGCGCAATAACGTTCGGGAGGCCGCTTTACGACATGACTGGCTGCATCGAATGCAGGTGGTTTTCGAAACGCTTGACCTGCCCCTTACTGAGGGAATGCGCAACCGCGCGAAGCGGCTCGAGCAGATCGCTTCAGTATAGCAATTGTACAATTTCATTCTGCCCGTTTGCCGCAGCGCCCATGGATGCGGCAATCAAGCTGGCGAACGCGGCCTTCTTGAGCCTACCGGCACTGCCATTGTCGAACGGGGGGACAGCGGGCCCCGGCGTGCCGGGCGTGAGCCAAGACCGCCTGGCCTTTGGGGCTTTACTCTATATGGGAGGCGGGTCGGCGGATAAGATTGCCAATAGCGACCAATATCGGCTGCGACAATCACAAACAACACCCACAACATTTCAGCGCCACGCACCCACGTGCTCTCAAGGAAGTTATTGAGCGCAACAAAGAGAGTAATTGACAGTGCAAGCCACGCCCGAGTGGGGTTACGGTCTGCCACGCGCCCGATGACGTGGAATGTCGCAAAGATGAAGATCATCAGAAGAATGAAGCCAACATATCCCGTCGCCAGCATCGTATCGAAATAGCCATTATGGGCTTGTGGCATCATCTTGACCCACCCTGGCGCGTCGACGACGCTGGGCGCATCGGGGCCGACGAGCCAAAAAGATAGGTATCCCCACCCCAAGAGCGGCCTGCGACTAATCTCATAAGCTGCAAAATCCCAAATGACTGTACGACCAGTGAAGGTGGGATCGCCGAACAAAACGGACGAGAGACGATTGGCATTGAAGCCAGACAGCTTCGAGAATAGCGCCAAACACAACACGAGGGACAAGAGCACGATGGCCGGGGAAACTCGTAGCGTCTTCCTGACTAACAACAGGAATGCAGCCACGAACGGTGCTAGAAACCCAAAAGCAATTGCAGTCTTCGAATTGCTTAGTAGGAGGATTGTACCGGCGCCAACGACAACGATACCACCGAGCACACGCCGAACACCGGGGTAAAAGATTTCGTGAGCTGCTAGCAGGAGAGTGATCGCTGCAAACTGTCCCATCGCATTTTTATTCAAGAAATAGCCCTCGTAACTCTTGCCGGGGGGCCCGGCCCCTGCCAATAGATTGAGGATTAAGCCGAATGCCAAGCACAAGAATACGCCGCGCATCACATCCGTTGTTCGAGCCACAAGCATTGTGGGTAAGACAATTGACGTAATAATGAGCATTTGCTGCACAAACCGAATGAATGACAGTTCTGGCCTAAAGGCCCAGAGAACGCTTGTGCCAGCCAAGGCAAGATACGCGAGCAGACAAACAATGTGGGGTGGCAACGTCAGTCGGTTAAGGCGAGAACGATGTGATACGGCCAAACCGATGGCGCTCGCAGCCATCACGGGCCAGAAAACTCTATTCTCCCATGAACTCTCCATAATGGCACGCAACGTGTCACCGCGCGGGGCGAAGAACGCGACCAGTGGCGTTACAATCGAGGCGTAGAAGAACGCCAAGATTGGGATAACTGCGCATCTGTCAATCGTCGAGCTCGAGGATTTCGGCGGGCTCGATTCGACGGGGTAATTGGCGGCTTTTGCCATCGCGCTACAGTTGCTACGTTGCCGGTTGCTCTCTTCCAGCCCCAATATGGCAGGTTACTGTCGAACATTAGCCTGCTGCTCGCAATCGCGCAAACGAGCAGTCGGCTCTCCAGGGTCTCGGCTGATGCGAAGTATTGCCTGGGCCATCAAAAATGCCATGACCAGGCAAGATGCATTCTTCAGAAAGACGAGCAAGGTCCCGAATGGTTCGATTGCGGTCACACCGTCCCAGTTCCAGTAAACAAATTTCAAGAACATTAGTGCGATAGCATATGCGGCAACGATACCCCAACGCCTGGTCCCGGCGGCGAGGAGAGCGAATGGCAGTAACCAAATCATGTATTCGCCTGAGAAGACCTTACTACCAAGAATTAGAGAAATGACGATGAACCCCGTCGCTAGCGGTTCTATCTTGCGCGATTGATCGGTCCGCAGAACGCAGAGCATAACCCAAACATAACTCAATCCGAAACTCAGTGAAAAAATGTGGGAAAGAATTCGCCAATCATTTGCGATGACATTATGTGACCCGAAGTCGAAGCCGCGCGACACAACCGTCAAGCCCATTGCATGGCCGATTGCCAGCAAATTAGCCTGCAGGCTTTCTACTTCCGGCGGACGGTCGCCGTAATAGTTCAGATAACTGAGAAGGTCTATGGGTGAAGTTCCCAGTCCGAGCATGATAGCATGGGGCAGACAAAATCCAACAAACGCTCCAATGGCTAGTGATAGTGCGGGTAGCAGGGAGAGAGTCTCTGACGAAGGTTTACGGAGGCGTGTGAGGCCGAGTATCGGTACAAGGAACGCAGGCCAGAGCTTAATAGCCGCGCCGAGGCCGAGGCAGAAGCCAGCGATTGCCTCCCGTCTGCAGTCCCAAGCAAGCAGGGCCAGGGCAACGAACAGGACCACCACTGAATCAAACCTATAAACCAGAAAGGTTCCTGTCAGCGGGACCCAAACCGTGAAGGCAAGAGCCGCGAAAACCGGAGCATGAGGATCCCCGCTCTGCCGCTCGACGAGCCTAATTACGACCAGAGCGGCCACTACGACACAGATTACAACAAGTGCCCCAAAGGCAAGCGAAAAGGGCTGGAGCCCATCGAAGAGAAGTCGGACCGCCCCGAACAATAGTAACGCGCCGGGCGGATATTCGCATGGGAAGTCTGTGTAAGGAGCCAGCGCACGCTCAAGTCGAATCGCTGCTTCAAGGGGCTTTGCCTCTCCTTCCAGATGATGGACCCATTCTAGATATCCCTCCGTAATCAACCCATGGGTCATGCGTCCGGCAAACTCCCAATACAAGCGATTTTCGGTCAGGCGAGACCACAATAGAGCGACATAGGCTATTGCAGGCAGAAGAACTAGCAGGGGGTGGAGTGTTTTCCATCGGGCTCGCATTGCACTTCCTCAGCTTCCCGAATCAGGTGGTGAGATTCATTTCACTTGCATGTGCGGGCGCAAGGTGCGCCCCACGGTCGGAAAGCCTCACCGTTTACCAACAGCAGCCTGTTCGAGTATTTTTACCTGCGTATCGTAAAGTCCAAACCAACGCTCCGTCTTTACTTCTCGCCATCCCCCGCCACCAGTAAGGGCCGATTCAACGGCGCCAGTCTTCACACGACCACATGCGGCGCTGCTATTCCGACACTGACGTATGTCTCTAAACGTCTGCAACTGCACATTTATAATTAGAAGCGTCTTGTAGGGAGCGACAGCGGCATCAATTGACTGAGCCGCCGGAAGACTGGGGTTTCGCTCAGCTCCAAATAGTCCGTCGCCACGTTCTATCCGAAGCACACCGTCGCCATTAGCGGCGGCGCGATATTGAACGATTTCACTTCTGTGACTGAACACAAGCGGAAAATAGGAGAATTTCCAGAGGGCATCAGCCTCGTACACGATTGCTTTGGGGCCCTCAGCCGAATCATATAGCGCGCCAACGAATCGATTTGGCCCATGCACAAACATGCTCGAGTCAGAGAGAAGAATGAATGTGGCATGTACAGATCCAAGCACCATCATGCCAATTGCAACAAATCGACCGGCATTGTCCCAGAGAGGAAGCCCAATCTGGGTCGCACCACCAACAGCAATGAGTGCGCCAATTGGTGCAAACAGCCAAACACTGTAGCCTATTGACAAAGCATCAAAACTTGTAAAGACGAAGCTTGCTAGGATCGTTGCAGATGAACCTACAATAAGAACAGCGAGCAACCAATCCAAAGGCATTATGAGCTTGCGTCGTAACCTCCCAAGCATAGCCATCGAACCAGCAGCGAATAGGGCGAAAATGCCGCCAAAGAAAAGTATGGCGGATGGGACAGACACTACATTTGCAGGATCCCCGAACAACTTCAGCAGATAAAGCAAATGCCGATCAGCTCGGAATGCGTCGGCGGGTATTTGTCCAGATCTATTCACGCCTGCCAATACAAATGGCAAAATACCAATTGAGCCGATGGCCAGAACGAGGGAGGCGACCATGAGCCGTAAGAGCGCAGTATGCGCCCTGACATATGCAATCCCAAGCACAAGAATGAACGCTGCGCTGCTCACCACCCCATAGAAATGAGTATAGACAGCCGTCAAACAAGCCAAAACAAACATGCTCAGAAACTTCACATCAGCTTTCGTCGGATCACTAACAAGCCTCACAAAGATCACAGTTTGTACGCAGGTAATTGCAAAAAAAAATGGATACGCGCGGATTTCTACACCAATCTGAATCAACTTCGGTGACAACACAAAAAATGCTAGAAGCACAAAGGCAGCGAGTGATCCGAGGTTTCGCCAAACAAAAACCGAAAGAGCTAATGCGCCTATTACTGCGAATGATGCATGAAGTAGTCTGAACCCGAGCTCGGAAGAGCCATAAATGCGGAACCAGGCCCAGTCAATCAAGTAGCTTAAGGGCGGCATCCGATCGCCCGGTAATCCGTAGGGATCCAGGGAATGATCGCCTGCGAGCCAACGAAACAAGTCGGTCAGCGCGAGTCCAGCTCCTGTCAGTTGAGTGGATTCGTCCATCCAAACGTCTTGCACGCGGGCGAACATATAGGATTCCAGAGCAAATCCTATCGTGAGTAGAAAGAGAGCAGCTATCGATAGCCTGTCTCCGTATTTGGAAGTTGAGGCGCCCTTTTCGAGATGTGTCGACGAGTCCGTCACTGTTTTCCCCACGTGAAGATCGATGACATTGCGTAGTTCCACACGACACCAACAGCGATGCCAGCGAGCGCCGAGACAAACCAGATCGTATCGCGCAGAAACAGCCAATTCGCAATGCCAACATTGGCAAATGCACCAGTTGCACAGACAAGGTTGAAGCTGATCCATCCAGACAGCAATCTAACCCCTTTAAGTCTTCGATCGCGATATGTCAGCGCATTGTTGAGCAGGAAGTTGCTCGTTATGGCTGTAATCGTCGCGACCGTTTGTGAAGCGACGAAACTCCCATCAAGTATCTTAAAGGTGAGCGTGAGCACGGCAAAATGAACCACTAGACCAATCCCGCCAATCAGCGCAAAGCTGACAAAGCGAATTGGAAAGTATCGGCCAATCAATTTGTCCAAGAGAAGCAAGAGAAATTCCCATAGGACAGTCGAGTCCAGCTTGCTCTCTCCGTACATGCGTGTCCGAAACTCATAAGGGACTTCAACAACTCTCATTGCTCGCGGGCTGCTGGCGCAGATATCCAGCAGGATCTTAAATCCAACGGTCGACAGCTTTGGCAAAGCCATCAGGAGCGCTTCCCGACGCATCATGAAGAATCCACTCATTGGATCAGAGAGTCCTGTACCTGTAATCAAGTTGGCAACACGAGTCGCGAAGCGACTCATCGCGATACGACTACCGTCCCAATCGCCCACTCCGCCCCCTTCAATGTAGCGGCTCCCGACCACGATATCGGCATCAGAGGTTTCAAGTATCTCGAACATCCGAGCGAGGATTCGCTCATCATGTTGGCGATCAGCATCCATGACGGCAACAATCGGCGATGCGGTCGCCATTATTCCCTCGACGCACGCCGAAGCGAGGCCTCGGCGTCCGAACCGGTGGACACATCGCACTCGGGGATCAGTCTGTGCAATTTCTCTAACAAGAGAGGCGGTATTGTCAGATGAGTTGTCGTCTACAAAGACAATCTCCCAAGGCACATTCGGGAGAGCAGCGCTCACGGCTGAAATGACACAGGATATGTTGTCTCGTTCATTAAACGTCGGAACAATAATCGATAGTTTCGCAGCAGCCATGGATCTGGACCCGTGTTTCTTTTCTAGCGCTCGGCCTAGCCTACTTCCTTGAGTAATGAGACACGCAAAGCCATCTTAAACTATTGTTAGTGGAAAGGCAGAAGTCTCCATTTTACGTTAACCTTGTACTTTTTGGTGTGAGTTGACCGTGCGCGGAAGCTGCTTCAGGATAACCCATATCGGATGGAAATGCGGCTCCGCGGACTAACAGATTGCGCTGTTAGTAAATTGCCAATCTCTTGCGACCCTCTCTGTACAGCGCTTGCGACGAGCGAGCCCGCTTGGCTGGCCATCAAAAAGTGCCACCAAGCCGGACGTGTGTTAAGGTGAGAGCACAATCTGCGGCGCTGGCCGGCGGCTCGATCAAACCGCAAGCGGCAAGTAATGATTCGCGGACGATCAGCCCACCGCGGACACCCTACAGAATAGCTGGCATCAGCTCTTGAGCCGTTACGAGGCGAAGCGCGGTCTCATTAATGCGTCATCCTGCGCCCTTAACCCATTAACAAATGCAACTGGCCCTTATAGCCGATCGTTGGAGTGCGCCGCCGATCGGCTTACCAACGGGCATCGCATGCACGTCATGGTCGTGGTCGATGACTGCACACGAGCGCCTGTCATTGGTCGACACCTCGATCTTCAGCATCCGTATCGCTCAAGAGCGTGATCGCCTCATCGACGAGCGTGGTGAGCCCAAGATCATTGTGTGCCATTCCTCCGATGGTCCGACGATCACAGGATCAACTGGCACTAAATCGCGTCAGGCAAGCCGGTACAGACCGTCTTCGTCGAACTCTTCTCCGGATGCGTGCGCGGGATGAGCTCCTCAGAAACACTCCGATCCTCCGATCCCGCAAGCCCGCTGGGTGCTCGAAGCGCGGCGCTGCATCAAAGGTGCTTCCCAATCACTCTCGATAGTAATCATCATACTTGTCGCCTTTGTAGGCCTCGATGCTACGTAGAGCGAGAGGATCAACCTTGTTGAGGACTACTCCGACCAGACGCTCGCGAATGGTCTGCACTTCAGTGAGCGCCTCCAGGACAAGACTTTGTTTGGTCTGTCCCCACTCAATGACAAAGACGAAACGATCAATAAAGCGCTCGATCAATTTGAGGTCCACCACCGACATGATCGGCGGAATTTCAATCAAAATGTAATCATACGTTTTCCGCGCAGCCAGCAACAACTCCTCCATCTTGTGTGAGCCGAGGACCTCGGCCGCGTTGGGCACCCTGTCGGCAAGAACACAGGGCAAGACATCCAGCCCCGAACGCGGCCTCTTGCAGACGAGTGATGAGAGTCGGGACGGCTGATCCAAAGCCTCCATCAATCCTTCTCGAGCGCCAGGTGCTAATCTGCCGGTGAGGTTCCGCAAATGGAGGTCAGCATCGATAATGAGCGTACGCGCTCCCGATGATGAGATCAAAAGAGCTGCCAAATTGGAAGCGACAGTCGTTTTGCCCTCCTTTGACAATGAGGACACAATCCCAATGACTGTCGCTCCGTCCGCAATCTGGCAAGTACCGATCAAAGCCTTCAGATTCCGAAGGGTCTCGGTAAACCGTGAATAAGGAGCATCAATCGCGAACTCCTCTATAGGCAAGTGGTTTGCTCTAGAGAACCAATTCGCTTTCTCCCACTTCCCCTCAACCTTGGGCAAAACGACACAAGGTAGATTCGTGATCTGTTCAACGGACTTGGGTGTCCGAAACACGCCAGCAGCCCACTCTCTCGCGATAGCAATGCCAGCGCCAAAAAACAGGCCGAGCATCACGCCGCCTGCGAGAATCGCCGCTGGCTTCTTGTAGCTCTTGGACAGGGCTGGCGTTGCTCTGGTTATAATGCTGGCATTCTCAATCGGGATGGTGTGAGTCTGGGTTGCAGTGATCTCCTTAAACTTTTGCAGGAAGCTGTTGTACAAATTGCGAAGGGCATCAGCTGAGCTCTCGAGCTCGCGCATAGTGACCTCAGCTTGACCGCCCGCCTCTGTTTGTTCCCGCAACTGCATCACATTGGATGCGAGTTTGCTCTCTCTGGCCACCGCAATCTGAAATTCGCTTGCATAGGAATCGCCGATTCGCAATTCCTCCTCTCGGACCAACCTCTGCAACTCGGCCATTCGCTCACGAAGCTTGAGTACTACAATATGATTCGGCCCTACAATAGACTGTATCTCAGCTACCTTGGTGGCTACGTCCCGATATTGCGAACGAAGTACTACAAGGTTGGAATTATTCAGAGCATGATTGATCGCACTCGTTCGCGTAGGATTGCTAACGACGTCAGTCCCAGCCATGTGCGCTACTGCTTCCGGGCCCATTTGCTGAATTCGATCGAGCCTTACCTTTGCCTCAGCCAGCGCGATACTCGCATTGGCCAACTGATTGGTCGCATTCGCTAGTTGTTCGGAGCTGAGCAAGCCCTTCCCCGTAATGACCAAGTTGTGGGCGACTTTGTAATCCTGCAGTGCACGATCAGCATCCATGGATTGCGTCTTCAGTTCCTTCAACCGATCTTGCAGCCACTCACTCACGATTTTTGTCGACCTGAGCTTCGCGTCTAAGCTATTTGCGATATAGGTATCAGCAATCGCATTGGCGATCTTGGCCGCCTTTTTTGCGTCTTCTGATTCAAAAGTGACGGTAATGACATTTGCAACGTCCTCTCGAAAGACAGTCAGACGCCTCCCAACGGCTTCAGTGGCAATTCGCTCAAGAGCCGCATCAGGGTCGGCTTCAGGATCGATATTGCTCTTCCAGCCGATGGCTTGTTTGACGACTTTCTTGAGATGAGCAATGCTCCAATATCCCGGCTCGCTGTCATCCTTTGGGGGGCCAACGAATTCAATGTCCCGGGTTAGATGCATCGATCGGACGACGGGGGTGACTACGCTGTCCGATGATAGGATGTACACTTGGCTGCTAATCTCAGCTTCATTAAAGGTCGGTTCGTCAATAAGCTTATTGGTCTGCAAATAGCGGTTCACACTCCTGTCTAACAGAATGCGAGCGCTGCTCTTATACGGCGTTGTTATAGAGGCGACATATACGACGGCCAACACAAGCCCGATCAAACAGCCAAATACGGGGAATAACCAGTCGCGGCGCAAAGCCCAAAATGCTTCCTTAACGCCAATTGCAGATCCTGCGCTAGGTGCGTAGGCTTCCTCCGATGGAAGATGAAGGCTGTTATTGTTAGGGTCCATTACGCTGTCTCCACGCACACACAAAGAGGCAAACAGACAAAGCAGTGACAATGGAAGCGCGAGGCTACAAAGCCGTCCTCGCAAAACCTCAAACGGACAAATCTGGCCTTCTCTTCAGGCCGTCCGACGCGGTAAGTCGTCATCTGTATTGCACCGGTACGCACTTCTGGTGCCCCACCACCATGATAATCGCAAGACTTGCGTATTTCAACTCTTCCGTTGTGTCTCATCAAAATCAGAAGAACTCGGTTACCGTGTTTTCGAGATTGACCCATTTCGCGGGCCGAACGGTGTACTCTGTACACGCTTGGGGGGCACTTATTGGGCTGGGGTCGTCACGACCCGGGGGGTACTTATTGGGCTGGGGTCGTCACGACCCGGGGGGTACTTATTGGGCTGGGGTCGTCACGACCGTCGTGGGACCTGTCGAGACAACACTCGGCACTGCCCCAGTGCCACGAATAATATTCCTTAAACCGTAGGCACTCGTCACGGTCGTAATGGGTGCCTGAATGGTTGCCTGGATTGTATTGAGATAGTTCATGAACTTCGTCGATTCGACGGACATTGCATTGGATGCGTAGATGATGTCTTTGTTCCGCATTTCAAAAGAAGACGCCAAGAAGAACCCAGCCGGATCGCGCAGGTTAATCGTGTACACTACCGGGACCATGGGGCCTTCGAACGGCGAACAGTCGACACCCATCGCTTCGGCAATATCGCGCGCCTCCCCGCGATAAAGAAAAACCGACCCCGGATCCGCTTGACCGTCCAGGAGCCCTCCGGCCTTGCTAATCGCTTCCGCCAGCGAGAGCCGCCAACTCCCAAATGAAATCTGCTGTTGAGTGCCTACCGCGCCAAACGTAAGAAAAGTCTGCGGTTCGCGGTAAAGATAGATCGTGTCATTCGGATGCACGTAGATGTTATTGGCCGGCTCGTATACGAGGGCCCCGAAGGGAGCAATCGCACGGCGCCCGCCTCGCTCTAACAGTACCCAAGTTTCAGCTCCGGCCGCGCCCGATCCAGTCGCTGCGGCTGTAACCATACCAGCCCGACTAATCACGTCGAGTATGCGCTCCGGTGTCGTGGTCGCTGGAATACGCGCAGAACGACCTTCCCCCAGTACGCTGATCATGGATGTCTTCTGTTCGACCAACGACACCACTGCTTGGGGCTCGATCGCGCGACTCTTGAGCGCACCAACAATGGCATCCTGCACTTGCACCTGAGTGCGACCGAGTGCGCGGATGGCCCCCGCATAGGGAATGGAAATGTTACCGTGCACGTCCACTGGCTGGTTCGGAATTGTGACGAAGTTGCCGGGACGCACACCGCCCTCAGTGGGAATAAATAGCCCTCCTGATGCAGCTTCGAAGACCGTAACGCTCACGATATCTCCGATACCGAAGACAATATCCCTTGGGCGGCGACGGTCGGCGAAAGCGATCAGTCGTGGAGCGTTCTTGGCCAGGACATTAATGACACTAGGCGTAACTCTTACCAGCGCGTAGGGCAGGCTTGTCTGGTCGCGCTGGCCGGAGAGTATGTCTGTGGATGCTGGACCGCTCACCGGCAGCCAACTACAACCGCCAACAAGCGAGCCAAGCAGTGGCAAGGCCACAAGGATGCCACGATTCCACACTGGATCTGCCCCGTACTCTTAAATCTTGCCCCGCGCTCTTTACGAGCTTCGTGCCCCATCTATACGATATGAGCAGGGTTTCTCCGATAAGATGATGCGAAGTTTTTTGCTTTTCCAAAGCTTTGTTGCTTGATGGCCACATATAAGGCGATTTCATGACTGCAGAATATAATACCTTTCTTTTTCGGTCAATGGATACAGTGGATACAGCGTTATTCACCTGCGAAGAACCCACTCTTCGTGTGCCGGCGCTCAACCCGCTCGCAATGCGCCATCGGCGATAGGCAAAGCCAGGATATCGGCTCCAATGTCGATCATATCGCCCACACTTAAAGAAAGTCCAAATCGGAAAGCCCCAATCAAGAGAATTGTTGAGTGGTCTGATCGCGCGTGTGCGCAAACGGCGACATGGCTTCGATCGTAGTCGGAATGAACCGCTGGGTCGGCCTTGGTGTCATCGCCGACAATATCGTCAACATCCGTTCGCACCGTGCAGAAGCAGGTTCCTTAACCGCCTCGACCACGATCAGCTCACAGCCCGCCAGTCGCCCCGGCGGGCTTTGCGTTGCCGGGCGCGAATTGACCACAATGCCGGTAAACGTCAATTTTGCGCCGGGAAGTAGTCTAGGCGTGGCATCTCGCCACTGTCAGGGATCCGATTTGGCCCCGGCGATGACACTGCCAATCCACGCGAGCCCGATGCCCAGCCAGGCCGCCCCAGCATCGATCAGGAAGTCGCGCAGTCTGGCGTGGCGACCTGGAACAAAGAGTTGCGCTGCCTCGACCGCTGCTGTGAATGCTACGAGTCCCAGCGCCAGTAACGGCAGCCGCTTGGCATATCCGATCCCAAACGCCAGGCCGATTAGGATATGGATGAGAATATGTTCCTTGGTATGGCCAACCCCGGTCACCGGCCGGTACGAGGCGGGGCTCAACGAAAGGAAAGCAATCGCCACGATGAGCAGCCAGCCCGCAATCCTCGAAGCCCGTTTCATGGAAAGAAAATCCAGTACCAATTGAAAAATCTTGGCAGATTCGGATGGCGCGCTCGCGGGCCTGCGTCGGATTTAGCCTATGATCCTAAAATCAACAACCCAATCGACGGCTATCTGCCGGGGCGCGGCGCGCAGCCTGCCTAGACGACAAGAAACGACAAGATAGATCAAAATTCCAACCCGCCGCGGGACGGCCGAGTCGTTTTCAGGCCGCTGATCTGCGATGAGCCTGTCTCGCAAGCTCATCCTGAATGATCTCGAGAGGCTGCCTGCGATCGCATATTGGTGCCAATGCACCGCGCAAATAAGACCGCAGCGCTTGCCGGCGACCGTTGCAGGCGATGATGGGCGCGTACGGGGCCTGGTGCGTCAACGTTGCTCCATACAGAGCGACGTACTCGTCGAAATTGTCGAAATCGATTCGACTGGCATTGCCTTCAAGGCTCTCAGCAGGAGCGCCGTTCGCAAGAATGACGTCATGGCTTTCAAGTTCGATATGCAGATATTCAAGACTATCTGAGCGCGTCGACTTCAACCGGGTGATGCTGCTGCCGTTGACAAGATCCCCCGCCGGTATCAAGAGACCGTTTATGAAAAGTCGGTGCCCGTGGGACACGTTAAGGTCGCTGTGGGGCAGATCGCCATTGAATGCGCCGCGTGCGATCTTGACCGGAAGGACAGCATCGTCCCACGACGCCTGCTCACCCCGATTAAAGCGCATGCGCCCAATCCACCTGATGGGTTTCGTTTCGCTCGAGGCAGTCAAGACCAGGTCGCCAATCCGCAAATCTTCAACCGACCGCTCGCCTTGAGGGGTCAGGATTTGCGTTCCCTTCAGGAAACAATGGGCCCGACCGCCGCCGCCCTTGCCCCTGGTCGGCGACAGCAGCTGCGCCCGCGCCTGCTTGGGCGCCAACGTTAGAGCTGTCAAAACTCCCCCCACAAGCGTGGCGGCGGACATGAAATGCCGGCGGGACGTGGCAAAATCCGGAGTCGAGGTTGACGATACCTCAATACCGTGGGAGTTAAGGCTACGCATTACATACTCCTCCTGCGGAAGCCATCTAATATTACCATCCTGGCTTAGCCGCAATAGGATCGGCGACCCACTTTTTGTCGCAGCACAACCCTCGAGCGTTGATGAAAATCGATTGAATATCAATTAGATATGGTCATACGCGAGATGCAAGCAACAGTGACCAATACGACACAGTCCGACAACATAGTACCGGCTCCGTTGACACCGAGGACCACAGCCAGTTGAATCAGGCGCTGACGAAAGGGGATGGCATCGATGCGTATTCTTGCGGCGTTATCCTTAATATTTGCGGTCTGTACCGCGGCCGTTGCGCAGGAACTCCAGGCTGGCGACACGGTCGCCATCGCGGTCTACCAGGACTCCAAGCTCGACCGTCAGGTCGTCATCGGCCCGACCGGGATGATCTCGTTTCCGCTCGCCGGTCAGATCCGCGCGGTGGGGCAAACACCGCAGGGCCTGGAGAAGCTCCTCAAGGCGCGGCTGCGCGACAAATACACCACCGAGCTCGACATCACGGTGACGCTGGTCACCGCGGGCAAGATGGAGGACGACCTCAAGCCGAGGTTCTACGTCACCGGCGAGGTGCCGCGGCCGGGCCCCTACATCATCCGCACGAGGACCACGGTGCTGCAGGCGATCGCGCTCGCGGGCGGGCTTGGGCCGTTCGCGGCCAAGCAGCGGATCCAGATCCGGCGCGAGGTCAATGGAACCGAGTCGGTGGTTCTGTTCGACTATCGCGCCTTCGAGGCAGGCACCAATTTGGAGAACAATATCGAGCTGCGCGCGAACGACGTGATCATCGTTCCCGAGCGGCGCTTGTTTGAATGATGCTTTGCTTGTGAGTGATTGCGTCGTCTTGGTCGACTAAGCACCTTCTCAGGATCGGATCGGTTTATTGTGCGGACAGCGGCTGCGCTCCCAATTGTCGGCCTCGGCGTCTGCCTGGGCGTCGGCGTTGACGCATCGCTGTCGGGCGCGCGGGCCGTCGATCTGGTGCTCAAATCGCAGCTCGGCCAAAGCGTCGAGTTCAACGACAATCGCGATCTCGCGCCCAAGTCCAAAGGTGACACCTACGCGTTCCTGAGCTCGCTCATGTTCGACGCGGTGGTGCGCACGCCGACCACCAAATTCGCCGCCACTGTCGACCTGAGCTATCGCGCCTTCGCGGGCCCGGGCGCCGACCAGCTCCTGGATACGCTCGGTCACGGCGTGCGCACCAGCATGGAGAGCAAGCAGAAGCTCACAACCTACAATCTCGCCGGCTCCTGGACGCGGCGCGACGCCTCGACGGTGCAGATCGAGGACATCGGCTTTGCCACCGTGCACGGCCATGTCGATACCTTCGTGGCCGAAGGCGGCGTGCGGCGGGAGCTCAGCCCCCAGGAGTCGATC
>Ga0209683_10000216_pt1 | contig 23728 bp, 18 predicted proteins | sample DOMMetBare2Fresh_FD_187474 | JGI IMG/M metagenome (GOLD analysis project Ga0209683, IMG submission 187474) | Wetland sediment microbial communities from St. Louis River estuary, USA, under dissolved organic matter induced mercury methylation -... | ecosystem: Environmental > Aquatic >... | reverse complement strand
GCCGAGTGCGCGAATGACGCGCGCCAATTCAGGCAGCCGCTCGAGCAGCCGGCGAATGCGCAATACCTCCTGCCATCCCGAGGACCGCAGCAGGCCGTGAATCTGATCCCAGCGGGTGTCCTTGCCATCGTCCGGCAGGTGACCAAAGACCTCGATCAGCTCGCTGATCTGCCCGCAGCGCTCCGACCAATCCTCGACAAACGCCTCGATGGCCATGCGCACGGCATCGGCCTCACTGGCTCCGCGGTCCTGATAGTCGACGATGAAATCGAGATGAAACAACAGGCTTATCTGCACCGTATCCGTGAGTTCCTTCTGTCCCGCGCAAAACGCGGCAATGCCGAGGCGGGTCATCGCGTCGTGCAAAGACTGCGTAATCGGACGGGGCGGCCAGCACCATGCCTCCAGGGGCGGCATGACGCCGGCCAGCAGCGCACCATGCAACGCGGCAAGCGATTGCAGTCGCGGCTCGAGGCTACCTTGCGAATTGGTCAACCCGCCGAGCCAAAGCGAACGCGCCAGCCCATCGAGAGCCTCCAGGCGTTTTTCCCTGGCTTCGAAAAGCAGCGGACGTTGAACGGGAATATTCAAACTGCGTCAAGCGATTCGTGCGCAATGGGTTCCGGTCGCACGCGGTCGTCTTCCGTCAGCCGCGGCAGCTCCAGGAAACCCGAATGAACGGATCTCGCCCGCTCGGCGAGGTTGTCGATCGCCGCCGCCGTGGCATCCAGAATCGCGGCGGCCCGATTCATCAGGCCCTCATCCAGCCATAAGCTCTGTGCCCGGTAAGCCGCGAGGGTCTCGGCGTGGCTGGCGATCTCCTTGGCATAGCCCGCAATGCGCAGAATCAACGAATCGACCTGGGAGACGCGCGCCGCGGTATGCGTGTCGCCAAAGCGGCGAGCGCGACGGTATTTCATGCGCGGAGCCGCCGCGCCCCTCTTTGCATCGCCGATGTTCTCGGCCAGATCGGTGCTGGACAATTTCAGGCGGCCGGATTCGTCATAGTCCAATTCGTTGGCGTTCAGTTCCGCATGGAGCTGGGCCTCAAAGGCCTCGATGACCCGCGTCAGGCGGATTGGCGAGTACGCTTCCCGCACACCGAGCCGGGCCGCCAACCAATCGGCGACTGCAGCCTGACGCGCAGCGTCGGGCGCGGTAAGCCAGGGAAGCAGCAGCAGATCCCATAGCGCGACCGCTGCTCGCCCTTCACTGGCTGCAGCCACGCGCAATAACCAGACGATCTTTACCCAGCGACGGTCAGATACGTAAAACTGCTCTGCGGCGAAGTGCTGGCGCAGTTCACGAAGCACTTCAACCAAAATGGCAGGAACTTCCACCGCCAGCGCGTCATTCGTCAGCGCGGCAAGATCGCTCTTCCCTAATCCTGATTCGGGCGCGGGCGGCGCCCAATCGCAGTCAGGCCCGGCCTGAAGCAACTCACCGAAGCCGGCGGCGCTCACTGGTGCAACTGGCAGACGAACCAGAAAGCGGTCGAAGAATGCTTCGGCCACTTCGTCTTCCGGGACGTCATTGGTGGCGCCGACAACGCTAATGAGGGGGCAGTTCTGCCGTCCGGCACCGTTGTCAAATTCACGCTCGTTGAGCAAGGTAAGAAGTGCGTTGAGAATCGCGCTATTCGCCTTGAATACTTCGTCAATAAAGGCGATCGAGGCTTCCGGCAGGAAGCCAGCGGTGTGCCGCTCATAGCGATCTTCTTCCAGTGCCTTGATGGACAGTGGCCCGAAGATCTCCTCAGGAACGGAAAATCGGGTCAATAGGCGCTCAAAGTGACTGGCATCGCGAAAAACCGTGTGCAAGCGCCGAGCCAGTTCGCTTTTTGCGGTCCCCGGCGGACCGATGAGCAAGGAATGTTCACCGGCCAGGGCTGAGAGAAGACACAGTCGAACGGTCTGGCGGCGCTCTACCAAACCGTGTTCGAGTATTTCAATGTTCCCCTTCAGAAGGGCACGGCGGTCCGGCTGAATGAAGAAATTGTCCTTGTGCATTCTGAAATACTAACGTGTGATCGCGACGAACGCTGAGATAGGGCTCGCCAGTCACCAAGTGACTGGCGAGCATTCGTAGGCTCGTTCCGATGTCGCAAACAGCCCGATCGCCGGCTGCTCGACGAGCTGGTTCTCGGAGTAGGCGTGCGGTGCCATGGAATCAGGTCAGCCACAGCGTGGACAGCGGCACCGCCCACAGCGGCTTGCCGCCGGCACTGCCCATCGGCAGCTCGTTGATCCCGTCGTAGAACACCACGCCGCCGACGAATCGCTTACCGGTCAATGCGGCGAGCCTCTTCAGGCCGGCGAGATCCGCGCTCTGGACGCCGGCCGCCGCCTTCACCTCCACGCCCACGACCTGGTGCGCAGCGTTCTCCAGCACGAAGTCGACTTCGATCTGATCGCGGTCGCGGTACATCAGCACCTCGTACGTGTCGTCGGCCCAGCTACATTGCCGCGTCAGCTCGCCGTACACGTAGCACTCCAGCGCGTGGCCGAACGCGCCGCGGTTGCGGGCAATGCCGGCTTCGTCGAGCTTGAGCACGCTGCAGAGCAGGCCGGAGTCGAGAAGCTGGATCTTCGGCGTCTTGACCACCCGCGACAGCGCGTTGCCGGACCACGCAGGAATGCGCCGCACGAGGAACAACTGCTCGAGCATGGTGACGTACTTCTGCGCGGTCTTGGCATCGAGTCCGAGCTGCCCGCCGAGCTGCGTGTAGTTGCACAACTGGCCCGCCATCTGGGCCAGCGCAAACAGCAGCCGCGGCATCTGGTCGAGCTTCTCGGCCGCCGCGATGTCGCGGACATCACGCTTCAGCACCGAATCGATGTAGCCGCGCGCCCAGGCATTGCGCCGCCGGGTGTCTTCGCGTTGCAGGGCTTCCGGGTATCCCCCCTGCAGCACCCGGCGTTCAAGCGCGCCTCCGGTGTGCTTGCCTGCCTTGGATTGCGGCACGGCCGGCATCGCGGCGCCTTCAGCCAGCGCAGCAAAGACCGCATCCGGCCAGCGCCCCGGGCTGCCAATCAACTCAGCGCCCGCCAGCGGCAGCAGTGACAGCACCTCGATGCGCCCGGCCAACGAATCCGCCACGCGCGGCAGAGCCATCACGTCCGCCGACCCGGTGATCACAAAGCGCCCGGGCCGCCGGTCCCGATCGACCGACAGCTTGATCGCCAGCAGCAGTTCCGGCACGCGCTGCACTTCGTCGATCACTGCGGTGTCCAGCCGCTGGATGAACCCCTGCGGATCGTCGCGCGCGGTTGCCAGCGTGGCGCTGTCGTCGAGCGTCAGATAGGGACGGCGATCCGATGCGTACTGCCGGATCAGCGTCGTCTTGCCGGCCTGGCGCGGCCCGTTGACCAGCACGACGGGCGTGTCCTTCAGCGCCGCGGCGATGCGGGTGCGGATGCCACGGGCATAAACGGTCGGTCTGGCCATGCGCGCGCCGCGGGCGGGACGGGTTTCGGTGCCGGATTGTAGCCGGCAGATCCGGAATATAGAAGCGGCAAATCCGGAAGCTAGCGCCGGCGAATCCGGAACATGAAGCCGGCCGATCCGGATTCGACGAGGGTGCCGGCTCAGGCGGTTTGCGGTTCGATCTGGCCGGAGAGCAGGCGCGGGAGCAGCAGGTCGCGGGTGCGGCGGAGGTTCTGGACTTGACGTTGAAGCGTGTGAAGCTGGCTGAACATCGGAACTGCCATTTGATCAAACGCCACTACCGTTTCATGGCTGGGCTGAGAAGAGCGATTACGGCCTGTGCATCAAGCAATGGCAAGGGAAAGCAATGCTTAGCTACGACAGCGCCGCAAAAGTTGTGAGAAAGACTCCAGCCAAGGCAGCTTTGAAAGACTACATGGCGGCTTGGAGCGCGACTCTATCGGGCATACGTCCAAGCGGAGAGGAATCCAAGATCACGTGCAACGCAAGACAAGCACAGGCGAACTCGCGGCTCGATGAACTGTGGGCAAAGTTTGAGCTTGAAAACCGCTAGCGGAGCCTACGGATAGACATGCCGCTGTGCTGAGGCCGCACAGGCTTCGCGAACCGCTGACAAGCTCGCTACGCGTCCCTATGACGGCGGCTACCGCGACTCCCAATCGTTCAGGTTGTCCGGCAATCCAAATTGCGAAGTGTCCACGCCGTCGGACGGCGAGAATGTGTGACCGCCGACCAAATCGTCGAGTGCTTGTTGAGGCGACACGTAGTTCCCAAGGCCGTCATCCCGCCAGCACACATGCCAACGCCCATTGCTGAGACGTATTTGCGCAAAACCGCGCGTTGTCTCGAAGGAATAGACGGTAACTTGTCGAAGCATCTTGGCCTCGCGGTTGGAGTCCGACAACGGATACGGAACGGAGACGGCAAGCGGTCAGCCACGTTTTTGTTAGTGACCACAATCTCGATTTTCCTTGCTGGGTGGTGCTGCTGAGTGGACTCGAACCACCGACCTACTGATTACGAATCAGTTGCTCTACCAGCTGAGCTACAGCAGCAACGCGAGGCGCGGATTATAGGCGTGCGGCAGAGGCGCGCCAAACGCGGCGAATCGAGGAAACTCGCGGCTTTACAGCCGCAATTCGCATGCACGTGTACTGGTTTGCGGCAATGCTCAACGAAGAAGAACATCGCGCCTGATGGTCGCCAACGCATTGCTGATCCTGCCGGATTTCGCGCTGATCCTGCTCGGTTGGCTGCTGGTCCGCGCATTCGCGCAGAGCTACGACCGCAGCTTCTGGACCGGCGCGGAAAAGCTCGTCTACTACCTTCTCTTCCCGGCGCTGCTGTTCAACTCGATCAACGGTGCGCAGTTCTCGCTCGCCGCCGATGTGATGCTGGTGGTCGCCGCGGTGGGTGCGTTTCTGAGTGCGGTCGCGCTTGGCTTCGCCGCCAAGCCGTTGCTGCATCCGCCGTCCGATGTGTTCGCCGGTTGCGTGCAGACCGCGTTTCGCTTCAACTCCTACATTGCCTTCGCGCTGGCGCAATCGTTGATCGGCCCGCGCGGTATCGCGTTGCTGGCGCTGGTGATGTCGGTGTGCGTGCCGCTCGCGAATCTGTTCGCGGTGTACGCGCTCGCGCGGCACCGGCGGACCGGAGTGCTGCGTGAACTGGCAGCCAATCCCTTGCTGATCGCCACGGTCGCCGGGCTGCTCACCAATGTGCTCGGCTGGAAGATGCCGGCGCTCACGGCCACTTTCCTGGGACGGCTGGGCAACGCGAGCATCGCCCTGGGGCTGCTGTGCATCGGCGCCGGGCTGACGCTGACCGCCGTGCATGCGCAGCGGGCAACGCTTGGCTATTTCATCACCGTGAAGCTGGTCGCCTACCCGGCGATTGCATTTCTGCTAGCGCGTGCGCTGCAGTTGCCGGACCTGCAGACGCAATTGCTAATCCTGTTCGCCGCGCTTCCGACCGCATCGACCGCCTATGTGCTCGCCGCGCGCATGGGCGGCAATGCCGCGCCGGTGGCATTCATCATCACCGCGCAGACGCTGCTTTCGATGGTCACCCTGCCGTTGTGGATGTCGTTGGCGCCGCACTGAATCACGTGCGCATTTGCACCAACTTGCGCGTCTCAGGCGCGCCCGACGGCCGGCGGCGCCAGGTGCGGATCGAGTTCCCGCCAGGACGGCAACTTGTCCTCGAGGAGCTTCTTGGCAACCGCCGGAATGCCGGCGACCATGCAGTTGGGCTCGACGTCGGCCGTGACGACCGCGCCGCCCGCGATCAGCGCACCATCGCCGACGACGGTTTCCTCCACCACTGCAGCGCCGATACCGACGGTGACGAAGGCGCCGATCCGTATGTGTCCGCCGAGATTGGCACCCGGTTGCACGCGAGCATAGGGCCCGATCACGGTGTCGTGGCCGACCGACGCGGAGCGATTGATGAATGCGCATTCGTGCAGCACGGCCGCCGGCCCGATCACGCTGCCGGCACCAACGAAAACGCCTTCGGCCACCGCTGCCAGCGGCGAGACGTATGCGGACGGGTGGATCAACACCACCAACCGGATGCCGAAGCGCGCGCGCAGATCGCGCACCAGCCGAAAGCGCGCCGCCGCCGTAGTCCCGACAAAGTGGACGTCGCCCTCCGCCGCTGCAAACCCTTCCAGAGGAACGACCGCGGCGCGTACGCCCGGCGGCAGATCGGCGATGCGTTCGCGGAACGGGCGCGTGCGCGGGCGCACGACTTCTTCTGCATTCGGCACGACGAGAAAGTCGGTGTGGCCGAGCGCCAGCGCGCAGTCGAACAGATCGCTCAGCAGGTTGCTGACGCCGAAGATCACGAGTCGCTTCATGCGGCAGCGCGGTGCAGGCCAAGCCTTCGGTGCACTTCGGCACAACTCGCGACGGGCCGTCCGAGAACACGCGCGAATTCGACCACGCGGGCCACAAGTTCGCGATTGCTGGCGAGCCGCGTGCGCTGCGGGTCGAACCAGATGTTGTCTTCGATGCCGACGCGAATGCCGTCGGCATAGACGCAGCCGAGGGCATTGACAGCGAGCTGGGCATCGCCGATACCGGCGACCGACCACACCGAGTTTTCGGGAAGGTCGCCGACGATCGCGGCCAGATGCAGCAGCGTCGCCTGTGCCGTCGCGATGTTGCCCAGCAGGATGTTGAAGTAATGAGGCGGCGTCAGCAGGCCCTTGTGAATGAGGTACTTCGCGTAGTTGACCATGCCGAGGTCGAACACTTCGAGTTCTGGTTTGATCCCGCGCTCCTGCATCCGCGCCGCCAGCGCGGCGACGACATCGGGCGGGTTCACGCTCGCCGAACCGGGAAAGTTCATCGAACTGAGCGTCAGGCTCGCCATGTCCGGCCTCGCCGAACCGGTTAGCCCAAGCACGGCCGCACGCCGTTCGAGCTCGGAGACATTTCGGCCGCTGGTGGTCGCGATCAGGATCAGATCGGGTTTCGCGCGCCGTAGCGGTTCGAAGATGCGCGCGAAATGCTCTGGATCGCTGCTCGGTGTGCCGTCGGCATGACGCGCGTGGACATGGATCATCGTGGCACCGATCTGCGCACACGCGAGCACGTCGTCGACGATCTCCCTCGTGTCGATCGGTACGTGCGCGGTCTGGCCCTTGGTGGGAACCATGCCGTTCGGCGCGAAGTTGACGATCAGGGGTTCCGTGAGCTTCATCAGTCGTGACGCGTTGAGAGAATCGATCCCAGATTACAGAGGTGCGAATCCACTCGCAAACGACCACGGAAACCCGCCGCCTGACCTGGCTTCGTCGCGTTTCGTGCGGCACGACGCGCCGTGTATCGGGGCGCGAGAATGCGGATCATCGACATGCGCCGTCGCCCTACGACGGCAGCGGGCACCGTGCACTTTCATGACCCGATGTCGCGGCTTGGACGGTTGGACCGAGCGATAGTGCGCGCACCCGCACTGACTGGCCGCGTGGACGTGCGTTACGCGGTCGGCCGCAGAGCCGATCCGGGCAGCACCGAGCGGCGGCGGCAGCGTGGCAGCGATGTTGAGGTTCACGCAGTGCGAAGCCGTTCGATCGCGCTGCTGAGTTCGCCGACCACCCGCGCGACATCTGCCGCCGCGAGCCGTGTGTGAAAAGGCAAACCGATCAGCGTTTGCGCCAGATGTTCGGTCACCGGCAGGCGTGCGCGCACGTCGGCGCCGTCCAGATGCGCAAAGCCCGGATGCAAGTACAGCGGTGGCATGTACCAGCGCCGGGTTTCGATGCCGGCGTGCGCCAACTGCTCCGCCACCATCGAGGCGTCGGCTGCGAGTTCGATGCACAGCGTCGCGGGCGGCTGATCGCCGAGCCGTTGCATGCGGACGTGGCGCAGCTGAGCCAGCCCGCTGCAGTAGTGCGCGAACACCGCACGCCGCGTGGCCAGCAATTGCGGCCAGCGCGCCAGTTGCGCCAGCCCAACCGCAGCCGCGTATTCGCTCAACTTGGCGTTGGTGCCGCCACCGGCGCTGACAACGCGATGGTCGAAACCGAAATTCGCCATGCGCCGCACGCGCTGCGCGAGGTCCGCATCGAACGAAACGAACACGCCGCCTTCCCCGATCCCCAACGGCTTGGTCGCGTGCAGGCTGAACGCCCAATGCACACGCTGGGTGAGCGCCTGCGCACCGAGTGCGCCCGCCGCATCGGCGAGCACCGGAATGTGCGTATCAGCGACGAATCGGTCCCAGTCGCTGCCCGGCAGCGGCGCGCCGAACGCTGCGACCGGCATTACGAGATCGATCCGCTCGCGCTCGGCAAGGTGTCGGGCAATGTCCGGGGTCAGCGACCAGCGGTCGGGGCAAACGTCGCCCAGCACCGGCTGCGCGCCACAGCGCTCGACGGCCAGCGCGGTAGCCGGGAACGTAAGTGCAGGCAGCAGCACGCGTTTGCCGGCGTTAATGCCCAGTGCGGTCAGGCCGAGTTCGAGTGCGGCGGTCCCCGACGACAGGGTTACGCAGTACGCATCGCCAGCGCCGGAGATGAATTTCCCCAGTCGCTGCTCAAACTCGCCCACTAGTGGCCCGCCGTTGGTGTACCAGTGATTCTGGTCGATGCGCACGAGCCACGGCATCAGCGCGTTTGCGTCCGGAAGATCCGGAATCAGGCAGTAAAGCGTCGTGCCGTCGCCATGCTGCCGATCGGTGCTGGGCCGGACGCGCGGCAGGCTCACAGCGATATGCTCTCTGCCGGCTCACCCGCGCACCAGCGTCGCCACATGATCCTGAATGCGGTATCGAGTTCGCGCGCGGTGGCAGCGGTCGATCCCAGGAACACGCTCGCCGCGCGCTCGCGCAGGCCTTGCCGCAGCGCGGCCAGCGCCGGCAGGTCGGCTACCGCTTCACACGCGCGCGCGACGAACCCATCGTCGCTATCGGCGATCCAGTCGGACAGTCCCAGCAACTTCAGGCTGGCAGCGCTCAGGTTCTGCTGCATATGCAGGCCGGAGCGGGTCAGCACCGGAACTCCCATCCACACCGCGTGGCTGGTCGTGGTGCCGCCGCTGTAAGGGAACGTATCGAGCGCGATGTCGACTTCGTGATGCAGCGCCAGGTACTGCGGCATCGGTACGCGCATCCGCAGGTCGAGCCGGTCGGCCGCGATGCCGTGCGCCGCGAATGCAGCGCGCAGTCTGTCCTGCGTTCGTGCCTCGTCGATCGCCGCGATCAGCAGCCGTGCATCTGGCAATGCCTGCAGCACGCGGCTCCATAACGCGATCACGCCCTCGTTCAGCTTGCTGGCACGGTTAAAGCTCGCGAACGTCACTTGCCCGCGCGTCAACGCCGGCAGCGCGTTGACCGCCGGCGCGTTCGGGGAGGGCTGGAATCCGCGCGAGCGGAAACGCACCAGCTTTTCGCAAAACAGCGCCTCGATCTGGCCCACGGCTGCGCCCATCCCGCGCGTGAAGCGATAGTCGATCGTCGACAAGCCGGTTGTAGCCGGATAACCGATCCAGCTGACCTGGATCGGCGCCGGCTTGCGCGCAAACGCGGTCAGGCGGTTCAGCACCGTATGTCCGGACAGGTCAAATAGCACATCAATGCGATCGGCGCGGATGCGCTCACATAGCGCCTCGTCGTCAAGGCGATCGACGCGTACCCAGGAATCGGTTAAAGCGCGTAGCCGCGCGCTGACGTGGTCCTCGGTCGCGTAGTTCGAATACGCATGGATTGTGTGGCGCCCGGCCCGCATCGCCCGCCACACCGGTTCGATCAGGTACGCGACCGCGTGATCTCGCAGATCGCCGGAGACGAAGCCGATCCGCAGCGCTCGCTCGGGGTCGCGATCGTTTTCGCACGGGCGCCGCGCGTCGCGGCAGCGCGCTTCGATCAGGTTGCCGATCCGCACATGCTCGGCAAAGCACTCCTGCGGCGACACGCTGTCATCGTGCGACAGACAGAACAGGTAGGCGGTGTGTGCGTTCGTCATCTCGGGTGCCAGATCGGAAGCGCGGCGCAGGTGCTCGACGGCCGCCCTGACCTCACCAAGCTGGTACAGCGCGCGCCCGAGACTGAGGCGCGTGGCGACGTGATCGGGCTGCAAATCCAGCGCTGACTGCAGTTCGCGCACTGCGTCGGCGGCGCGGCCCGTGCTGGTCAGCGCGTCGCCGAGGTTCGCATACAGATCGACCGCGTCCGGTTGCAGCGCAATCGCGCGGCGGTACAGCGCTTCGGCCCCGAAGTAGTCGTCTCCGACAGCGACTGCGTCGGCCAGTACTCGCAGCGCATCGACGTTTTCGGGCTGCAACGCAAGCGCGCGTTCAGCGTGGCGCCGCGCGGCGGTCGCATCGCGCAGCGTTACTGCGTTCGCCGATGCGTTAAGCAGCAGGTCGAAGTTGTCGGGCGCCAGTGACAGCGCCTGCTCGAGAACGCTGTTCGCGTTCTCGTTGCGGCCGAGCCGCCGATACGCGAGGCCGAGCAGATTGAGGATCACCGCGTCCTGCGGCAACCTTTCCTGCGCAAGCGCCAGCGCTCCGCGCGCGGCTTCGAACCGTCCCTGATCAAGCCGCCCTGCGCCGAGCCATTGCCAGATGCGGGCCGAATTAGGATGCTGCGAGCTCAGCCGGGCGCCCAGCGTCTCGAGGTCCGCGAAGCGCCGCTGCCGGTACAACTGCATCAATGCCGACAGGTCGGCCGCGCTGATCTCGCCCGCAGCCGGTCGCTGCGCGGCGGCGATCATCTGTTCGATCTTCTTGAGCATCGGCGCCAGCGCGGTACCGCCGAGGCCGCGGCTGCGCGCCCGCAGCAGCACCGCGCGCGCGGCTGCCGGGTCGCCGTTGCCAGCGAGCGCGACCGCGTAGTTCATCCAGTGCGCGGCCTGCGAAGGATCGGCGTCGAGCGCGGCCTTCAACATCGGCACCGCTTCCTGCGTGCGCCCTCTCTGCAGCGCGATCAACCCGAGGTTGTGACTCGCGCCCGCATACGCCGGCTCCGAATCGAGGATCGCGCGGTAGATCAGCTCGGCCTGCGGCAGGCGTCCGGCCTGATGGTGCTCCAGCGCCATTCGCATCGCATCCGGAATCGGAATCTGCTGAACATCTTCATTCGCCATTGCTCATGATCTCTGGTGTTGAACCGCACAGGAGGTGACTCGGAGGACCGGCGCTGGCAGGGCCGCAGACAACGTCTGCTCCGAAGCCACAGCGTGCAACGGTGCATGTCGGGCGCACCGCGTTCCAACCTTTCTCAGCACCCTAAAAGCTTGAAAGAACGCGATTGTAGGGGCGCAATCCCATGGAATGGATCTCGCCCCGGCGGGCGTCGCTGACAGCGCCGTGCCTGCCGCCCGAGACCAGACTGGCGTCGCCATCTGCGGCGCGTCGCTTTACATCACCTTGTACAACGGCGGAGTTGTGGTCACAGACGTTCCGTGACGCCCTGCCGCCGCAGCGCCCACGCCACGTGCTCGCGCACGAGCGCCGACGGATGATCGGCGCGCGCATGCAGCGCCGCGATCACCGCGGCTGACGTCGGCGCATTGCCAAGCGCCACGGCGATATTGCGCAGCCAGCGCTCATGGCCAATGCGCAGGATCGCGCTGCCGGCGTGGCGCTCGCGGAACTGCGCCTCGGTCCACGTGAAAAGCTCGACCAGCGTCGCCGCATCGAGACCGTGGCGCAAGTCGAAGTCCGGCAACGTGGCGATGCGCGCGAACTTGTTCCAGGGACAGGCGAGCTGGCAATCATCGCAGCCATAGACGCGATTGCCGATCAGCGGCCGCAGCGCTTCCGGAATCGCGCTCTTGTGCTCGATCGTCAGATACGAAATGCAGCGGCGCGCATCGAGTTGATACGGTGCGGTGATCGCTTTGGTCGGACATGCCTCGATGCAGCGTTCGCAGGTCCCGCAACGCTCGGTCGTCGGTGCATCGATCGGAAGTGGCAGGTCAGTCAGGATCTCGCCGAGGAAGAACATCGAGCCCGCGTCCTGCGACAGCAGCAGCGTGTGCTTTCCGCGCCAGCCCAGCCCGGCCTTGCGCGCGAACTCGACCTCGAGCACCGGCGCCGTGTCGGTGCATACGCGATAGCCGAAGGTGTTCGCCTGCTGTTCGATCCGCGTCGCCAGTTTCTGCAGCCGATCACGCAGCACCTTGTGATAGTCGCGGCCACGCGCGTAGATCGAAACCACCGCGGCGTTGCCGTCGGCGAGACGATTCCACTCGCGCGCGACCCACTGCGCGTCGTCCGTGCGTGGCCGATAGTCAAGGCGTGCGCTGATCACGCGTGCTGCGCCCGCGACGAGCTGCATCGGATCGGTGCGCAGGTGCGCGTGCCGCTGCATGTAGTTCATCTCGCCGTGCCGTCCCGCATCGAGCCACGCCTGCAGATGCGGTGTCGCGAGGCTCGTGTCGACATCGCAGATTCCGACCGCGGAAAACCCAAGCTCCTGACCCCAGGCCTTGATGTCGCGCGCGAGTCGCGCGAGACCGCGTTTCTGCTCGGTATCCTTTGTGTCTTCAATGCGCGTCGACATGCGCGCATTGTTCTTTGCCGATGCCGCTTTCGCAAACAACTCTCTTTGTTGCCGATGAGGCCGCGACGGCACGGCTGGGTGCGGCAATCGCCCATGCCATCGAAAGCGAACGAACGTCGATTGCGCGCACGGGCCTCGTCATCGGCCTCTCTGGCGACCTCGGCGCCGGCAAGACCTCGCTGGTACGCGCGATCTTGCGCACGCTGGGGGTGACCGGCCCGGTCAAGAGTCCCACCTTTGCGCTGCTTGAACCTTACGTCGTTTCGAGCTTAGACTTCTATCACTTTGATTTTTATCGGTTCAAAGATCCGCGGGAATTCGAGGCCGCCGGCTTTCGCGAACTGTTCGGTCCCGGTGCGGTGTGCGCAATCGAATGGCCGGAGCGCGCAAGTGGCCTGCCAACGCCGGACCTGGCGCTGACGTTGCAAGTCGAAGAACACGGGCGACGGGTCGAAATCGTTGCCCACTCAGAAATCGGAGTCGCATGTCTGCAGGAGGCGATCGCTCGCTGGGAGACACCAACCGCCGCCGCTGGCTGAAGGGCGCGGCGGGCAGCCTTGTCCTTTCGCTTTCCCCATTGCAAATCGCGCGCGGCGCCACGCTCGTGGGCGTGCGCGTGTGGCCGGCGGCGGACTACACGCGGGTCACGCTCGAGCATGACGCGCCGCTGAAGTTCACGCAGTTCATGGTGCGCGATGCACCGCCGCTGCGGCTGGTGGTTGACATCGAAGGCATCGACCTGACCCCCGCGCTGCGGGAACTGGTCGGCAAGGTCGATGCGAACGATCCGTACATCCAGCTCGTGCGCATCGGCCAAAACCGGCCGCGCGTGGTGCGGCTGGTGATCGAGCTGAAGGAAGATGTCAAGCCGCAGGTGTTTTCGCTCGCTCCGATCGGCCCGTATCAGCATCGGCTGGTGATGGACCTGGTCCCGATCAACCCGCCCGATCCGCTGCTGGCGCTGCTGCGCGAGCAGGAGGCGCGGAGGCGCAGTGAGCCACCGGCGGCAGACGAGCAAGCGCTGGAAAAGCAGATCGACCGCTCGCTCGCGGACGCGAATCGCCTGCCACGCGCAGACGAGCACAAGCGCGACGACCGCGTCAACCGCTTCATCACGGTGGCGATCGATCCCGGCCATGGCGGAGAAGATCCCGGCGCAGTCGGCAAGCGCGGCACTTATGAGAAGACGGTGACGCTCGCCATCGGCCGGCGCATCGAATCCATCATGCGCAAGGAAGCCAACATGCGCATGCTGCTGACGCGTGACGGGGATTACTTCGTTGCGCTGCGCGAGCGCGTGGCCAAGGCGCGACGCGTGCAGGCGGATCTGTTCGTATCGGTGCACGCCGATGCATGGATCAAGCCCAATGCACGCGGCTCGTCGGTGTTTGCGCTGTCTGAGCGCGGCGCCACCAGCAGCGCGGCGGCGTGGCTGGCACGGCGCGAGAACGAGGCCGATCTGGTCGGCGGCGTCAATCTCGGCGCGCACGATCCGCAGCTGGCGCGCGTGTTGCTGGATCTTTCAACCACCGCGCAGATCAACGACAGCCTGAAATTCGGTAACGCCGTGCTGCGTGAACTGGAACGCATCAACCGCCTGCACAAGCCCCGCGTCGAGCAGGCCGCTTTCGCCGTGCTTAAGGCGCCCGACATTCCGTCGATCCTGGTCGAAACCGCATTCATCAGCAACCCCGACGAAGAACTGCGACTGCGCGACAACAGCTACCAGCAGCAACTGGCGCAGGCGATCGTCGGCGGCATCAAGCGCCACTTCGCCCGGAATCCTCCGGCAACACGCAACCCGATCGGTTAGCAGTGACGTGCGCGACAGATCCGTGAAAGGATCTTCGCAGCACGCCAGCGTGTTGCTTGCCTAGAACCGCATCTTCAAATAGCCGCCGAGCGCCCAGCTCTTTTCACGCTCGCTTGCTGCATCCTTCCGCGGCCAGAAATGGCCAACGATGATTTCGCCGAGCAGCCAGTCCTTGTATACGGGCTGCTCCCAGCGCGTCTGGACGCCGTAGTCGCCCACCGTGACTCCCGTGCCCTGCTTGCCGCTGATGAGCGCCTCCAGCGCCAGCAGCCTCTGCCCGCCAAAGCCCTTGTACGCGCCCAACAGGCTGGACCACTCGTAATTCTTTGACTGCTGCGTGATCGTCGCCGCATTCAGCCAGCGCACGGCGAGTGTGGATGAGATTGCGCGCTCGAACGACAGCGCGGTGGTGGAACCGAAATGATCCTTGAGCGACCAGAACAGCGTCTCGCGAAACTCGACGAGATCGCGCTCGTTCAGTCGCCATGGTCGGCGATAGCGCACCTGGCCATACGGTTTGAGCCCCCCGCGAAATCCGAGCCGGAAGTCGAACGCGTCGGTCAACGGCAGGCCGAGACCGGCGAAGAACGAGCGATCCTCGGGGCGATCCTCCAGCAACCGCTGCTGGCGCGTCAGCGCCCCGGGAATATCGGCAATCACCTCGCGCTGGTTATCGCGGCCGACGAACGCGTAAGCCTGCCGCTCCACGTTCGGCAGACGGAACCGGGCATTGAACCGCAGAGTCACGTCCGTGCCTTCGGTCTCGCGCGTAAGCACACCAAAGTCGAGCCGACCCTCGGTCACTCTGCCGCCCTTTTCGAACGGCAGGTCGCCGAACCAGCTGTCGACGCCGCGCGCAAGCCATTCCGCTGTCGAGCGAACCGATTCGCGCGTTTGCTCCATCACGCCGTCGGATTCCGGTGCCACCGACGCCGGCGCAGCGGCAGCGTCACTGCTCTGCTTGCCCGCGGGCACGGCACCGGTACCCGATGGCGCCGCCGTGCCGATCGCGGTCGTTGACTGGGGCAGCAACGTGCTGCACGCAGCCAGCAGTGGCAGCAGCGTCCCGATCAGAATCAAGCGACACACCCGCGCGCTTTCCCACACATTCATTCGAGCTACACGTGAAATCCACATTGCGACACGATAACGGACCAGCATCGCTCCACCCTGATCGAGCTCTGACGTGCGGCGAGCCACAAGAAACGATCCGTGCTGGACATCAAGCGGCCAGCAGTAAAGCGACCCGCTCCGATGCGCGCGACATTTCGACGCCGAGCGGGAACCGGAGATTGATTACGACCGATACTTAAACGGACGAGGACGCGAAGTCGCTGACGCCGTCAGCGCTGTTCGTTGTTGTCCTTGGCGGGGACCGCGGCGCCGGGCCGTGCCGGCGAGGCAAACCAGCCCCGCCACAACCGCCAACCCGCTCCGAGCACGAGCGGCGCCACGACGGCGGCGATGCCGACGATCAGGATGATGCCGAGGTTTTCTTTGACGAACGGCACGTTGCCGAACAGGTAACCGCTGCCCACCAGCGATATCACCCACAGCACCGCGCCGGTGATGTTGTAGAACTGAAACTTGTGAATCTCCATCGCCCCTGCGCCGGCCACGAGCGGGGCAAAAGAGCGCACGACCGGTGTGAAGCGGGCGATGATCAGCGTGACGCCGCCCCACCGCTCATAGAAATCATGCGTGCGATCGAGCGCGGACTTGTCGATCCACCTGATACTGCCGTCGTAGACCTTGTGGCCGAGCCACGAGCCAATGTAGTAATTGACCGTGTTGCCGAGGATCGCGGCGATGGAGATCACGATGATCAACACCCACGCGCTCAACCCGGCGTGTTGCGCGGTCACGGCACCGGCGACAAAGAGCAGCGAATCGCCGGGCAGGAACGCCATGAACACGAGCCCGGTCTCCGAAAAGAAAATCGCGGCCAGCACCACGTAGACCATCAGCACGTTCTTGTTCACGATGGCAAGCAGGAACTTGTCCATCGCGTTGAAGAGGTCAGCCCAGTTGATACCTTCCATCAGCGTGCTCGGGTCGGATGCGTGCGGTGTGCGCGGAATCAAAGATGGCACGGGCCGCCCGATCGGGCGGCCCGCAGCGATGTCGACGATGATACGCGACGCTGTCTGCCCCACCGGTCGCCCGGCGCATGTGATGCGAGCCTGCTTGCGGCCGCCGCATCACAAGGTTCATCCGCCCGGCTCTCTCGGTCGAGTTGTGACTTCTCCTGCGGCTCGGGAATAAACCCGCGCGGCGACATGTATACCGTCTGCAATCTTGCGATACCCCTTCCTTTCGTTGGAGAGTCCAAAAAATGCTTAGCAAAACTCTCATAGCCTCCCTGGCTATGGTTGGCCTGCTGTCAGCCGGCTGTTCGTCGATGATGCCGCCGGCGCCCGCTCAAGTGGCAGACGGCGTCCTGGCAGGCAAGAACGGGATGACGCTGTACACGTTCGATAAGGACGCGGCGGACAGCGGCAAAAGTGTCTGCAACGGTCAGTGCGCAGTCCTCTGGCCGCCTCTGATGGCGGAAGACGACGCAAAAGCCACCGGCGGTTACTCCGTCATCAGGCGCGACGACGGCAAGAAGCAGTTCGCGTACAAGGGCAAACCGCTCTACTACTGGGCCAAGGACACGAAGCCGGGTGACAAGACCGGCGACGGTTTCAACAACGTCTGGCGCGTCGCCAGACCCTGACACTGATCTGACCCGGGTTGAGCGCGCGCGTCGTGCTTAGAGCTTGTCCGTAAATAATTCGTACGATGCGTTGCCGCCAGAAAGCCCGGATGCAAGGCGCACGGTGCAGGATCAGTAGCTCGGCCTACGGCCCAGCCGTGCAACGCCGCAGCCGGGCTTTCTGGCGGCAACCCGAAGGGACGGGCCGATTTGGCTCGCATTGCGTTGTTGCTCGTCGCTTATTTGGATCGACCAAACCGCACTCCTCGCGCCTAGCACTGCAAGCCAAATAGGCGCGTCGCACGCACGAATTATTCACGGACAAGCTCTTAGCCCGCGGCAAAGGCACTCGCGGCTGCAGCCCCTGGGCCTCAATCACTGATCGCGCGTTCGAGGCGCCGCCGATTCCTATAATTGGCGGATGCCAGCCATTCCTGCCGCCGACACGCGCCCGCGCCGGGCGATCCGCCCGTTGCCTGACCTGCTGGTAAGCCAGATCGCCGCCGGCGAAGTGATCGAGCGCCCGGCGTCGATCGTCAAGGAGCTGGTGGAAAACGCACTCGACGCAGGTGCGACGCGCATCGACGTGCGACTCGAAGGCGGCGGCATCCGGCGCATTGTCGTCACGGACGACGGCGGCGGAATCCCGGAAGATGAACTGCCGCTTGCGCTGGCGCGCCACGCCACCAGCAAGATTGCGTCGCTGCGCGACCTTGAATCGGTGGCGTCTCTCGGTTTTCGCGGTGAGGCGCTGGCGTCGATCACTTCCGTTGCCGCGGTGACGATCACGTCCCGAACCGTGCAGGCACAAAGCGCGTTTCGCATCGACGCCGAAGCCGGGGTGATCGAGCCAGCCGCCGGAGCGCAAGGCACGCGAGTTGAAGTCGCCGACCTTTTCTTTAAGACACCGGCGCGACGCAAGTTCCTGCGCGCAGAGAACACCGAACTCGGCCACTGCGTGGTGCAGGTCGAGCGCATCGCCGCCGCTCATCCGCACGTCGAGTTCAACGTGATGCATGAGAGCCGCACGGTGCTCTCGTTGCCGCCGGCCGATGTCGAAGACCGCACGCAACGGTTGATGCCCGACGCATTCGCCCAGGCGCAGCGTGAGGTGCTGGCCGTGGCACCGGGCATCCGCGTCAGCGGCTGGGCCGCAGCGCCAACCGCCGCCCGAGCGCGCGCCGATGCACAGCTGTTCTTCGTCAATGGCCGCTACGTGCGCGACAAGGTGCTCACGCATGCGGTGCGCGCCGCCTATGCGGACGTGCTGCACGGCCAGTCGCAACCGATGTATGTACTGTTCCTCGACATCGATCCGACGCGCGTCGACGTGAACGTGCATCCGACCAAGATTGAAGTGCGCTTCCGCGATTCGCAGGCCGTGCATCAGTTCGTGCTGCATGCGGTGCAGGCGGCGCTGGCGGAGTCGGTGCGCAACGCGCCGGTCCTGGCGCACGCCCCACCCTCTTCGCTGGCTGAACTGGCGGCCCTGCGCGAGGCGGCCCAGCGCGCGGAACGCGGTTTTCCGATGCCACAGCCGCGCGCAGACAGCGCGCACGCGCAACGCACGCTGGGTATCGCGCAACCGGTGGCCGAATACCTGGCCATGATGGCGCCCGCGCTTGCAGCACCGCAGGTCGGTCTGCCGAGCGAAGCACCCCACCGCACACCACCGATCGCCGGCCATGACATCGACCTGCCGCTCGGCCTGGCCATCGCACAGATCGGCGGAATCTACGTGCTGGCGCAGAACCGCGCCGGGCTGGTGATCGTCGACATGCACGCCGCGCACGAGCGCATCGTGTACGAAAAACTGAAGCAGCAGCTTGACGCGCGCTCGATTCCGCAGCAACGGCTGCTGATTCCGCAGGTCTTCGGTGCCGACGCGCTCGATGTCGCCAGCGCCGAGGAGCACGCCGCCGTGCTGGCGCAGCTCGGCATGGACCTCGCGCCCGCCGCGCCGACACAACTGGCGCTGCGTGCGGTGCCCGCGTTGCTCGCCGGCAGTGACGGCGCGTCACTGGCGCGCGACGTGTTGCGCGACCTGCGCGACTATGGCGGCAGTCGCGTATTGACCGAGCACCGCAACGAACTGCTCGCCACGCTGGCCTGCCACGGCGCCGTGCGCGCCAACCGGCGGCTGACAGTCGAAGAGATGAACGCGCTGCTGCGCGAAATGGAAGCAACCGAGCGCGCCGACCAGTGCAACCACGGCCGGCCGACGTGGGTGCAATTGTCGATCAGTGACCTCGACAAGCTTTTTCTGCGCGGGCGTTAGGGTCCGCGTCTGTTGCCCGGCATCTCCCTCGCCCCAGCCCCTTGCCCATCGGGAGGGGGTGGCGCGCAGCGCCGGGTGAGGGAAGATCGTTCGTGATGCGCAATACGCCTGCGGTGCGCGACGCGGCATTGTCGCCGCTGCTGCTGCTCATTTTCATGGCGTCGTTCGCGTCGCTGCAGCCGCTGGCAACCGACCTCTTCCAGTCCGCGTTGCCGGCGATCGGCGCTGCGTTCGAGGCGCCGGTCGCGAGGGTGCAGTTGACGCTGACTGTATTCATCGCGGCGTTCGGCCCGTGGCAGCTCGTCGCCGGGCCGCTGTCCGATCGTTTTGGTCGCTATCCGGTCGCGCTCGCGGGTGTCTTCACCTATGCGGCGGCCAGCGCGCTGTGCACATTTGCGCCGTCGATGGCGTGGCTCATTTTCGGGCGCGCGCTGCAGGCGCTGGGCGCGTGCTCATGCCTGGTGGCGGCGCGCGCGATGGTGCGCGATCGACTGGTCCCCGCCGAAGGCGCGCGCCTGCTCGCCGCGAGCGGCACGATCCTCGGCGTCTTTGCGCTTTCCGCGCCAATCATCGGCGGCCTGATGCTCGCGGCGTCAGGCTGGCGCGCCACCTTTGGCACGATGTTCGCGCTTTCGACCGCGCTCGCGCTGGCGGCCGTATGGCGGCTGAAGGAAACGATCCGCGCGCCCAACCCGCGCGCGCTGCGCCTCGGCCCGCTGCTGCGCTCGTACGCCGACGTCGTGCGCTCGCCGACCTGGCACGCGTACACGTGGCCTGCCGTGTTCAGCTACGCGGGGCTTTTCTCCTTCATCTCGGGCGGCTCGTTCGTCCTGATCAAGGTGCTCGGCGTTTCGCCGGTCAACTACGGCTTCTGCTTCAGCTTCGTCATTGCCGGCTACGTCGCCGGCACGCTGATCTGCCGCCGCAACGTTGCGCGTCACGGCCTGCAGTGGACGATGCGCAGCGGCGCGCTGGTGCAACTGGCCGCAGGTCTCACGATGGCCGTCCTTGCGCTCGCCGAGGTGCACCATCCGCTCGCGCTGCTGGTGCCGCAGTTTGTTTTCATGGTGGCGCACGGCTTGATCCAGCCGGTGTCGCAGGCCGGCAGCGTGGCACGCTTTGCGCACAGCGCCGGCGTGGCGACTGCCGCGCTCGGGCTGGCGATGATGCTGACCGCCGCCGCCGTCGGGCAGTGGATCGGCGCGAGCTTCAACGGCACGGTCTATCCGCTCGCGCTCACGATCTGTGCGTGCAGCATCGCCACCGCGATCTCGGTCTGGGCGCTGGTGCGCAAAAACGGTCATGTCGACTGACCCGTCAATCGACGCCGTGCTGCTGCTCGGCCCGACCGCGTGCGGCAAGAGCGCGATCGCGCTGCAGTTGGCGCGAATCATCCCCTTGGAAATCGTGTCGATCGACTCGGCGCAGGTGTATCGCGGCATGGATATCGGCACTGCGAAGCCGGGTGCGGAAGAACGCGCGCGCGTGCCGCATCATCTGATCGACATCCGCGGCCCGTCGCAGCCTTACTCCGCCGCCGACTTCGTGCGCGACGCGACGCGCGCGATCAGTGAGATCAAGTCGCGCGACAGGCTGCCGCTGGTCGTCGGCGGGACAATGCTGTATGCGCGCGCCCTGCGCGAAGGACTGTCGAATCTGCCATCGGCCAACGCCAGGGTGCGCAGCCGCCTCGACGCCGAGGCGCGCGCGCTGGGCTGGCCCGCGCTGCACGCGCGGCTGGCGCAGATCGATCCTGCGACCGCGGCGCGGCTGCCGCCCAACGACAGCCAGCGCATCCAGCGCGCGCTGGAGATCCACGAACTCACCGGCACGCCGATGTCGGCGCTGCTGATTTCACCCGCACCATCGTCGTTGCATCTGCGGACGATCGCACTCCTGCCCGCCGATCGCGCCCAACTGCATCGGCGCATCGAAGCGCGTTTCGATGCGATGCTCGCCGCCGGATTTCTGGACGAGGTGCGGATGCTGATGGCGCGCGCCGATCTGAATCCCGATTTGCCGTCGATGCGCAGCGTCGGTTACCGCCAAGCGTGGCAGCACCTGAGCGGCGCGACAACTTTCGCGCAGTTCCGCGCCGCCGGCATCGCGGCGACGCGCCAGCTTGCCAAGCGGCAGATCACGTGGCTGCGGTCGATGAAGGATGCGGAAGTGATCGATCCGTTCGATGCGCGCGTGGCGGGCGAGATCGAGGAGATCGTTCGCCGGCTCGTATCGATGGATGTCAGGTCACGCTGAGATCGACCGGCGGTCCGCGACTCACATCGGCCGTTGAATCTGCTGCAAAGCCATTCGATACCTCATTCACGATGTGCGAAGCGATGAGGTCATGAGTTAGAAAAGAGATCGCTTCACCAATTTCCACTTTTCCTTCGCTGCAATGCTTGAGCAGCGTGCTTGCCTTTCCGCGAAGCTGCTGGTGGATTTGTTTGTGGGCCTCCGCAGCACCATCGTTGGTCGCCCCGAGAATGCGCTCCTCAGTCCGACAATGCTCATCGAAGTCGCGAACCAGCTCGTGCAGCAGGCGCCTGAATTCGGGGCTCAATTGCGCCGCCCGCATCGCATCCAATAGCGCATTGCCGGTTGCGAACAGGCGGCGGTGCTGGGAGTCAATGGTTGGATTGCCGCACGCATACTCATTGCGCCAGACGAGCGCGCGGAAGTCGAGCTTGGCGCCTGGACTTGACCCTTCGTTCGCAGGTCGTGGGGCCTCGCCTTCCGGCCTTTTCCGTGTCACGCGCTCGAAGGTTGACACTGCCGCGGCCGCAAATAGCGTCAAGCCGCTGAACACCGCCATCTCGTTGCGGAGAACAAGGATGGTTATCGCACCGGACGCGAAGAGAAGATAGGGACGCGCTTGCTGCAACCACCTAGTATTACTGTGTTAGAAAATAGTGCATTATGGCGACTTCTTCAAGTACTTTCTGAGGGGCGCCATGGGACAGAGTCTGGAAGCGCGGTTTGAGAAGTACTGCGACGCGATGGTGGCGACGATGGGGCATGCCGATCGCGAGCAACCCGGACGCTGGTATCTGAAGGGTCTGGTGTTGCCGGGCGGGCGCAAGAGCGTGGAGCCGATGGCGGCACGGGTGCAGCCGGATCGAGTCCGCTCGGCGCACCAGTCGATGCACCACCTGGTGGCCGAAGCGGACTGGAGCGACGCGGCGATGTTGTCGGCGGTGGCCAGGCAAGTGCTGCCGAAACTGGTGCGGGACGAGGAGCCGGTGACTTGGATCGTGGACGACACGGGGTTGCCCAAGAAGGGGCGCCACTCGGTGGGTGTGGTGCATCAGTACTGCGGGCAGACGGGCAAGCAGGACAACTGCCGCGTGGCGGTGACGCTGTCGATTGCCACGCACGAAGGCAGCGTGCCCGTGGGTTTTCGTCTGTATCTGCCGCGCGAGTGGAGTGACGATGAGGCGCGCCGCCGCAAGGTCGGGGTGCCGGAGGAGGTGGCTTTTGCGACCAAGCCGCAATTGGCCATGCAGCAGATCGAGGCGGCGCTGCAGGCCGGCTATCCGCGCGGTACGGTGCTGGCGGATGCGGGCTATGGCGACGAGACTGCCTGGCGCGAGAAGTTGGCACAGCGGCACCTCACGTATGCGGTGGGCGTGCGGCCGGCCACTACCGTGTGGTGGGGCGAGCATCAGCCGGCACCCGAACCGACGCGCCCGGTCCGTTCTGGACGGTCGCGCAGCCGGCTGCGGCGCGATGCGGACCATCAGCCCATCGCGGTGGCGGACCTGGCGCGCGCGCTGCCCGCCACGAGCTGGCGCACGGTGACCTGGCGAGAAGGTGTCGCAGCACCTCTGCAGTCGCGCTTTGCGCGCGTACGCGTGCGCTCGGCGCACCGCGACCGTCCACGCGCCCAGGAGTGGCTGATCATCGAGTGGGCGCGTGCGGCGGAAGAACCGGCGCACTACTGGCTCAGTAACCTGCCCCAAGACACGCCTTGGCAGCCGATGATCGATACGGTCATGGGACGCTGGCGCATTGAGCGCGACTACGAAGAGCTCAAGCAGGAGCTGGGCCTGGGCCACTTCGAGGGACGAAACTGGAGAGGGTTTCATCATCACGCCAGTTTGTGCGTGGCGGCCTACGGATTCCTGATGCTGGAGCACCTGTCCGGCGCCAAAAAAAACTCCACTCGATTCAAGGCGCCTGCCCTACCCGCCGACTTCCGCCCGCGCGGGGCTGGCGCCGATGCAACGACACGTGCCGTGGTCGATCGCAACGTGCCGCTTCCGGCTCGCACGCGCCATCGCCAGAACCCTGCTGCTGTGCCCGTGCTGCGGTCGCGGTTGGGCCGTAGTAAATCATTAATGACACAGTAGTACTAGGTGTCGACGCCGCGGTCTGCTCACTGCGGCGCGTAGTCGAACGTCCAGCGCCTTCCCAGGAAGGTGATGATGTTCAGGTCTGCGCCGGGCGTGGAGAACGTCCACACCGGCGCCCCGGTCGC